>OLRK01002584.1_pt1 | contig 11069 bp, 5 predicted proteins | sample 1672911 | NCBI WGS metagenome assembly OLRK01 (sample SAMEA3136736, study PRJEB25190) | human gut metagenome | biome: human gut; feature: human-associated habitat; material: faeces | place: Austria | collected 2013
CTGTAACTTTGAAAGTGCCTCCTCACAAGCTTCAACTGCTGCCTCGGCCTTTTTGACCTTTGCAGATAAACGCGAGCGCTCCTTTCCTGGATTAGCATAAAGAGTCTTTGGTGACGCAGATGCAGCTGTCTTATTTTTTTCCTGCTCTATAGCAAGCTTTGCTGCCGGTGAAACAGCTGCATATTTGCCAAAGCCTACCTGATCGTCCTTGTCAGCTGTCGCCTCCTCGTACTGCTCATAGCCAAACGGATAATATGTCGTTACACCGCCGTCAAAGCTTAAAATCTTATCTGCCACCTGACGAACAAAATAACGGTCATGGGATACGAATACAAGTGTTCCCTGATAGCCCTTTAGCATCTGCTCTAGTGCTTCTTTTCCGACAATATCCATATGGTTTGTCGGCTCATCGAGGATCAAAAGATTTGGTTTTTTCTTTAAGATCTTACAAAGTGCCAGTCTCACGCGCTCTCCTCCTGAAAGCATGCTGACCTGCTTAAACACATCATCACCAGTAAAAAGGAATGCACCAAGAGCATTTCGCACCTCTGTCTGCGTCAGGTTCGGATATTCTGCCCAGTAGTCATCCATGACGGTGGCATCACTAGTATAATGTGCCATCTGCTGATCGAAATATCCAATCTGCACACGAATGCCATACTGATACTCGCCGCCAAGAGGCTGAATCATCCCCATCATTGTCTTTAAAAACGTAGATTTACCAAGGCCATTTCCTCCAACAATACCAAGCTTTTGACCTCTCTCAAGTGTAAGATTCACCTCTGAAAGAACACGGTCATATCCAATCTGAAGATTTCTGGCAGTAAATACTTCCTTTCCTGTCTCAACCTCAGGCTGGAAATTAGCATGAAATGCCTTTAGATCATAGCGCTGCGGCGGTGCAATCTTTTCCATATGCTCAATCTGTTTTAGCTTTGAGCGTGTCATTGCAACCTTTGTAGGCTTATTTTTAAATTTTTCTACAATCTCCATCAGACGCGCAATTTCCTTTTGCTGTGCCTGATAATCCTTTTCCTGCTTATCCCAGGCTGCTTTTTTCTGCTCCACAAAGGAGGTATAATTTCCACTGTAGCGATGTGTGATTCCATACTCAATCTCATATACTGTATCGACAATACGATCCAAAAATAATCTATCATGAGATACGATAACAACAGCCCTATTATACGCCTTTAAATAATTCTCAAGCCATTCAATTGTCTCGATATCAAGGTGGTTAGTCGGCTCGTCCAAAAGAAGAATATCCGGCTTTGAGAGAAGCATCTTGATAAATCCAAGCTTTGTCTGCTGTCCACCTGAAAATTCTCTAAGCGGCTTTTTCTTGTCAGCTTCAGTAAAACCAAATTTGCGAAGCATTGTCTCATACTCTTTTTCATAGTAGTAGCCGCCCATATCAGTAAACTGCTCCTGCATCTGGGTATAGATTCTGATATTTAACTCAGATGGATCTGATTCCATGATCTGGCGCTGTGCTTCTAGCTCACGCTGCTTTTCGCGGTACGGCTCAAACACCTTTCGCACCTCAGTCTCCATAGAAATTGTCTCATCTGCAAACGCGATCTGCTTTAAATAACCGATCACCGGATTTCCGCTCTTTGCGATATAAATATCCTCATCGCTGTCTCGCTTCTCAAGTGCAACCTCACCCTCAATCAGCTTTAAAAGAGTTGTCTTTCCGCAGCCGTTTCTTCCAACGACGGCAATTTTCTGTCCGGCGTTGATTTCAAAATTAATATTCGTTAAGATGGTGTTCGCCCCGTAGGAGACGGCACCATGATTAATCATGTATAACATTGCAAAACCTTTCCTGTACAACGTCTGTTTTTATTATTGGCGGATTCTAAGAATGGTCAATGAATATGGCTCAAACGTGCGCGTAAATGTGCCGTCTGGAATAGTTTCCTCGCTCACAGCCGGAACGACACATTTTTTATTTTCCATTGTATTTTCATCAGACAATGCTGCAGCCATCTTCTCTACAAGCACGTTATGTGTACCATTTACACCATCAAGTGCAAGCTGCGCTGTCTGTGAATTTCCAGTAATGTTTACCGCCTTTACAATCACATCACCAGTTGCCTCATCAAGCGCTGCAGATACATACAGTGGCTTTGGCACAGGAATCTTGTCAATTGTATCAAGGTATTCCTCGCCATCCACATATATCTTCATCGTGCGATCCTTTACAACAAGCATTAGCTCATACTCATGATCCTTCTCTGCCGAGAACATTGCCTCACTTAAGCATGCTCCCCTGCCATTTTTAAAATGCTCCATGCTTATATCCAGATTCTGCCAGCCGCCAAGCGTCCAGAGCATATGGTCAGATGCTTCTCCAAGATAAACAAGAAATCCCTTTTTGCCCTCTGTCTCTTTTGCCTTCATGGTAAGCGTATAATTTGTCCAATCCTTTGGAATTACACCAGTCTCGACTGCATTTTCATAGGAAGCAGCACGATTTTCACTCTCAGTTCCGCACACACAGTCTGTAAAACGATGCAGCTTTCCTGTATCATGATTTTTCACTGTCACCTCAAAGAACACACCCTGTCCCTCGTTGACTAACACACGAATTGGACCGCTTATAGTCTTTGCGCTTTCGCGGATTTTTTGTTCTGCCAAAAGGCGCGCTGTCTGCTCAAGTTCTGGCTCTGTAACAGTAAAATCTAAGCGATGAGTTCCCTGATGGCGCATAAACATACTCTGAACATAATAATTAACAGAGCCATACACCTGATGATTATCAAACCAGATCATATCAGGACGCCAATTTACATAATCCACATTTGCAAACATCGGCGCATAGCATGCCAGTCCAACTGCATGCACATTTTTCTCAAGACCTGTCATAAAGGCAGCCTCAGCAAGACCATTCTCCCACTGATTGCCCCATGATGCATACTCACCCAAAAATACCTTGGGATCAGATGATAGGAAATTATCATAGCGATCTACATTTGCTATCATCCAGTCGGTATTCATATAGTAATGCTCATCGATCAGATCACAGCCGCATTCTCTTGCACTTGCCCATCCGCGCTCATACTCACCGCCTGCGGCAAATGGACTTGCTGAACCAATCAGCTTAATATCAGGATATTTTTCACGGATTGCCTTATGAAAATATGGATAGCGCTCGGTAAAGCCCTCGCCAACCTCCTCATTTCCAATTGCCAGATAATGTAATCCAAATGGCTTTGGATGACCCATATCGGCACGCTTCTTTCCCCAAACAGTTGTCTCATCGCCATTTGCAAACTCAATAAGATCAAGTGCATCGTCAATCCAAGGACCAAGTTCATCAAGTGGGACCTTTCTTTGATGATGCGGATCGTATGCTGCCGGAAGTACTGGAAGAGGCTCTGCACCTATATCCTCTGCCAGCTGGAAATATTCATAATAGCCAAGACCAAGTGTCTGATTATATCCCCAGTTATTTCGTCTCGCCGGGCGCTCCTCAACAGGTCCAATCGTATTTTTCCAGCGATACATCGAATCTCTTGCATTCTCATCAAGCTGTCCGTCATGTACAAGACAGCCTCCCGGAAAACGTATGAACTTCGGATGCATTGCTTCGAGCATCTCGCATAAATCTTTTCTAAGACCATTTGGGCGGTTCTTATATGTGTGCGCTGGAAATAGTGATACAAAATCCACTTCCACACTGCCCGGTGTCATGCAGACAAGCGCCAGATTTGCATCTGTGCAGCTTGTGCCTTCTGCAATTTTAAGATCTGCCGTATACTTTTTCCAATCAGAAGCATCTGCTGTAAGCTCACATGATGCATAGATTTGTCCTTCTTTTCCAATCAGACAGGCCTTAACTGTCACTGGCTCGTCTATTTTTCTTAAATAGCAGGAAAAATGATATGTTTCCCCACCTTCAAGTGCAATTCCACTGTTAAAGCCAAGGTTTTTTACACCTGCTGCTGCCGAATTTGCCGTTATACGAAGATAGTGTGGGTTCTTCTTCGTATAAGGACTATCTGTCAGAATGGTAAGTGAAACATCAGCTGCGTCTGTCTGTCCATTTTTTTCATCTAACTGACAAGGCATCCACGCATACAGTGCATGATACTTTTTATTGTCAATCGGATCAAATTCAAATGCACGGTTCTGGATCAACTCCGCATAAAGTCCGCCATCTGCCGCATGATTAATGTCTTCAAAAAAAATTCCGAAGAGATCGCCTGTTGCTTCTCTTTTTTCCTTTGTGTTAATCTGAAATGTCTGCATGGCTCACTATTTCCTTTCCTTATAATAGACTTAATAAACCATACCACATTCTCACGAAAGCATCAACATTTTTAATTAAATTTGTGCAAAAAAGGCAGTTTCAGGAAATATTCCCAAAACTGCCTTTTTCATTATTTTTTATCTGTAGTAATAAAAAATTAGTTTGCTGCGCTTGCGCTCTCAGCCTCAGAAGATGCCTCCTCAGATGCTGCCTCGCTGGAAGCTGCCTCAGACTTAGCCTCGGTCTTAGCCTCAGTTGCCTTCTCGGTAGCCTTTTCAGTTGCCTTCTCGGTAGCCTTCTCAGTCTTAGCTTCGGTCTTAGCCTCAGTCTGTACCTCTGCCTTTGTGCTAGCTGCGGTAGTAGTCTTCTTATCAGCGCTTCCGCATCCTGTCATCATTGCTGCTGCCATAGCGATTACTGCGATAGATGTAATAAACTTTCTCATGATTTTTGTTCCTCCTATTTATAACTATTAAATATGCTTAACAGTTAATGTCCTTTGCTGCAAAAGTGATCTCCTCTTACCACTTCTGCTGACAATTGCTATACTAGTCCTTTTTTTTAATAGTGTCAATAGGTAATGTAAAATTTTTGAGAAATTTAAGTAAGCCTTAAAGATTTAATGCCATTATTGTCCAGACATTGTTGGCTGATTAGCCTGTTGTGCAATTGAATTAAGTGTAATTTCCTCTTGTGTCTGCGCATCAGTCAGCTTCATTGCCTGAGTTTCTTCATCTACACTAACCGTAAAGGTACGAACCTGGTCAATATTTGCCTCATCCATTCCCTTCCACTCCATCGTAAAGGTACCATCATCCTCACCCGGCTTGCAGCTGTAACGAAAATGAGTATCAATTCCTGCATCTGGTGATACAAGTGACTGAACAGTTAAGATTCTGCTGTAGTTATCAAACTGATATGAAGCACTTTCTGTCATCCAGATATCTTTGATGGATTCTGAAAGCTCACGCTCCTCTACGCTCTCATATACATTTATGTAACGTCCATCTGTAATCTTTTCACTAGAGCGAACCTGCGCTGCAATTCCATAGTCATTGTCAGATTCACTAAGAAGTACAGTCACAGCACCATCCATCATGCCTGTTGGAGCATCATAGGAATCAAAGAAGGTATAGCCGCTTCCATTTTGTCCCTTTGGAAGATAGCCCTTTGTAAGTGTTTCTGCAAATGAAACTTCATTAATGTAATACCATCCATCTGCATAATAAACATCCTCAACACCTGTATTTGCCGGACAATAATCCTGCATCCAGATACCCGTAAGATTCAAAAGCTCTTCTTGTGCTAAGCTCAGGTATACGAATCCATCCTTCTTGAGCCTGTTCTGACACAATGCCAAGCAAGCTGGCTGCCTCACCGCCTGCCTTTGCACTAACGCCAAGACGTCCAATGATTCCAGAATACAAAGTGTTGTTTGCCTCTGATGCATTAAAATCAGGAACAAGCTTACAGATCATCTGTAAAAATGCTGCCTTTTGCTCATCATTTACTGCACCTCCTGTAAATGTAAGTGCACCAAGACCGCTGCCCCAATCAGCTACCCATCCAGAAGCCAGCTTACTCATATATGTTGTACGGCTAAATGCACACAAAATTGATGGTGATGATCCATCTGCAAATGCCTGACTTCCCATTTTTCTAATATCTGCCGGGATAGTAAGTGATGTAAGACGCATACAGCCTGCAAATGCACGGCTTCCTATTGTACGAAGTGCTGGTGGAAGCACAAGACCCTCACCAACGCCGCTTCCCTCAAATGCATTGTCGCAGATCGTTAGAAGTGACTGTGCAAAATCAACTGTCTGAAGTGATACGTCATTTTGGAATGCAGCCGCACCAATGTAGCGAATCCCCTCTGGGATCGATACATTCTTCAACTCTGTACAGTTGCGGAAGGTACGCTCTCTTACAGCCTGGATTGCCGCCGGCACCTGCGCATATACTAACTTTGTACAATCAGCAAATGCTCCTGCTCCAAGATAAGTTACGCTCTGCGGCAAGTTAGCAGTTACAATACCTGAGCCTGTAAAGCTCTCTGCACCAACTGCTGTCAGCGTCTGTGGAAATGTAAATGAAGAAAGTGCAGATGTTTCTGCAAATGCACGGCTTCCAATTGACTTAAGCGCACTCGAAGCCTGCACTGTTGTGAGTGAACTGCAGTTTTCAAATAAGCCTGAACTAATTCTTGTAATTGCCTGCGGCAATGTCGCAGATGTAAGGCTTGTACAGCCAGAAAATGCACTTGCACCAAGATATGTTACATTCTGCGGAACCAAAATTGAAGAAAGTGCGCTGCAATTTTGGAATGCGCCGCCCTCAATAAATGTCATGCTCTCTGGAAGTGTAATCTGTTTTAATGCAGTACAATTTTGGAATGCACCATAGCGAATCGTCGTAAGTGTTGATGGCAGCTGTACTTTCTGAACTGGCGTATTGGCAAATGCAAGTGTACAGATCGTTGTAGTTCCTCCCTGAACAATAACATCTGTATAAGGAACAAGCTGTGTTGCCACACCTGATTTTGCCAACTCGGCTGCATCTTTGTCACTTAAAGATCCAGTCGGCTGCTCTGACTGCACGATAATCTCAGCCGGCACACGATACAGCAAATCATTGATGTAAATCATCTCATGCTTTCGATCTTCATACCATTTTGTTCCGTCAAACGCGTTTGCTACAATATCTCGCACACTCTTTGGAATCTCAATCTGACTTAAAGCACTGCAATTTTTAAATGCATTAGAGCCAATATAGCTTACGCCGTCCGGCACAACTATAGCAGCCAGATTAACACGATTAATAAAAGCTTCCTCAGCAATAACAGTCGTTCCCTGCCTGATAGAAACAGTTACCGCATCGCTCTGACAGCGATAGAGGATACTGTTAATATATACAAGCTCTCCAGTCAATGTTGAATCATATGGTGTGCCTTCAAATAAATTGGCACCTACCTGCGTAACGCTTGTCGGAATCTGTACGCGAACAAGAGCGCTGCATCCTGCAAATGCTTCTCTTCCTATATAAGTAACACCCTCTGGAATCACCACGTCAGTAATCATGGTCTGTCCGCGAAATGCACCTGCTGCTATGGAAGTAACTTTTGCACCGCCATAAGTTTCTGGAATCTCAACAACACTTCTTGAACCGTCAAATCCTGTAATGCTGACCGTCTGTCCATCCTCGCTAAAGCTAAATGTCAGTCCCTTTGTATCCTCCTTAGGTGCCTGCTCAGACCACTCTGGTTCCTCCGTTGTCGTCTCCTCTGGTGTAGTTTCTTCTGTAGTTTCCTCGGTAGTTTCTTCTGTACTCTCTTCCTCGCTAGTTTCTTCCTCGGTGCTAGCCTCTGCACTGCTTTGTGGTGTGCTTTCCTGCGTGGAAGATTCTTCCTGTGATGATGTCGGTGTTATACTTTCACTAGGTTCCTGTGAGGACGTTTCCGGTACACTTTCTGATGAGCTTTCAGTTGGTATCTGCAAAGACGTCTCTGGAATACTCTCTGTCGCCAAAGCCTCTGATGTCAGGTTCCCCAATATAGTCTGCTCTTCTATTGTCTGTGTCTGCGTTTCCTGTTTAATATTTTCAGTAGTTTCCTCCGCAAATGAATACTGCGGTATGTAAGAAACGGTCATCGCAGCAGCCATCGTCCATACGGACGCCTTCTTCTTCCATGATCTTTTCATAGTGTTCCCTTCCTTTCTCTTAAACAAAAAGAGCCGGTTTTTAACCGGCTCCCATAAATAATCCGGCAATAACTCTTTTCTAAGTTTATATTACCAGAGATTATGTCAAATAAGTACTTTCAATGTCCTTACATCTCTTAAGAATCTCTTACGATGCCTGGTCAAACTGGCTGTTGTACAGATCAGCGTAAAAGCCCTTCTTTGCCAAAAGTTCTTCGTGCGTTCCGCTTTCAATTACATCTCCATCCTTTAACACAAGGATAAGATCGGCATTTTTGATTGTGGAAAGACGATGTGCAATAACAAAAGAAGTACGATTCTTCATCAGCTCGTCCATTGCATTTTGGATTTGAAGCTCTGTTCTTGTATCGACAGAGCTTGTTGCCTCATCGAGAATCAACATAGGCTTGTCAGCGATCATTGCACGGGCAATTGTTAACTGCTGCTTCTGACCTTGTGACAGATTAACCTGATCATTAAGCACTGTATCATAGCCATTCTGCAGTGTTCTCACAAAATGGTCAAGACCAACAGCGCGGCATGCCTCCTTCATGCGCTCATCAGAGACATTTGGCGTACAATATACAAGATTTTCTCTAACAGTACCCTCAAACAGCCATGTGTCCTGAAGAACCATACAAAACTGAGAATGAACCATTTCACGTTTTACCTGATTAGTCGGAATGCCATCAATGCAGATTTTTCCGCCCTGAATCTCATAAAAACGCATAAGCAGATTGACAAGTGTTGTCTTTCCCGCTCCCGTTGGACCGACAATGGCAATTTTTTGTCCAGCCTTTGCCTGTGCAGAAAAATCATGGATAATCACGCGATCTTCATCATAGCCAAACTTTACATGTTCAAATGATACATCACCCTTTACATTGTCAAGCGTCTTTGTCTTATTGCTCTCGTCATCCATCTCCTTTGCCTCAAGAAACTCAAAGACACGCTCACCTGCTGCTGCCGCTGACTGTCAAGACTGTGCCGCCTGTGCGATCTGAGATAACGGCTGTGTAAAATAACGCACATACATCATAAATGCAACGATTACTTCAAAGCCAATAGTTCCCTTCATAGTCAGCACTGCACCTGCCACACAGACTGCCACATAGCCTAAGTTTCCGATAAATGTCATAATAGGCGGCATGAGTCCGGCAAGGCACTGTGCACGAAATGCACTTTCTCTTAAATTATTATTCATGCGCTCAAATTCTGCTGTTGCCTGCGCTTCTCCATTATATGCCTTTACAACTGTATGACCTGTGTAAATTTCCTCAATGTGACCGTTGATCTCACCAAGGCAGCGCTGCTGGCGCACGAAATATCTGCTGGAGCGCTTTGCAATAACTGTCATAAGTACAAAGCCAATCAATGTTGCCACAATTGCAGTGATCGTCATAATCACATCTGTTTTAAACATCATAAAAAGTGAACCGACAAAAAGCGTAACTGCGGAGACAAGATTTCCGATGCTTTGATTCATAGACTGTGATATCGTATCAACATCATTTGTGACACGTGAGAGGATATCACCTGTCGTAGAGCGGCTGTAATAGCTCATCGGCAGACGGTTAATTTTTCCTGAAATATCACCTCTAAGCTTTTTTGAAATATTTTGTGTCACTGTTGCCATAATCCACTGCTGACCAAATGACAGCAAAGCACCGCACACATAAAATGCAATTAATGTAAATCCAATCTTAGAAACAGCGTCCATATCAACGCCTGTTACAAGACCTTTTCCAATTTCCTTTGTCATCTCTGACAGCTTATCTGGTCCAAGAAGCGTCAAAACCGTGCCTCCTGCCGCGCAGATAAGTGCAATGATCACAACCGGAAGATAGCTTTTGCAATACGAAATCAGATTTGACCATGTTCCTTTAAAATCAGATGCCTTCTCAGCAGGACCTCTTCCCATGCCAGGTCCACGCATACCGCCTCTTCTGCCCGGGCGGTTCTGTCCAGGGGTATATTCTTTATTTTCCATTATGCAAGCTCCTCCTTTGACAGCTGTGAATATGCGATCTGACGGTATACCTCGCAAGTTTCCATCAGCTCATTGTGCTTGCCCATTCCGGCAATCTTTCCATCATCAAGCACAATAATCTTGTCCGCATCGCGTATAGTACCAATTCGCTGTGCCACAATGAAACGCGTTGCATCTGCACAAGTTTTTCTTAATGTATCGCGAAGAACACGATCTGTCTTGTAGTCAAGTGCTGAAAATGAATCATCAAAAATTAAAATCTCCGGGTGACGGCATATAGCACGTGCAATTGACAGACGCTGCTTTTGTCCTCCTGAAAAATTAGATCCTCCCTGTGCCACAAAAGCATCTACGCCGCCATCTGTCTTATCAACAAATTCCTTTGCCTGCGCAGTCTCAATTGCCTGCTTAACAACATCATCAGTAAAGCCTTTTGTACCATTATCTCCATAGGCAACGTTGCTTTTAATGCTTCCTGTAAATAAAACAGCCTTCTGTGAAACATATCCAATCTTATTTCTAAGTGCCTTCTGTGTATATTCCTTTACGTTAACGCCATCGACAAGCACCTCTCCCTTTGTCGCATCGTAAAAACGCGGAATCATGTTGATCACAGTACTCTTTCCACAGCCGGTTGAACCAATAAAGGCAATTGTCTCACCCTTATGAGCAGTAAAGGAAATGTCCTCAATGACATCCTTCTCTGCATCTGGATAACAAAAAGATACATTGCGAAACTCAACTTCACCCTTTTTGCCGTCAATTCCATTCTCTTTTGTACCATCCTTAATTGAGAGCGGCATATCAAGCACTTCATTGATACGCTTTGCTGATACGCTCGCACGCGGAAGAAGCACGAAAATCATGACAAGCATCATAAAGGACATAACGACCTGCATAGCATACTGAGTAAATACGATCATATCTGAGAAGATAGTCAGCTTATCAAACATCTGAGCATTGCTGATCAAATAAGCGCCGATCCAATAAATTGCTAACATCAATCCATTCATTACCATCTGGATTCCCGGCATCATAGTTCCCATAGTGCGGTTTGCAAACAGCTGCGTTTTCGTCAGCTCATCATTTGCATCATTAAATTTCTTCTGCTGATAACCTT
>OLRK01002588.1_pt1 | contig 11042 bp, 10 predicted proteins | sample 1672911 | NCBI WGS metagenome assembly OLRK01 (sample SAMEA3136736, study PRJEB25190) | human gut metagenome | biome: human gut; feature: human-associated habitat; material: faeces | place: Austria | collected 2013
AGATCGTAATGACAGAGAAAAAATATGATTCTTCTTTGCTGAAGGGTAACTACCGCCTTCGCGTCAACGGAACATATACGAAATATGAAAATGTCGATCCGCAGTGGATGCATGAACAGTATCGCATGGCATTACAAAAAGATGAAACTGCCTTCCTCGTCCGGGAGGTTCAATAGGGGGAATTAACCATGATCAAAATCACTAAATTTGGCGGCTCTTCCGTGGCAAACGCCCAGCAGTTCGCCAAAGTAAAGAATATTATAGAAAGCGATCCGGCCAGACGCTTTGTTGTGGTCAGTGCTGTCGGACGCGCCAACAAGCAGGACAACAAAGTGACCGATCTGCTGTATCTTTGTCAGGCACATATGCAGTATCATGTGGACTGCTCGCCTGTCTTTAAAATGATCAGGGAACGTTATATCAAGATACGTGACAATCTGCAGCTGAAATATCCGATCGAACGGGAACTGGATGATTTGTGGAATAAGATGAAAACATCGATCAGCGTGGATGAACTGGTCAGCCGCGGCGAATATCTGACCGCACGGCTGATGGCGGAATATCTGGGATATGCCTTTGTCGATGCAAAAGATGTGATTCGGTTTCGCTATGACGGATCGATCGACTTTGACTTTTGCGAAAAAAGCCTGCAGCGCATTGCCCGCAACAACCAGCCCTTTGTGGTTCCCGGCTTTTACGGCAGTGCTCCGGACGGCAAGATCAGGGTCATGACCAGAGGCGGCAGCGACATTACCGGATCGATCCTCGCAAAATGCCTGCATGCCGATTTGTATGAAAACTGGACCGATGTCTCCGGTTTTCTCGTTGCTGATCCGCGCATTGTCCGGAATCCGAAACGAATACAGACAATCACTTACAGTGAACTTCGCGAGCTTTCTTATATGGGAGCGAGCGTCCTTCACGAAGAAGCGATCTTTCCGATCCTGGATGCCAACATCCCGATCAACATCCTGAATACCAATCAGCCGGATAATCCCGGTACGATCATCATCAACGAGATCAAAGACAAAGACAAGGACAATGAAGTCATCACCGGAATTGCCGGAAAAAAAGACTTTACTGCCATTTCCATTTATAAAAACCACATGTCCGATGAAGTAGGCATCGTGCGCAAAGCACTCTCTGTCTTTGAGCGTTACCGTGTTTCCATCGAACATATCCCAAGCGGCATCGACTCATTCAGTGTTATCGTTGCCAGCAAGGACGTCAAAGATATCATTTACGACATTGTAAATGACATCCGCCGTGAGCTGCAGCCCGATCAGGTCAAGGTATCCGATGAGATTGCCCTGATTTCCACAGTAGGACGCAATATGAGTTCACGTCCCGGCATCAGCGGTCATTTGTTTGCGGCATTAGGCAAAAACGGCATCAATATCCGCATGATCGCACAGGGAAGCGACGAGATCAACATCATCGTAGGTGTGGAAAATAAAGATTTTGAAAAAACGATCGAAGTCATTTACAATGGATTTATCAAAGAGGAGAATGAGCAATGAAACAATATCGTGTAGCTATACTCGGTGCCACCGGTGCCGTCGGACAGGAAATGATGAAAGTGCTGGAAGAACAAAACTTTCCTGTTTCCGAACTTAAACTTTTAGCCAGCAGCCGCAGTGCCGGCAAAACGCTGTACTTTCAGGGAAAGCCGATCACGATCGAAGAAGCAACAGAAGATAGCTTTGACAATATTGATATTGTCCTTGGGGCAGCCGAAAATGATATTGCCAAACGTTTTTTGCCCGCTGCTGCCAAAAAAGGAGCTGTTGTCATCGACAACAGCAGCGCATACCGGCTGGATCCGAATGTCCCTTTGGTCGTTCCGGAAGTCAATCCGCAGGACGCCTTTGCCCATCACGGCATCATTGCCAATCCAAACTGCGCGACGATCATCGCTCTGGTTGCACTGGCGCCGCTGCATCGGCTTTATCACGCACAACGCATGATCGTTTCGACATATCAGGCGGTCAGCGGTGCCGGTGTCGGCGGTATTCGCGAACTGAACACACAGATGAAAGAAATGGCCAACAATGAAAAAATCAGTGAACCAAAAGTATTTCAGCATCCGATCGTCTGCAATCTGATTCCTCAGATCGGCGGTTTTGATGAAATGGGATACTCCAGCGAAGAAATGAAGATGCAGAATGAAGGAAGAAAAATTCTCCATCACGATCAGCTGCGTGTCAACTGTACCTGCGTCCGTGTACCGATCCTGCGCTCTCATTCCGAAAGCATTACGGTTACTTTTGACAAAGAAATCAATCTGGAAGAAATCCGCTATGCATACAAGCAGGCACCAGGTGTATTATTGGTAGATGATCCGCAGCATTCCATCTATCCGATGCCGGCAGACACAAGTGACCAGGATCTGGTATATGTCGGAAGGATCAGAGAAGATATTTCGGATCCGACCCGTCATTCACTCACCTTCTGGTGCTGCGGCGATCAGGTTCGAAAAGGGGCGGCTACCAATGCGGTACAGATTGCCCAGCTTTTGATCAGCAAGGATCAGTAAATAACAGACCGGAAACATTTCCGGTTTTTTTATATATTTTTTTACAAAGGTTAACGATTGCTTTACGCCCGCTTAACAGTCATCTGATATTGTTGTGTTTTAATATAAACAAGGAGTTGAGGAGATGAAACGAATACTAGTGATCGACGACAATGAAGATATCCGCATGATCATCGGCTACAGTCTGATGAAAGCCGGCTATCAGGTCGATGATGCCGAAGACGGGCAAGCCGGACTTCAAAAAATAAACGAACATAATTATGACCTGATGATCATCGACTGGATGATGCCGAACATGAACGGCATCGAACTGGTTCGGAAACTGCGTAGAGAACATGTAAACAGCATTATCTTCATGCTGACTGCCAAAGACGGCGTGGACGATCTGGTCGAGGCATTTGATGCCGGTGTTGATGACTATATGCGAAAACCATTTTCTCCCCGTGAACTGAGCGTACGGGTCAACCGCCACTTGGAACAAACACAAAAAAAAGAACAAACGGTTCTTCGTTACGGCGATATTGAACTAAACGAACAAAATCGCAAGGTCTTCCTGCATCAGCAGCCTCTGTCATTGACCAAAAAAGAATTTGATCTGCTTGCCTATTTTATGAATCATCCGGATACTGTTGTATCCCGCGATCAGATCCTCAATGATATCTGGGGTTATCATTATGATGGTGATACCAGGGTCGTTGATGTTCATACATTCAAGCTTCGAAGCAAGCTGAAAGACAGCTGCATAAAAATTACATCGTCCAGAGGAATCGGTTATATTCTCGAAAAAAAATAACATCGGACCATAAGCTGACATTGCTGTAAAAAGCTTTCAAGTGAATCTCAGCGCCTGTCTTTTCAGGCACAAGAGAATTCACTTTTTTTGATGATTCCCTGCTGTGCCGCTTTGACCTTGCATGCTTTTGCACTCTAACACCTTCATGCAAAAAAAGGACTGACGATCGTGTCATCCCGCTGACACACAAAGCAGTCCTTTTCCCCTTTGTAGCGTTTATACATTTTTATTTTTTTTGATCATTGGCATGACGCTGGCGGTAACGGCGCATGAATCCTTCATAATTTTCTACTACTTCCTGTGCAGGACCATATTCTTTTACCACCCCGTCATGAATCCATATTGCGTCATCGCATAGTTCCAGGATACTGGAATTACTGTGTGACACGATCATGACGGTCTTATTATGATCTGAAATGATCTCCTTCATTTTCGCATAACTTTTTTCTCTGAAATTAATGTCTCCGACGCTGAGAACTTCATCAATCAGGATAATCTCTGTATCCAGGATAGCCGTAATGGAAAAAGCCAGTTTTGAGTACATGCCGCTGGAATAAGACTGTACAGGTTTATAGATAAAATCACCCAGTTCAGAGAATGCAATGATTTCCGGCAGTCTTTCACGGATTTCTTTTTCAGTGAACCCCAGCAGCAGCCCGGAGAGAAAGATGTTTTCATAGCCGCTCAGACTGGCCTGAAAGCCGATCCCGATTGCCAGAAGCGAAAGACGGTTGCCGAAAGTATTGATTTCCCCCTGATCCGGTGAAAAAACACCGGCAATCGTTTTTAAAAGCGTACTCTTTCCGCTTCCGTTCTTACCGATAATGCCGATGATCTTTCCTTTCGGAACCTGAAAGCTGACACCTTTCAATGCCTCGTAACAGTCTCTGCGCTGACGGATCTGTCCGATGCTTTTACGCAGAGAGAAGGACTTCATGCTGCGATATACGACATGCACATCTTTTACTTCTATTGCCAGTTCTTCCATACCTCATCACACCACCTTTACATAACTGTTCTCATGACGATACATCAGAAACAAGCCAGCCGCCAGCAGGATCAGTGCGATCACGACCCAGTATGCAAACAGCCGCAGGCTCATGATATCTCCGTAGATGATGATCGCTCTGAGTTCATTGATGATATAAGCAACCGGATTGACATGTGTCATGAGCCAGCTGATATCGATTCCCAGAAACATCCTGGATCCAAGACGGTCTCCGATATCATAAAAGACACCGGAAAGATAAAACATGAAGCGCAGGATAACCTGAACAATATTGTAAAGATCATTGACATATACGCCGAAATGCGCAACCAGGATACAAAATGAAAGTGTAAGCAGAAACAGCAGCAGGACTAACGGGATACATTGCAACAGCTGCAGGCGGAACGGAATATGATAAGCGATCATAAAGCCAATCACGATCCCGAAAGAAATGATCATCTTAAAGAAATTCACATACATTTTTTCCAGGATCAGCATATATTTCGGTATGTAAATTTTTGACACGATTCCTTTAAATGTATTGACGATCCGCACGCTGATAGAGACATTTTTATTAAAGAAATTCCATACGGTCAGTCCGATGATGACAATGACCGGAAGATATTCCCCGTCAGAACGAAATACGACCACGGTAATAAATACATAGACAAGCATAAAAAGAACCGGATCCAGGATCCACCAGATCCATGTCAGATAAGAAGAGCTGACTTCTCCTTTGAGTTCTGACTTTGCCGCATAAAGCGAGTAAGGATTGTAACGCTTCAAATGATTCCAGACCTTAGAAAACACACTCATCACTCCCTACTATATGTATTCCAAAATCCTCGGTGCCGGCTGATGCCAGTCCAGCAGGATCATATTGCCGAGCATCAGTTTTTTCTGATACCGTTCGTAATAATCCAGGGACAAAAATATCATGCCCTGATAACGGCGCATCAGCGAATGCAAAACAAGCGGCTCACCTTCCCAAAGAACCACAACACGGGTATTCTCTCTTCGAATCCCTTCGTAATGCTGACGGATCATAGCGATGTCCTGTGGCTGTGCTGCCCTGTAAACAACCAGATAATCCGCACTGCGGTACAAGGTAGGTGCTGCCGGCCGGATGGTGCGGTAAAACCGCTTGGCGATCCGATATAGCAATTCATTTTTCTTTGCTATCTTAATCAGATATTTCTTCATAGGCACCTCCGTTGCGAAGCAGGCTGTTGATTGCATTCCAGATGACATCGATATCATAATTTTCACAGACATACCGGCGGCAGGTTTCCACATCACGATGATATTCTGTTTCATGATCCTGATAATAGAGAATACGTTCGGCCATGTCTTTTACCGAATCGCACACACATTGCTTCGGATAAAGATATTCAATGCCTTCCCAGGGAATAGACAATGCCATGGCATGAGAAGCCAGTCCCTCAAACGGCGTTACATGGAAACTCTCCGGCTGTTTGGCATCGCTCATGGATAAGACATAACCGATCTTCTGCAAAAACACAGGGACATCCACCCATCCGTCATAAAAAACAGAGTCTTCCAGATGGTAATCTTTGATCATCTGATCGACCATTTCATAATATTCGCGCTCTTTTGGGACATTCCATGTATTGGCAAACTCGTGTGCCCGTTTACCGGGAACGTGCAGACAATAACGTGAATCTTTTTGTTTCAGAAGATGCAGCAGTTCGACGGCACGATGCAGGCCTTTGCGTTTTGGCAAGGCACCGATGAGGGCTATATGAAAACGGGCATCTTCGCGCTTCTCTTTTTCATATTTTTTCACATCGATAAAATTGTTGATCACGCAGCATTTTTCGATTGGCAGACGAAAGCGGCGCATGAATTCCTCCATCCAGTAATAAGAAACACAGATCAGATGATCCAGCCGGATCACATTCAGTGAACGGCCAAAGCGGCGCATCACTTCAAAACGATGGCCGCGCACGAACAGCCGCTGGTGCGGATAACAATGTTCACTGTACCAGGAAGCGGAAGTAAGCAGCCATTCACACCAGATGATATCTGCCTGGCCGCATAGATGCTTTGCCTCTTTGACTGAGAAATCAGTGTACTCCTGCTGTTCCTGTACAAGCAAATCGTATTCCTGCTCCATATAAGGAAACAGCGGTTTTAAAAACTTGAGATCGTGTCCGCTGACCAGCAGGCGCATTTTTCTGCCCGGAAAAACAGACAAGGCCTGAACCAGCTCTTCCCGTATCGTGTCTGCCGAGAAGCGTTCGCTGTGTTCTTTCAGATGTGAACGGATCACATCCAGCCTGTCTTTGGCAAAGACAGCCGCCATGCACTGCAGACATTCCTTTTCATCATCGACAAAAAGCGGATAATCTTTTCCCAAAATTTCTTCATGCATCGCTGTCCGTCGCACAAGCATGGGAATCTGCGCCTGACAGTATTCCAGCAGCTTGACAGAAACTTCCAGAGATCGATCATGATCAACGTGTGTGCTCCGATAAGCATAACCGAGCTCACAATGGCTCATGATCCGCTGCAGTTCCTCTCTCGACTGAGAACCGTAAAAATGAATGTTTTCCGCCTCATTCAGCCGACGTAAAATATCCGCCTTTTCTGTTGCCATATCCGAATTAAACTTGTCACCGACAAAATGCAGCGTTACCTCCGGATCGATCGTTTCCATCTGTTTCATCATGTCCAGTAATTCAACGATTTTCCAGTCTTTGGCGATCTTTCCGGCATAAATCAGTGATTTATGCCACTTTTCCGCTTTAGGAAAAGGAAAAACGATCGGATAAAGAACATGAAACTTCGTACCGTCTACGTTTAAAACCCGTTTCAAATATTCCTTCATTGCATCTGTCTGTACCAGATACAGCCTGACTTTCTCATACAATGCCGATAAGAAGCGAACCTGCTGTTCACTGATCTTTTTTTCGTCATGACAAAAATCAGTCAGATAAGGAACAAGACGATCAACAAAAGGCTGATCCAGAAGATGTTTTACCACCTTGATTCCGCGGACGATGATGCAGGAATAGCAGCCAAGCGCATCGACCCTGCCGATGACTTTAGCTGCATTGTGCTCATCCACTTCACAGATCGAATCAATGTATTCTTTGGCGTAAAGGAGCCGAATACGGTAATTCTCTTTGATCTGACGGACAAGCATGTCACGGCGAATTCTTTTTTTCAACAAAATGTCGACATAAATGTCCTGCCCCTGGCTCAGCAGTCTGGCCAAATTGACAAGCCAGACACTGGAACCGTCAATTACATTTAGATCGACATCCCCGTAAATCAATATCCGTCTCACTCAGTGACCTCCATCTGTTCATAGCCGATGCAGTCATAATGCGGGCGGCTTAAAATCTGCGCACGAGCCTGTGCATTGAGGAAATCATCATGGGCAAGCGCAATGACAAGGTAATCACTTCGGTCAATACATTCCTGCAGAGAGCATAATGAGATACCCTCCAGTTCTTTCGCATCCGTATTCGGTTCACAGCCGATCACATCATAGCCTTTTTCGATCAGTGCATGGGCAAGATGCAGAGACGGACTTTCTCTCATGTCGTCAATGTTAGGCTTGTATGCCATTCCCAGTACGGCAATTTTTTTATCTGTATCATTCTGCAGATCATCCATGATCCTGTTCATGACCCAGTACGGCTTCGTATCATTGATGATACGCGCCTCACGAATCAATGATGCTTCTTCTTTAAATCGCTCTACAAGGAACCATGGATCAACGGCAAGACAGTGTCCTCCGACACCAAGGCCCGGAGACAGTATGTTGACACGCGGATGGCGGTTTGCCAGTGAGATCAGCTGATGAACACTGATTCCGGCGCTGGCACAGATTTCACTGAGCTGGTTAGCGAAAGCGATATTAATGTCCCGGTACGTATTTTCCACCAGTTTGCACATTTCAGCCGTTACGTCATCGCAAACCAGGCATTTCCCTTCTGTGACAAAGCTTTCATAAAGATCTTTGGTCATGGCTGCAGCCAATGGATTTTGAGCGCCGATAATACGGTCATTGTGATGCAGCTCATATAAAATCCGGCCCGGAAGCACACGTTCCGGACAATGCGCAGTATAGAACTGACGCTGAGACAGTCCGCTTTCCTTTGCCAGCAGTTCGCTCATCATGCGCGTTGTATACGGCGGTACAGTCGATTCCAAAATGACCAGATCCCCTTCCTTCAGCACACCGGCAACCAGTCTGGCCGCCGAACATACGTAACTGAGATCCGCTTTTTTCTCCTCTCCGTCCAAAAAAGGTGTCGGAACACAGAGAATATAGATATCCGAAGGCTCCAGTGTGTCCGTGATTGTCAGCGCACCGCTGTCATACACTTCGCGAAACGCATCCTGCAGCTTATTTTCCACGATATGAATGTGGCCTTGAGACAGCTGCTCCCGCACTTCTTTTTTAACATCATATCCTTTCACATGATGATTGGCCTGTGCCAGCACAACAGCTGTAGGCAATCCGATATATCCAAGTCCCACGACACTAATTTCTCTTTTTTTTGATTCCATGTTTTTTTACCTGCCTTTTCTTTTTTCTTTCATTACCAGTCTTTGAAATTGATAGAGCTGGGGAAGCTGAAGAAATCTTTTCGGCTCCAGCATCATTCGAAAGAGCCACTCAAAGCCGAGATCCTGAATCCAGCGCGGCGCTCTGGGCAGTGCATCGCTCCAGATATCCAGCGCACCGCCGACACCAAGAAACACATTGGCGCACACTTCCTGTTTATGCGCTGCAATCCATTGTTCCTGTGCCGGCGTCCCCTTGGCAACAAAAACGATATTCGCTTTGCTGTCGTTGATTTTTTCAACAACAGATTCGTCACGATATCCATCACAGCTCCCGACGATATTCAGTGAAGGAAAGCGCCTGATGAGTGCCTGTCTGGCTTTTTCGTTATTCTCCCGCTTCGCCCCGTACAAAAAGATGCGAAGTCCCAGTTCCTTGGCATGGGCACACAGATCTTCCATCAGATCAACACCTGTGATCCGCTCAAGCGGTTCGCTGCAGGCATGAACGATCGAAGCTCCGTCGGCAAGAAAAACATCAAAACCATCCAGCAGCTGTCTCATCTCCCTGCTTTCTCTTGCACGCATTACTTTGCGTGCATTCACTGCCACCAAAGCAAGCTTTCGTTTTTGCTCGATGCATTGTTTGATCAGCTTGCGCAGTTCCGTTTTTGTCGTCACACTTACTCTTATGCCAAGCACAGTGGTTTCTTTCATCTTATTCACCAACCTTATCTCGTACACTATAACAAGTATTATTTTTTCTTTTTTCTACACTGTGATAAAAATGCGTTAAGATTTCGCTAATCTCTCTAGCACCGCTGCGGATTTAACCATTTTTTAACGATATCTTTCATGAATCGCGATGTTTCTTCCAAGCATACTCTTTAGTATAAGGATAGGCATCATCGCTATTGCCAAAGGAGAGATAACAATGTATAAAATGATGAGCATATTCGGCACGAGGCCGGAAGCAATCAAGATGGCCCCGATCATCCATACAGCCAGTCACGATCCCATGATCAAAAGTCTGGTCTGTGTCACTGCACAGCATCGGGAAATGCTCGACAGTGTATTAAATACGTTTTCGATTCATCCCGACTATGATCTCAACATCATGCGTCACGGGCAGACACTGCAAAGCATTACTTCCGTCATCCTGGAACAGCTGACACCGGTACTCACCAAAGAAAAACCGGACATCGTTTTGGTGCACGGTGATACCACAACGACATTTGCAGCCGCACTGAGTGCTTTTTATCTTCAGATTCCCGTTGCACATGTAGAAGCCGGATTAAGAACATATCAGAAATATTCGCCGTTTCCCGAGGAAATGAATCGGCAGATGGTATCAAGGGTAAGCACGCTCCATTTTGCGCCGACCCTGAACAGTGCACAAAATCTGATAAAAGAAGGCATTGACGAGAAAAACATCATTGTCACAGGAAATACCGCCATTGATGCACTGGATCTCACCGTAAGCGATCGTTACGATCATCCGGCTCTGCAATGGGCAGCTGGAGGGCGGATCATCCTGTTGACTGCGCATCGCCGGGAAAACCAGCATGGAAACCTTGAACATATTTTTCACGCTGTCCTGACGCTTTGCAGTCAATATCCGGACATTCGCGTCATCTTCCCGTGTCATAAAAATCCAAAGATCCGGGCACTGGCACATGAAATGCTGGATAGCTGCGAACAGATCAAGATCATAGAGCCGCTGGAAGTATATGATTTCCACAATATGATACGCCGTTCCTATTTGATTTTGACCGACAGCGGCAGCATTCAGGAAGAAGCACCAAGCCTTGGAAAACCTGTATTGGTGCTGAGGGACACAACCGAGCGTCCGGAGGGCATCAAAGCCGGAACACTGAAACTGGTCGGTACGGATGAAGAAACCATCATCCGGGAAGCAAGGCGCCTTTTGGATGACCAAAAAGCCTATGAAAAAATGAGCACTGCCTCCAATCCTTACGGAGACGGAACCGCCAGCAAACGTATCCTTCATGCCCTGCATTCTTATTTTGGTACGAACCAGGCAAAATAAACGTCTTCTGACAGATTCACAAAAGGAGATAAAAATCTCCGGCAACACATAAAAAGACCCGTATGAATCGAAAGTACTATGAAGTGGTCCCCATGTCAAGGACAAAGATAAAAAAAACACTTCTAAAAAAGTA
>OLRK01002591.1_pt1 | contig 11038 bp, 10 predicted proteins | sample 1672911 | NCBI WGS metagenome assembly OLRK01 (sample SAMEA3136736, study PRJEB25190) | human gut metagenome | biome: human gut; feature: human-associated habitat; material: faeces | place: Austria | collected 2013
TCCCACGGGTCACCAAATTTCTTCAAGAAAGATGTTGACAGCAGGCTGATGGTATTACAAAGTGAGTTAGCGCGAAAGCGTTTCTCATATATATAAGGTTTCTTTTGAACAAGAGCGTGCGTAGCGCGCAGGCAAAGTTTTCTTTGCTTACTTTCTTGTTCACAAGAAAGTAAGTGCGTGATTATTGTGACGAGGGTACACCTGTTCCCATTCCGAACACAGTAGTTAAGCTCGTTTACGGTGACAATACTTGGCTGGTGACGGCCCGGGAAGATAACTCATCGCGCACACCGAACACCGACTCGAAAGAGTCGGTGTTTTGTTTTTGTTAAGAATTCCCTGTTCACTGGAACTCACCTCTCCTTATATGATATAATAGTCCAAATTGTATTTTATCGCGAAGCAGGGGGTCGAGAATGAACAAAATTTTGAAAGAAAAAATCAGCGAGTCGGTGTCGTCTGTCCTGCCGATCACGATCATTGTACTGCTGCTCAGCGTGACGATCACGCCGATGCCGGTCGGCACGATGGTGCTGTTTTTAACCGGTGCGGCGCTGCTCATCGTCGGCATGGCATTGTTTTCACTCGGCACGGACGTATCTATGACGCCTATGGGCGAGGGCATCGGCGCACAGCTGCCGCGCACGAAAAATCTGTTCATCGTGATACTCATTACGCTCATCATCGGCGTGCTCATCACAATCGCGGAGCCGGATCTGCAGGTGCTGGCCGGTCAGGTGCCGTCCATTCCGAACAATGTGCTGATCTGGACGGTCGCGGTCGGTGTCGGTCTGTTTTTCGTGCTCGCCATGCTGCGAACACTGTTTAAGATCCGCCTGTCCATGCTGCTGATCGTGTTTTATGCCGCCGTATTTGTTCTGTCCATCTTTGTGCCGAACGAGTTCGTTTCTGTGGCGTTTGACTCGGGTGGCGTGACCACTGGACCGGTCACCGTACCGTTCATCATGGCGCTCGGTGTCGGTTTAGCTTCCATCCGAGGCGATAGCGGCGCACAGGAGGACAGCTTTGGTCTGGTTGCGCTGTGCAGCATCGGGCCGGTGCTGGCGGTGCTGCTGCTTGGCATTTTCTATCCGACAAATGGTGCAGGCTACACGGCAGTGACCGTGCCGGACGTGGAGGACACTCGTCAGGCAGCGCACACATTTGTGGTGGAGCTGCCCGCGTACATACACGAGGTTTTGTCCGCACTGGTGCCAATCATCCTGTTCTGCGCGGTGTTTCAGCTGATTTTCCGTAGATTCCATGCCATGCAGCTTAGAAAAATCGGCGTGGGTTTTGTGTACACATTTACCGGTCTGTCGCTGTTTTTGACCGGTGTAAACGTCGGATTTATGCCCGTGGGCCATTATCTCGGACAGCAGCTGGCGCTGAGCGGACAGGAATGGGTGCTGGTGCCGCTTGGCATGCTCATCGGCTATTTTCTGGTAACTGCGGAGCCGGCTGTGCATGTGCTCAACCGGCAGGTCGAGTCCATCACAAACGGCGGCATCTCGCAGAGAGCGATGATACTCAGCCTGTCCATCGGCGTGGCCTGCTCGGTCGGCATGGCTATGCTGCGCGTATTGACAGGCATTTCAATCTATTATATACTGGTGCCGGGCTATCTTGCTGCACTGGGACTGACTTTCTGCGTGCCGAAAATTTTCACCGGCATTGCATTTGACTCGGGCGGCGTTGCGTCCGGTCCGATGACGACCACATTCCTGCTGCCGTTTGCCATGGGCGCATGTGAAGCACTCGGCGGCAACGTGATGACTGATGCCTTCGGTATTGTAGCCATGGTAGCCATGACTCCGCTGCTTACCATTCAGGTGCTGGGTCTCATCTATAAAAAGAAACAGAACAGCGAGGATGCGTCCGATGTTTCCGCAGAGGATGAGGACAGCATCATCGTTTTGGAGGGAGCAGAGCATGAGTGAAAATCGACCGCAGATGACGGTGCAGAGCGCGGTAGAGGTCGTGGCAGCCGTTGTTGACGTGGAGCAGGGCGAAAAGGTGCTGCGTATCTATCGTGAGGAACAGGCGCCGGTGGACTTTGTGTGCATGGCACACGGCACGGCGCGCACGGAAATGCTCGACCTGCTCGGCATCGGTGAAACGGCAAAGGCCATTGTGATGTGTATGGTCAGCCGTCAGACCGGCGTTCGCCTGCTCAAAAGGCTCGGACGTGAGCTGGAAATGCGATATCCCGGACGCGGAATCGCGTTTGCCATTCCGATTACAGGCATTGGTCTGCGGTGGCACAAGCTGCTGACCGCTGCAGACGAGGAGCAAAAGGAGGTCAGCCGGATGCACGAGACAGAGAAGAACGACGGTTTTGACGTTGTAGCAGTTGTGATGGAGCGCGGCTATACCAACGTGGCGATGGATGCGGCGCGCAAGGCCGGTGCACGCGGCGGCACGGTCATTTCAGCGCGCGGTATTGCGGAAAATGAGGTTAAACGATTTTTCGGTATCGAAATTCAGGCCGAAAAGGAAATCGTGTTCCTCGTGGTGCGAAGCGATGAGAAACAGCAGGTTATGACGGCGCTGATGCAGGCGGTCGGAATGAAGACCCGCAGTCATGGCATTGTGCTGTCGATGCCGCTTTCGGCAGCCATCGGACTGGCGGATTGATAATGGAAAAATGGAGAATGGAAAATAAGCGTCTGACGTTTGCTTTCTGTTCTCCGTTTTTTATTGTGTTATTTGGCGGGAAACGGCGGGAACCATCCCGCTCTGCACAATTTATCCCGCAGGGGAGCACAGCGTGCTCTCTCGTAACACAAAAGAGAGAAATGCTCCCTTCAATTTCCAATCTCCATCTTCACTCTGATAAAATAGTATGATATAATGAGGGCAGTAATTTTCACAGGGAGAACCCCTGACAGGAGTAGATAACCATGATAAATGAGCACATGATGGATTTAGGCAGCCGCCGTTCGACGATCCGTGAGCTGTTCGAGTACGGGAACAGCCGTGCGGCGATCGTTGGCCGCGAGAACGTATTCGATTTCTCGATCGGCAACCCGAACGTACCCGCCCCGGAGGCCGTTCGTCAGGCGATTTACGCCGAAGCGGCAGGTGATCCGGTTGCACTGCACGGCTATACCTCGGCACAGGGCGCCGCAGATGTGCGAGGCGCACTGGCGGACAGTCTCAACAAGCGTTTCGGCACGGACTACACCGGCGACAGCCTGTACCTGACTGCAGGCGCGGCAGCCGCGCTCTCTTGTGCGTTCAAGGCGATCGTCTGCGAGGGTGATGAGATTGTTGTGTTTGCACCGTATTTTCCGGAATATAAAATGTTCATCGAAAGCGGTGCCGGTGCCAAGTGCGTCATTGTGCCGCCGTCTATCGCGGATTTTCAGATTGACTTCGGTGCTCTCGAACAGCGCCTGAATGAGCACACCAAGGCGGTCGTTGTCAACTCGCCGAACAACCCGTCCGGTGCAGTGTACTCCGAGCAGACCATCAAGCGCCTTGCCGACATGCTGCGCGGCAAGGAGAAGGAATACGGTCACCCGATTTACCTCATTTCGGACGAGCCGTACCGCGAGATCGTATATGATGGCGTGCAGGTGCCGTTTGTGCCGCATTTCTATGACGATACCATTATCTGCTACTCGTACTCCAAGTCGCTGTCGCTGCCGGGTGAGCGTATCGGCTATGTGCTCGTACCGCCGGCAGCCGCCGACAGCAAGGCGCTGTACGCTGCGGTCTGCGGTGCCGGCCGCGCACTCGGTTATGTTTGTGCACCGAGTATGTTCCAGCGCGTAGCGGCACGCTGTGCCGACCAGACCAGCGATATTGCGGTCTACCAGACCAACCGCGACCTGCTCTTTAACGGTCTGACCTCGATGGGGTATCACTGTGTCAAGCCGGACGGCGCGTTTTATCTGTTCCCGCAGACGCTCGAGGCGGACGACCGCGCCTTCAGTGAACGCGCAAAGAAATATGACCTGCTGGTCGTTCCGGGTGCGGATTTCGGTGCCCCCGGTCATATGCGAATTTCTTACTGTGTGAAAACCGAGACCATCGAGCGTGCGCTGCCGCTGTTTGAGCGACTGGCGAAGGAGTATCACTGATTTGTTATGTAAAGTTCACAAGTGGTTTCGGTTAATTATGTACAAGATGTCAAGCGGCACTGTGCAATCTATACAAAATAATAACGCTTGCATTGTGAGATATTCATAAAATCTTGCTCTTGTATTCTTTTCAGGGAAAGTGTATTATAATACCAGAGATCAGGAAAGGATCTCAAAAATACAATCATTTGAATCACTGAAAAGGAGTGCAAAGATTATGGGTATGAGAAGTTTCTTCAATGGACTGGTAAACGCTCGCATGGTAGAACTGGAAAGCGAACACATCAACGCTAAGACCATGAACCGTACCAATCGTCGCGGCAAGTAATCGTCTGATTAAAAAAACATCACACGAGGAGCCGTAACCGTACATGACAACTGAAGACAGTAAGTGAAACCCTTCCGAGGACAACATTCGGAAGGGTTTTTCTTTTGATGAAGGCAATACCGCACAATTAAAGCTGCGGCGCTTTACGGAAATTTTGTGTCCTGATGTCGTTCCGGCTTTACGGTAATACACAAAGTATTACCGCAAAACCGCGCCTAATCAGTACGCAAAATTTGCTCGTAAATCGCTCTTGTTCAATTATGCGGTATTGCCTTATCCGGTCGGATGCTCCTGCGCGAACTCAATCTGGCGGCGGAAGAACGCAGCGCGTTCCTCGAGTGTGGACGGCCGGATGCTGTGCTTGCCGCAATCCGGACAGACGCGGGTTTCAGCGCTGCCGAAGAAGATAAAATGGCAGCATTTGGTGTCGCAAGTGTAGATCATGGCTTCACCTCTCTTTTTTACTGAGGACAGTGTACCACAGAGAAAGTCCGATAAAACTCCCTTTCTTGCAGGAGCATAGGGAAGTATGGTATACTGATAGCACCAATCATAAAAAATTTGTCTGGGAGCATCAAAATGGGGGAACAAAAACGCAGTCTGTTACGTCAATTATATTTACCGGCGGTTTTATGCACCGCTCTCTGGGGCAGTGCGGCGCCGTGCGTCAAGCGCGGGTACGAGCTGTTCGCTGTTTCGGCTGACGCGCCGTTTTCGCAGCTTGTATTCGCCGGCTGGCGGTTTGCGCTGGCGGGAATTCTTGTGCTGCTCGTGACCCTGCTGAAAGGGCACCGAATCGTGCCCAAACGGGACGAAATCAAGCCGATTCTGGCGATCAGCCTGTTTCAGAGCATGCTGCAGTATGTGTGCTACTACATCGGTCTGAGCGGTACGACCGGTACCAAAGGCTCGGTGCTCTCCGGCACGCAGACGTTTTTTGCGCTGCTGCTGGCGCATTTCCTGCTGCCGAATGACAAGCTCAACCGACGGAAAACGCTTGGCTGCATCTGCGGCTTTGCGGGCGTGCTCGCGCTCGGACTGGGCGGACTGAACGGCTTCAACCTCACCGGTGACGGTCTGGTGCTGCTGAGCGCGGTCTCGGCGGGCGCGGGCGCGCTTGTCTCGCGCATTTACACGCCCGGCCGTGATCCCATGCTGCTGACCGGCTGGCAGCTGCTCATCGGCGGCTGCTTCCTGCTGGGTGTCGGCACGATGGGAGGAGGCGCACTCGGTCGGGTGACGCTCGGCGGCGTGCTGCTGCTTGGCTACATGATCGTGCTGTCTGCGGCAGCGTTTACCATCTGGACGGCGCTTTTGGGTAAATTTCCGGTGGGAAAGGTCAGTTTGTTCGGCTTCCTGATTCCGGTGTTCGGCACGCTGTTCTCCGCGCTCGTGCTCGGCGAGAATATCTTCACCGCACGCAATCTGGCGGCGCTCGTGCTGGTCAGCGGAGGTATTGCGGTCGCAAACTCTGCAAGTACGAAAAAATAACACCGCAGACGGAATTGCGGTGCATAAAGGGTTAATCTATGGTATTTAGTTCTGCAATTTCGCTGTTTTTCTTTGTGCCGATCGTGTTTCTGCTCGATCGCAGGCTGTCGAACGTGGATGCGAAAAACACCTGGCTGCTCCTCGCAAGTCTGGTGTTCTACTCGTTCGGACAGGTGTATTACCTGCCGCTGCTGCTGCTCTCGGTGGCGCTTAACTACGTTTGCGGACGGCTGGCCGCAGGAAAGTACGCCAAACTCGGTGTCACACTCGCGGTCATCGGCGGGATAGGGCTGCTTGCCGTGTTCAAGTACGCGGATTTCGCTATTCGCACAGTGAACGCACTGTGCGGGCTGCACCTGCCGCTGACCGGCATTGCGCTGCCCATCGGCATCTCGTTCTTCACCTTCCAAGGGTTAAGCTACGTTATTGACGTGTACCGGGAGCCGAAAATGGTCTCGCACTCGTTCAAGAAGGTGCTGCTGTACATCGCGTTTTTCCCGCAGCTGATCGCCGGGCCGATCGTCAAATACCATGACGTCGAGCAGGAGATCGACAGCCGCCGCACCACTCCGCAGGAGACCGCACTCGGCATCCGCCGGTTTATCTGCGGTCTGAGCAAAAAGCTGCTGTTGTCGAACGCGCTCGGTCAGATGGCGGATACCGTGTTCGCGCTGCCTGCCGGAGAGATCGGCATGCTGGCAGGATGGACGGGCGCCATTTGCTACACGCTGCAGATCTATTTCGATTTTTCCGGCTACAGCGATATGGCCATCGGTCTCGGACGCATGTTCGGCTTCCATTTCCGCGAAAACTTCAATTATCCGTACACCGCGACCACCATCAAGGAGTTCTGGCGCCGCTGGCACATTTCGCTGTCCGGCTGGTTCCGCGACTATCTGTATATTCCGCTCGGCGGCAACCGAAAGGGGAATGCGCGGACGTGGCTCAACCGGTTTCTCGTATTTTTCGCAACCGGCCTGTGGCATGGCGCAAGCTGGACGTTTGTCCTCTGGGGACTGTGGCACGGCTTGTTTTCCGTGCTTGAAGACTGCGGCGCGATTCCGGTAGACAAGCTCAGGGGCAAGCGCATCGGACAGCTGTACACGCTGCTCGTGGTCGTGCTCGGCTTTACGCTGTTCCGTGCGGACACGTTGGTGCAGGCCGGCGCCATGTATGCCGCGATGTTCTCCGGCATCGGTCTGCACTGGCTGGGCACGGCGGCTGTCTGGGCAAAATTTACACCTGCGTTTGCACTGACGCTGTGTCTTGCACTGCTCATGTGTACGCCTTTGGCCCGTGAGCATACGCCGAAACGTGAGAGTGTGACGTTCATCGGCTCTCTGGGTTTGCTGCTGCTGTGCATGATGTACCTTGCGGCAGGCTCGTTTAATCCGTTCATTTACTTCCGATTTTGAGGTGAAATATGAAATATAAATGGTTTACAGCGGCGTTTTTGTCGCTGTGCCTGATTCCGGCGGCGGGTATGCTCGTGCTGCCCGAGCAGCAGGCGGCAGGCAATGAGCATCTCACGCCCAAGCCGCGCCTGTGGAACGCGCAGACCGGCTGGAACGCAGACTTTCTCGGCGACCTGACTGATTATGTTGCCGACCATTTCGGCTTCCGGCAGGAGCTTGTCGCTGCGAACGCCGCCCTGCAGACCAGGCTGCTGTGCACCTCGCCTGCTGAGGACGTCATTTACGGTACGGACGGCTGGCTGTACTACGCGAAAACGCTCGATGATTATCAGAATCACGCAACGCTGACCGAGAGTGAGGCGCAGCAGCTGGCGCAGACGGTAAAATCCATGCAGGACTACTGCGAAAGTCGCGGCGCGCGCTTTCTGTTCACGATTGCGCCGAATAAAAGCTCGCTTTACCCGGAGCACATGCCTGCGCGCTACCTGACCGAGGACGCGGACGGCAACTACGAGCGCGTGCTGCCGTATCTCGAGCAGGAGGGCGTGAACTATGCCGACCTGTTCTCCGTGTTCCGCGCACACGCAAACGTGCTGTATTATAAGACCGACTCGCACTGGACGAACCGCGGCGCCGCGCTCGCACACGATTATCTGATGAACACGCTTGGTCTGCCGCATACATCGTTCACGGATGAGGAATATACGACCGAGCGGAGCCACAGCGGCGATCTTTACCAAATGCTGTACCCGAAAGGCACGCAAAAGGAGGAAACGCAGGTGTATCAGACCTCGTTTTCGTATGTGAACCCGCCGCGCTCGGACGAGGATATCCTCATGCAGACCACACAGGAGAATGCGCCGAACGGCCGTCTGCTGCTGTGCCGCGATTCGTTCGGCAATGCACTGCACCCGTTTCTCGCAGAGGATTTCCGTGAGGCGATCATCACCCGGCAGATGCCGTATCCGCTGGAACAGGTGCAGGAGGGCGATACGGTCATTATCGAGATTGTCGAGCGAAATCTGCCGAATATACTAAAATATTCACCGGATTTGGGGAACAAAACCGAACCGTAATCCGTCTAATCAGTATCCGCAGGAGAAATAAACAATATGGAGGAAATTTTATGAAAAAGCTGACAGCCATGCTGCTGGCACTAACGCTCTGCTTTGGTCTTGCTGCGTGCGGCGGCAACACCGCACAGGACGATACCAAGGATGAGAGCCAGACCGTCCAGACCGGCAAAACCGAGGATAAGAAGGACGAAGCGAAGACCGAGGAGAAATCCGACGAGACCAAGACCGAGGACGCAAAGACCGAGACTAAGACTGATGATAAGACCTCGACCGACAGCAAAACCGAGGATAAAACCAACGAAACCAAGCCGGTGACGAGCAGCACGAACACCACGACCGCAAAGCCGTCTGCCCCGGCGAGCACGAGCAAGCCGTCTGCCTCGACGAGCAAACCGGCGGCATCCGCTCCGGCAAGCAAGCCGGCACAGAGCAAGCCTGCGGCAAGTGCTCCGGCTGAGACCAAACCCGCAGAACCGGCGAAGCCGACTGCCTCTCAGGCGAGCGGGTACGTCGGCTCGTCCGCATCTGCACTCGAGAGCGCACTCGGCGCACCGACATCCAAGAGCTATTCGCCGAGCTGCATGGGCGAAGGTGAGGACGGCATCTGGACGTATGACGGGTTTACCGTTTATACCTATAAAGAGGGCGGTTCGGAGACTGTCGAAGCGGTTCAATAAATTAGCAGTTAGTAATCGACGATACGGTTTTATGTTTCGCAGGGGAGGCCAGTGGCCTCCCTTTTTCGCGTTCTGCAGAGGTAAAATAAAAGGGCAGACCGGTGGTCTGCCCTATGGGAGATAAAATTCCCAATTACTGATTCATCAGAGAATGCGTCGCTGCGGTTTATTCGCTACCTGCTTCACGGCCTTGCACGGCACGCCGATGGCAAGCATACCTGCCGGTATATCCTCCGTCACAACGCTGCCTGCGGCGATGACGGCGTTATCACCGATGGTGACGCCCGGGCAAATCTGCACGCCCATGCCAATCCAGACGTTATTGCCGATGGTGACCGGCTTGGCATATTCCAGTCCGGCGTTGCGCTGTGCAACATCGAACGGATGGCCTGCGGTCGAGATACAGCAGTTCGGGCCGATGAACACATGGTCGCCGATGGTGACCGGCGCCGCGTCCAGAATCACAAGGTTATGGTTTGCATAAAATGCACGGCCGACACGCGTATGGCTGCCGTAATCGATAAAAAACGGCGGCTCAATGACGATATCGGGCGCACAGGCACCTAAAATGGTATGCAGAAGGGCGTTTTTCTCCTCCTTCTGGGAGGAACGGAGTGCGTTGTAATCCATGCACAGATCGCTGGTCTGCGCACGCGCTTCGAGCAGTGCGGGGTCGCTGTTGGCGTCGTACAGCAGGCCGGAAGCGGCTTTTTCAAGTTCAGTCATCGTCAGGGTTCCTCCTTAATTCTGGTGGCGTACCAGTTCATAATCATCGCCGGAGCGGTAGTACGGACAGCTTTTGCCGGTCTGCATCAGGCGGTAAAATTCGTCCTCATCCAGATAGGCTTCGCATACATATTCATCCATTTCATCATCGTAGACGTTGTAGGCGCAGTCGTCACAGGTTCCGGTCATCGGTCAGCGCTCCTTTCGATTTGGTCGATTGCGGACTGCAGAATAGCCTCGGGGTCGTTGCCGCAGATGTCGAGACACTCCGCATAGATAAGTCGGGTCTCGCGGATACCGAAGTATTCTTTGGCCATAGCGGTCAGATAATCGAAGCTGAACCGCGGGTCGTACGCGCCGCCTGCGGTGGTGATGTAGGTCAGACTGCGGGCGCGGCACAGGCCGCACGACTGTCCGTGGTCGTTGTAGGCGCTGACAATGCCGGGGACATAAATGTTCTCGATGTAGGTTTTCAGCTGTGCCGGAAAGCCCAGATCCCAGTAGGGAGTAGCAATGATGATATCGTCGGCATCGGCGAACTGGTGGGCATAATCGAACATCGGGTCGTGCCATTTGCCGCCGGCAATGAGCGATTCGCGGTGAGCAAGCCGTTTACGGTCGAGCGGGACGAGCGGCTGATCGTATACGTTCAGCTCGGTGACGTCGCTTATGTGTGCGAGATAGGCGCGCGCCAGCCGTTCCGTCCGCGACTCTTCCCGCGGACAGGCGTTGATGTAGAGTGTCATGGTATCCTTCCTTCTTCTTGTTCCTAACTATATAGTATAGCAGAAAAATGAGGAATTAGGAATTAGTAATTAGAAATTATTGTGAGAATGAATCGTTTACCCTGGGGTGCTCCGGTCGCGCTGCGGGCGAACAATGTTCGCCCCTACGGTAAAGATATAACAAATAGATTAGTGTATGTTAGCGTATGTTAGTGTGGGTAACAGGTTGTATATATGTAATAATCTGTATATCAACATACACTATCATACACTAACATACGGTAAGTTTTTTATAGAGCAGTGCACTGCACACCTGTATCAAACGACATGCAGAGATAAAACGAAAGGGCAGACCAATGGTCTGCCCTTTCGGAAGGTTATCGCTAATCTTTAATTACTAACTACTGATTATTCAGCCCAATACTTCGCAACATGTGCCTTGGTAACCTCGGCGGCTTTCTTGATATTCTCCTCGTTGGACAGCTTGTAGTAGTCCGGACGGAACACCTCCA
>OLRK01002594.1_pt1 | contig 11029 bp, 14 predicted proteins | sample 1672911 | NCBI WGS metagenome assembly OLRK01 (sample SAMEA3136736, study PRJEB25190) | human gut metagenome | biome: human gut; feature: human-associated habitat; material: faeces | place: Austria | collected 2013
AGGCGGAGATGGCGAAGCTGTTTTCACCCTGCTCCTCCAGCCAGATCTGCACATCATCCCCGGAGATGTCCAAGCCATTCTCAGTACGCAGACCGATGTTCTGGAGGGGCTGACGGCCCACAAGGATGTTCCAGTGCTCCAGCACCTCCTTGGGGGCGTGCTTCTGGAAGTAAATCAGCTCAAACAGCTTGACCTTGTCGCCCTCCGGGGTGAGGATCAACTCATGCTTTTCGCCATTGAAGCCCATCTCGAAGGAGATTTCGTCAAACGCCTGGTTCAAAGCCCCTTCCATTTGGGCCACGAGTTCTGCGCCGCGGGTGTGATCTTTGTCCTCATCCATCATCTGGCGCAATTCTGCTTCCATCTCGGCAAAGGTTTCCCACCAGTTCTCTGTCCGCTCCCGGAAGCACTCCCAGAACTGCGGCAGAGAAATACCCTTTTTGCACGAGTCAATTAGTTCCTCCATGTCCTGTCGGGTGTTGAGCTTAGGATCATCACCGGGATGCAGTTCCAGAGCTTTTTCAAAATGCCGCAGAGCGCGGCCCTCCTGATCTAGATAATAATAGGCATACCCCATACGGAAATTCCAGGAATAAGTATCTCCCAGTTCCTCCTCATGGGACTGCATCAGTTCCAGTGCCTGGTGAAGCAGCTTCCTTCCCTCCGGCTCGCTGGAGTCCGCCAGATTGTTGTAGGCGCGGGCCAGCTCCATATCCATTTCCGGGGTACGCTCCTCGGCAGAGATTGCCTCCAGTGCGTCAACGATTTTCTGGTGTTTGTCCTCCTCATGCCACTTCTGGCACTGCTTCAAAATATCCATATCAGGGTCCTCCTCGTCCTCATCTGGTTTCCAGTCTTTGATCTGCTGGAACACGCCATTTTCATCCCGCTCAAAGGCGCAGGGAGCGGGGGTGTTCAGCAAAGGGATGATGTCGGGATCGTCATTGCAGATCGTGTTCAGCTTGTAGATCCCGGCGTTGTTAGGGTCGTCCATGTACTCGTCGCTCTCATCACCGGCGGTAAAGCGCCAGCCGCTGTCCCAGCCGCCGTCCGGCTCCTCCCTGTAGCAGTAGCCCACCTTGCAGCCCTCCACTGTGATGCGGTTGGTGGCGATACAGCCATCGGCGCCCTCCCAGTCGGGAAGCAGATGTTTCACATCTTCCGCCTTTACATGGTAGTCCCGGTTGCGGCCAGCGGCCTCGTACAGTTCCTTCCGCAGCGCCTCCACATCCCGAGCCATTTCGTGGATCTCCTCGTCGTCCATCATCTCACTGAGGTCATATTCCATCGGGTTCTGGGCAAAATCCGCGAGGGCCTTGTTCATGGCGTCGTGCTCCTCTGGCGTGGCGGTGATGCGGATGCGGCGGGAGGAGGTGTTGTACTCATCCAGATCCTGGAGGTTCACACTGCCGCTGACGCTGCACTCCAGCAGGATGGCGGCCAGATCGGTGACCACATCAATGGCGAAGTGGAAGTCCATCTCCACGCCATCGGAGTGTGTAAACTCCAGATACTCCACGGTCTGGTGGAAGTTCCAGTTCTGCTTGTCCAGCCCGATCTTGGCGAAAATCTCGCTGAGGGGGATCTCCTCCTTTTTCTGATCCTCTAAAAATGCCACAAGGTTCAGACTGTCATCGGAACCGCCAATAAAGTTGCCCCAGTATTTTTTGATATACATTTGTCGTGCCTCCTGTTCTGAATCCAGTCGATCAATGAGCTGATTCAAGTGTTCCAACCACGCAGGAGCGATCTCACCGCTGTCCTCGTTCTTCCAAAGATCCACAATCTCACGGATGCCGTCCTCGTCCGGCACCTCGTTTTTGATGTCGGTGAGCTGCCGCAGCAGGAAAGCAAGGGCTTCTTTGGATGCTGTGAAACCGGTGACTTTATCCCATATAGCTTCTTCATGATCGTAGTCCAGCTTGCCATTATCCTTCCATTGGAAATACAGCTCCGCCAGAGCCATCGCAGTATTGTCAAAGAGGAAGTCGATTTGTGAGAAGTCAGATCCCAGCATGACTTCCTCTTTCATCAGTTCGATCATCTCGCCCAGATCCATTACCGGATGCTCCGGTACATATTCATTTTTGAGGATGTCCAGTACATCCAGTCCTTCGTCACGCTCTAATGCTTTTATGCCCCATGCTCCCATGTCGGCACCTCTCTTTCTTTATTTTGTATGAAGCTTCTATTGTCAATCATAGTTCTCCAGCCGAATGATAGGCCGATAAAAGTCATAATCTCCGTTTAGTTCATTGTCCTCCTGCACTTCCGGCTTACAGTGGGGCGAACAGGGTAGGAAACCGAGAAATGGACCCAGCCCGCCGCAGATATTGCACCCGCCGTCACCACCGCAGGTGGTAAGCCTATCAGCCTGCACCACTTCCCGCATATAGGGATCGTAGGCGATGGACAGGCCGAAGAAGTTGGGTTCCTCCATATCATAGGGCCGGTTCTCATCCTCATCCATGTCCTCAAACCAGCGTAGACGCATGGAGTAGTCTAACCCATCTCCCCATGGGAACAGGGTCCGACATCCGCCGCCGCACAGGTAGGCCCACTCGTCCGCTGTGGGCAGCGAAAGCCCCTGCTTTTCCAGCCCGGCAAGAAGCGCATCGTAGTCTGTGCAGTGATAGATCCAGGTCTGAAATCCATCTTCTGTCCGTTCTATGCGGGCCGACTGATGCAAGGTAAGACTGCTGCTGTCACTCCAAGCAAAATCACGGAATTCCTTCAGCCAGTCAGGGTGGGCAGTCAGCCTGGGATCGTCCATCTTGACCGGCTCCCAGCACAGTTCCTCCAGCTCCCGGCCCACCAGCATGGGGCCAATGACCGCCTGCCGAACGGGAGCCATGCTTTCCCGGATCATCTCTTCCGGGTTCTGCGGTTCCATCTCCCACTCCTGGAACAGATAGTCCAATTCCTCCCGGCTCTCCTGATTCAGTCCCTCGGCAAACTGCTCCCAGCCCAGGGTGACGGTATCGCCGGGGACAAAGACGAACTCCCGACCATCTTTCTCGAAGATGCCGGTGGTGCAGCTCTGACCCCAGCGGTCAAAGGCATGTAAGCCGAGAAAAGTCATAGTATAACGAGCAGCCAGGCTTTCCATCAGCGCCTGCTTCTCGGTGGTTTTCATTTGATTAAATTGGGTGCGAGATAGTTTTTTGTTCATAGCAAGTTCTCCTTCGATTCGTTTTGCGTGTTCCAGCAGATAGCTCCGACCATCCTGCTTGGCTCGTTCCAAGTATTGTGGAAGCATGTCAGAATGGATGGAATCCAGTGAGACCAGAACGGCGATCCGTTGGTATTCCTGAAGTTCAGTAGAGTAACAGTTGCGCTCCCAAAACAGCGGAGCAAACTGTTCCACACAGTCAGGACGCAGAGCGGGCATCGCCAAAAGCGCCCGACGGCTCACATATTCATTGGGGTCCTTTGTGAAATCCAGAATTATATCCCTGACTTTCTGACTACATGAGCATTCCGGCAGATAGGCGGCAAACTGCCACTTGGCCTCACTCTCATTGGAGGCTGCGGCCCTGCGGCAGAGACACTCAAACCATTCGGGATGGGAAGTGGTTTCCTGTATAAATCCCTCCGCTTCGTTGGCCCTGGCAATCAAATAGACCATCTCATCCAGCAAGATGCTGTCTGCCGTTTCTACATCCATCTGGTTCAGCACATGGCAAAAGGCATCAAATATATCATTCCACGCAGGGTAATCGACCTCCCACGCACCGCCAATCTCCTCGGTGGTTTTTCCGGGATAAGTGATTTTCTGCCACTGATGAAATTTTCTTGCCTGCTCCAGCAGGCACTCCCTGATGTCCTTTGCCATACGCTTACCTCACGATTCTCCGAAATGTTCCAAATACAACTCCCGCACGGAATAAGGACCTACAAGAGTCGTTTCCTGTCGGTCATCCCAGGAATATACATGAATTTTGCCGCCATCTCCAATGTACTGCTGCTCCTCAAAAGGCGCGGGAAAGGGGAAGCTTTCTACCACGCTCCAGTCGATCTTAGGTTTCAGCCAATCAAACTCCTCGCGCTTGAGCCTTTTGAAGTTGAACACCAATGCTGCCCCGATCCCATCGAACAGCAAGTTTGCGTATTCTCTGGGGGTGATGCTCTCGCTTACATTGGCAGCGTCAACATTGACATCCAGCACCTTGTTGCCGCAGTTTGTCCAGATTTTATCGGGAGAGAACCAGGTGGTGCGTTCCTCGGCGTCTGCAAAATCCTCACGGGGATACCATCCGTTGGCACTGTCCGGCTTGACGCCTTCCCGAAGCGGCCCGTTGTACGGGGAAAGCGGATAATATCGGTGCTGTACCGGATCAAATCGACCAAAGGCAATTTTCAGCTGATACCTATGCTTTTCGCTGCGCATGAGCTTATGGGGCTTCACGATATGTTCTTCGATCAAATTCCAAATGTACTCATCCACACGGATGGATACACGGGGGCGGCCGAATAGTGTGATTTTGTTGGTGTCTGTATCCACATTGAGCCAGACACGATTGATCTCAACCATTGTCATTCCTCGCTTTTTCCAAATACTCCGCCATAGAGAACACCGTTTTTCCCAAGGAACAGCATCCGCCTGTCTAATAGGCTGCAACGTTCCACAGTGATTTTGCTTCCGTCACAGGTGGGAATGGCCTCCTGTTTCTGCCCAAGGCAACCGCCTTTGCAAGTAAGAAAATAAAATTTGTCGTGTTTCTGATATCCGCCTTGAAACAGGAATATTTCACCAGAGGAGACAACTGAAAAAGCCCCACTTCCTTTGATCGGCAGGTCAAACACCAAGTCCTCCTTGAAGTTCGTCCACACCAGCCGGAACTCATCGTAATAATAGAACCACAGGCTTTCTTCTTCGTCCAAACTAATGGCATAGCAGTCATAGATGGAAAACTTCTCGTTTTTCCAAAGGGGAACGCCCTCTGATGTCCATGCAATCAATCCGCAAGACCCTAAAGGCTCATCCCAACCATAATTACCAAATACCCCTTCATCAAAGTAACTTGTAATGATGGTGCCGTCTTTTTTGACCATGCAATTTTGAATACCGTCCCCCAAACAGAAGCGGGACCTCACCATTCCGTCTCTACTGACGATCCACGCGTTGGTATCGGGGCCGTTTTCCCGATAGGCACACCGTGCCCCCAGAAGCAGGAAATGTTCACCTACGGGCCGCAAGAAATGGAACTGGAATTTCAAGAGGCCAATGGGGAACAATGAGGTTTCCAATACCCGTTGTTCCGTCCAATCCACCTTGATCTCGACCACAGTGTAGATGGAGGGAACCCTGAGCCAATCCTTGCCCTGTTTTCTGGAGGGTTGTTCCATGAGAAGATAGACATTTCGATCCCAAGCTACGGAAAAGTCCGTCAGCACCGCGTTCTCCAGATGGTTTTCCAGACGCAGTTGGTCTATGTCAATGATAGAAAACAGAGGCAAATCTTTAGTTTTGATCGTCTTACTCATAGGGCTTCCTCCTGATTATTTTAACATTCCATCATAGGTATGGTTTTCCCAGATGGCCTCAAATTCCGCTTTCTCTATGACGCAGGCACGAAACTCCTCGCCCCAGACATGGGCATTGAATTCCTCCACGGTGGGGATAGGCATGATTTCAATAGCACCGTCATATAGGTCAGGGATGTTGCGGGTGTGGCCATCTGCAAAGATATCAATGGAGCGGAGGACCAGCCGCTCCCAGTCCCCGCTGCTGCCAGTCAGTCCCAGTCGTCGGAATTCCTCTGTCCGGAATCCGCCGCTGATCTTCAGCAGAAGGGAGAGCGCGTAGGGGTGGTGGGGAATAAGAAAGAAGGGTGCAATCTGCTCTGGTTTTACCCAGATTTTGAAGGGTGGGCGCGGATCGGGTATCCAGGGCAAGATTTCCCATTTGTTCTCTGGCCGGTTTCCGTATTGGCAAAGGTCTTTCATGGCTTCACCGCCTGTTCCAGTTTCTTTCTGCATTTCTCAATGTGGGCTTGCTTGGCGGCCATGATCTCCCGCACCGTCTCTGTCTTCATCTGCAATAGAAGCGCGATCTTCTCAACGGGCATCGCGTCCGCCTCCAGCATACAGAGAATTTCCTTCTGTGCGGAGGCTTTTCCAGCAGCAAAACCAGTATCATAGTCGTGAGACAGCAGGGCAAAGAATTGCTCCGGTGTCAGAGTGGAAATCAGTTCCTGCCCCCCCGTGATAGATCCTGCTGCGGAGCATTTCCAGTTCATAAAGTTTCATTGTTCCCATACCGTACTCCAATCGCAAATCATTTCATTCTGTGTCACCCGGCGCAGCTCGTCCCGCACCTCCATCAGCGCAAAGCCCAGCAGGTTTTGCCCACGCCACTGCGTGGGATCCTGGGCCTCCGGGGAACTGGCCGCGAGGCGAATGCCCCAGATGTTATCGTAGGGGCTGGCCTCCACCAGCACACTGTCTCCGGTGGAGAGAAGAAACTCCCGAAGCTCGCGGTTCTGGCTGAATTTGCACCAGTTGCCGCCCAGCACAATGGCATACTTGAACTTGTCCCATACCTTCTGGTCAAAGCCCCGCACCTTGCGGCCCAGGGCCTTGATCTGCCGAGGGTCACTGCATTTCAAAATCTGTTCCCGGATTTCACTATCGCCAAACAGTTGGGCTTTGCCTGCCATCATATACTGCTCCATGCAGAGATAGGTGTCGGCAATGGACCAGAAGTCCTCCATCCACCACTGGCTGAGGCAGCTTTTCGTGATGCTGCCGTCCTCGATAGGCTGATGGCCCCAGAACAGGCACAGTTCCCGCTTTCTCCCCATGGAAAACTCCTGCTGGAGCCACTGCCGGGTGTACTTAGGTCTCCCCTCCGGCTGCCACACCTCCACAAAGAAATCACCATGCGCCAACACCTCGCCCCTGTCCTCGTCATCCCACCAGCCCTTCCAGGTCACTGGCTCAGGAAAGAGGGTGCGGTATTCCGCCCGCTCCTCCGGCGAGAGAGTATCCAGCCAATCGCCAAATCTATATATGTAATTCTCCCCATAGCCCATGCGCCAGCCAATAGAGTATCGCTCAATCTCCCGGTGGGCCAGCCAAGGGGGAGGCATTATTTTCTTATCTTGTAGTGCCATAGGGGGTCTCCTTTTCTGTTAAGTGTTATCGCAGTTCTTCTCTCACATCCAGTGGAGCACCGTCCAGGGATATGATCTGTTCCAACTCTGTTTCCGTCAGATTTTTCAGGAAAATACAGTATTCGTCCGGGCGGCCTCCCACAAACTCCATTTTAGGCATTTCAATTTGCTCTGGATCTATAATCCACAGGCAAGGCTCTCCCGTTGCCCAAAACCGCGTCAGAGTAAGAACTTGGCCATTGTAAATAACTTTCTGTTCCATCCTCACTCCTCCTGCATTTTCTTCAGCAGCTTCACGATCCGCTCCCGGTTCTTTGCGGTTTTCATGAAGGTGGGAAGATGGTCAGCCTGGGTCTTTTTCGCTCTTCCCAGCGGCTTTTCCCGCAAATCGGCGCTGAGATAGTCGATCAGATAGGCAAGGTGTTCCCGGTTGAGCGCCCAGACCTGTTTACCCTGGAAGGAGGTCAAAAACCACAGCTCCAGGCCGAAATAAGGTTCTCGTCCGTTCTGAATATCAGCAATGTAGGAGAAAGCCTCCGCTGTTTTATGAACTTCTCCCGACATGATTGTTCCGCAATAGGGGCAGGCCACATGAAGAACAGAAAAATGCTGCCGTTCCTCCTCTTCAATATCCACCCGGTAGTATCTTCCACAGTTTTTGCACTGGTTATGGACATCGTAGCGGTAGATCGTCCGGTCACGGGACTCCCGATAGCCGCAGCTCAGGCATCGGAAATAGGCATTGTTATCATCCGCTGTCACCACACCTGCGCCGTGGCACTTGGGGCATTTCACCTGGATGCCGGAGGTCAGGGCATTGTATGCACTGTATGTAAAGTAGGGTTCATCGACAATTCGGCTCATGCGCCCACACACTCCTCTCTCTAAGTCTCGGCTGCCAGCCGAAACCGGAATGGTTTCAAATCTTTTGTTTTAATTGTCAGATCCGAAACGCTCTTTTGCAAAACCGTTACCTGTTCCAGATACTCCGCAGGCGCGTGGATCAGCTCCAGATAACCTGTATAGCGGATGATCTGATCCAACGCCCGTTTCCTGTATTTGGCAATTTCACCTAAATGGGAATAGCTGCGGCCTGCCACATAGCTTGGAACATCGATGTTCCGAATGGTTTCTATATCAAGCGCCCCGTGCTCCTCTTTCTCAGATTTAATGGTGGACAGCATATCTTCCACAGAAAAACGGATGCCGCGCTCACAGAGAAACCGCAGTTCGTCAAACAAGTGGTTGTCCACAAAATGTTCAGCCAGGAGCTCAAAAATCACAGAATCCTGATACCAGCCGCCGCGGGCGCAGGAGAGCAGTTCACGGTAACGCTTTTCTGTGATCCACTGGTGCAGCACCTCTTTACTCCCACGCATCCATGCGTCCATCCGGGCCTTTGTTTCTTCGGGGCTATCGTTGGCTGTTCCATAGCAGGGCAGGCCATTGGCTTTCAGCCACTTGGTTACTTCCTTGCTGAATTTTGTGTAGCTCAATGTGACACCTCTTTCAAAAATCACGAAGTTCCTCAAACTTTTCAATCAGGGCATCTTTCTGAAGTGTATCGCCCGGCAATGCGTCCAGGATACCCCGCAGGGCCATGTAAATTTCGTCCCGTTCCTCGGTTTCGATGAAGCGCATCTTATTGAAGGTCTGGGTGTAGGCTGCCACCGCCTCCAGCGCCTGTGCCTGGGTGTCCTCACCCGGCTCAGTGGCCAACTTCATCATCAGGGAACGGATCTTGCGGTATTGATTGGCTGCCTTTTTCGCAGCGGCGGCAGGGATATGTTCCGCACCGTCCCAGCCTCGGAAGGGATTGTCCAGATTTTGCGCCAGCCACTCCGGTTTCCGGGGCTTGGTGATCCGCAGGTCCATTCCCGGCTTGCCTTTCCAGAGCTGCTTTGCCGCTTTTGCCGCCGTCTCCGGCATTGGCTTTCATGGGTTCACACTCCCCTCATCAGTCTTTCTCTAAATAAAATCCCCACACGCAGTTGGAGAACTCTCCAGCGGCAAAGCGATGGAGCTGCCCGTCAATCTCTACCTGCCAGACCTCAAAGGTATGTTCCTGGTGATAGACAGGGTCCTGGACCTTTACCCGCTTGCCAGTGTTTTTCCAGTCGTAGTCAAAGATATTCACGCCGAACAATTTGCATTGACCATCTGGGCCAAAGGTTTCATATTTCCAATCCATGTTTTCAATTCCTTTTCAGCGACTTGATATATGCGCTTTCCAGGCCGTCCCAATAGCAGTTCACGCACCGGCCATCCTGGAAATGATGGTCACAATTTGGGTAACCATAGAGAACATGGGCGCATTCCGGGCACAGCCCCATCATCTTTGATGAGCCTTTAAAAAACAGGCTGCCGCACTCATCACAAAGGGCCAGTTCTTTTTCTGCCATGGGGATCACCAGTCCCGTTCCCTGATAGCCTCCTCGGTGTCAATGGGGATACCAAACCACGCCAGAATATAGGCCACAGTAACGCCGATGCAATCACGGGCCACCGTTTCGATCTCGCTGTCGTGCTCGTCAAACTCCTCCTGAAGATCATTGATGCCGCAGATTGCCTCATCCAGTGTTTCCTGTATCACTTCGGTGTCAGTTTCACCGCTCTCCAGCAGGTCGATGACCTTCTGAAGTTCGTCCTTTACCTTGTCTACCAAAAAAGCAGGATAGTAATCGTCCTGGTACATCTCATCCAGCAATTTATAATTCGGGTCAAATGCTTTCATCATGATTTCTCCTTTCTCATTCAAACATCAAACCGTATGATTCGGTCAGGCTTCCGTCGTCCTCGTGAAATATACACTGATACAGAGGCTCACGCTGGGTTGCTTTGCGGAACCGCTCCAGAACAGGAGCCAATCCTGTACTTGTTTGGATACCGAGCGCCTCGGACACTCGCTGCAAACTGCCCACATCCATATCTTCCAAGTTGCAGTTGCGCTGCCTCTGCCCATATTCCTCCAGTGTTTTGGAATCCACATACTGCTTTGCGTCGCAGCAGTCGTGCCAGCAGATACAGCTCACAAGCAGGGAAAAGAGGTCATCCATGCTCTCGACCAGACGGCCAGCCTCCCCTTCGCTGCTGTAATATCCAATGGAGCCATCTTCCAACAGGTGGTATTCTCCGCCGGAACCATCTCTGGCAAACGCCATACCGGGCAGGGAAAAGGTGCATCGGCCTTCTGCGTCATCCCGCGGGGATAACTCATCCAGCAGGAAAAAGTCAAACAGCGAATCAAATTCATCCGCCAAATCAGGATTTTCATGCAATATCTTCAAATAGTCCATAGCCGTTTTCCTCCGTTTACGGTTCTTGCATCAACTCGTGTAGCCTTTCCCGCCACAGCGTTTCGTCTATCATCTCATCGTTTTGGTAAAAATGTTCCTTGTCACGGGCCAGATGATCGGCAAGCGGAGCCGCGTCTATAGGAGTGCATACTGTAAAACTGCCCCGATCCGCCCCCTTAATCTCTCGGTTGAGGTAGTACACCCGCTTGGCATTGCGGGAATACCAGTGCCCAAGCAGTTCCCAGGAAGTCAGCTCTGCTTTGGGAAGCTGCTTGCCGTAGGCATAGATCCGCCTCTCATCTCTGGCAAAATAGGTATCGCCCAACGAGCGGAAAGAGGAAGCTTCTGCGCCCTTAATGATCTTCACCTTGCCGTCTCCGTTGTGGAAGTACACCTGCTGGCTGTCCTTTGCATATCCCTGGGGCGCACCCGAATCGTTCTGGCCATTGTCCAACGCCTGGAAGGTTGCCAGATCTGCATCCAAGACTCTCCCACTGGTGGTGTAGACAGCTGTTTTATCCATCGCATAGGCATAGTTTAACACCTGAAACGATGCCGGTTCTGCTCCACGCAGGCGAATCCCGCCGAGAAAGCAGGCCGTAGAGGATTTGCCCC
>OLRK01002597.1_pt1 | contig 11018 bp, 13 predicted proteins | sample 1672911 | NCBI WGS metagenome assembly OLRK01 (sample SAMEA3136736, study PRJEB25190) | human gut metagenome | biome: human gut; feature: human-associated habitat; material: faeces | place: Austria | collected 2013
ATTTTCAAGGTTGTCTTATTGTTCAGTTGTCAAAGATCTTTTTGTGATCCGCTTCGTATAAGAAGCTTTATCATTATATCACTTAGTTCTTAGCTTGTCAAGAACTTTTTTAATTTATTTTGTTGACCCGTTCTTCATAAGAACCGCAGCAACTTTTAAATCATATCATGTTCTTTCTTGTTTGTCAAGAACTTTTTTAATTTATTTTTGAAACACTTTTTCAAATCCCTTTGAAAGAACTGTGTTTCTCACTGTCTCTCACAGACAGCTTAGATATAATATCATGCCACCACATTCGTGTCAACACTTTTTTTCATTTTTTTCGTTTTTCTTTGCAATAAGTACTCCTAACCGCCATAATATCTGAAGAAAAGATTTTTCGTTTTATAGGAAAGCCCTATAAAACGAAAAAATAAAGGAGATACAAAATACATTGCATCTCCTCTATTTTAATTCTGAAATTTTAGTTCTGTAATAATTTCTGTGTTTCTGATTGAATTTCTTGTTGGATCATCTGTCCTAACGGATTCGTGTCGACCATCGTCTGCATGATCTCACTTCCTCCAATGATCTGTTCATATTCCGTCTGCATACCAATATGCGGCATCAATGAAATAAAAAACATCAATACCATAATGATCAGACTTCCCTTTACAAATCCAAGTACAGCTCCGGCCACACGATTAATGAAACCAACCCCTGGTATCCTGCTTACTTTATTAATAAACCGCACGATAACTGAAAATATCATCTTACATATGATCATCAGTATAAGGTAAGCAATCATATATGCGATCTGATCTGTCACGATCGTTCCCTGAATCTGTGGTACATTTTGAATTATGATATCTTTAAAATATGATGCTCCTTCATAAGCAATGGCAAACGTAAGAATCCATGATGCAAGATTGAGCATACTTTTCATCAGACCTCTCCGATATCCCATTACTACCTGAAAAATCAAATATAATCCAAAAACACCTAAAACTATTTCTCCCATGTGTACTCCATTTCTAGCGTAATTCAAGTAAATTAATATTGTCTTCATATGTAATTAAATATCTTCTCTTCTTTCCTGTTAATGATACATTTGAAATTCGTTTCTTAAAATCCTTCTGGTACATCTCATGTCCGTTAAAATTCAAAACAGAAAAATGATAGTTTCCAGCAAGTACCATTTCTTTTTCTCCTAGTAATACTTTCGTATATTCTGAAGAAAAATCATGCTTCATCACTCTTCTTCCGCTTTTGTTATATACAACCGCCTGATATTTTTCCTCTGTTGATTTTCCATCATGTTCAAGTACCAGTCCTATATAATTGTCATTTACTGCAATACTTTTGATCGTCTTACTGATCTTTACAGTATTACTCTTGGATATTGTCCTTCCAGTTTTAAAGAATATGAGTTTGTCATCTGCTGCCGCCACTGCTTTGGAATCTCCCATATAACGAACCTTTGGAATTACACAGTCTTTAAAATCAAAACCGCTGATCAGCTGATCACCTTTTTCTTCCCCTGTTGTTCCAAAATTATAAAATGCAATTCTGCTCTTTACATTGATTCCATCTACCACGAGATAGCTTACCATCAGATTCTGTCCGTCAGCAGAAAGCGCAATGTCCATTGGATATCCGTTCTGGCTTGCAGTCACTTTGATACTTACCAGTTTCTTCTGTGCCGCATCATATAATTCAATATAGTTTCCCTTATCTCCGTGAAGCATCAGCGCGATCACGCCCTGTTTCGCAACTTCAACATTGACAATCGGATAAGAAACACTGAACTTCTTCATCTGCCCACCATCATCAAGCAATGCAATCTCATTTCCATTTTTGGAGGCAATTACAATGTAGTCACCGCAATAAGATGCCTCTGGATTCTTAATTGAATATGTCCGGTTCCATTTCTCATTTCCATTTCCATCTAAAAAATAGATTCCATCTTCGCTATAACATATCGTTCCGTTTTTATATGAAAATGATTGGAAAGATTCTGTCAAATCCTTTGAAATGGTCTTAACCACCTTTATGCTATGATATGTCCGGTACCGATATGCCAAAATACTGCATACCGCTACGATCATAAGTGCAATGGTCAATCCAATCCTGTATCTTTTCTTCCTTTGTTCCAGGATTAACGCATTTTGAAAATTCTCATTTGAATTAATATAAAGAGAAAATCCTGATTTCGTCTTTTGTTCCATAAAATCCCTTTCTTCTTTATGATCGCTATGATTTCTGAACAAAAATTAGTATACCTTATCCTATGAAATGTGTCCAGTATCCTTAGTTTTTCTCATTAACGAGCGATCGGTATGATCAATTTCTGTCCAGGATAAATCTGATTCTGATTGCTTAACGCATTTGCCTCCCTGATTCTCTTTACCAGTTTCTGCGTTCCATATACCTTTCTGCTGATCGAAACCAGTGTTTCTCCTTTTTTTACTGTATATTTATAGTATTTATATTTGGATGCATTTGTTTTTTTCGCTGCTGTCGCTGCTGTTTTCTTTGCCGTTGTAATTTGAGCTGCTGTTGTATTTTTAACTGCTGTTGTACTTTTCTTTTCTACCGTCGATGCCTGCGTATCCAAAACTTTCGTAACCGTTTTTGTCTTTTCGGTTGTCTCACTTTTATCTTCCACCTGCTCTTTTACCCCTTTTCCCATCGTATTGACAGCCCCATTTACTACCTCACGAAAATTGATACTCTGATCCTGCTGTGCATAATAATACATCGTTCCACCCATGATCATCATAACCGCAACCGCTGCTGCCGTGGAAAATGTACGGAAACGCCCTTTTCGCTGACTGCTTTTTGTCTTTCTTGAAACTTTCTCCCGAAACTGACGGATAAGTCTCTCATCTCTCATATTTTCCATCATCTTCTCGTAATTTTCCGATTCTTTCATGCCTTCCCTGCGCTCTGCCAGATATTCCTGCATCATTGGATTTTTATCATAATATATGTAGTAACCACTTTGTCTCGCCAGATCTTGTCCTCGATATACATAGAATGCATCTTCATTTTCAAGATCATCAATCATGTAAAGTACTTTTCCTTCTCCCGGAAAATTTTCAAAATGTGTTTTTTTGATCTTATCGTTAAGCCGTACTGAAAATCCCATCCGAAGCAATGCCCATCCAATCACTTCAAGCCCCGGAAACAGCCGGTCCTTTTGCTGATAAATTTCTCTCCACACTTCATCATTAAATACGGTTTCATCCAGATCAAGTTCCAGATTCTGACCCTCGATCGCTCCTTTTACATAAATGATGGTGTCATCTTCTATCGTTTTTTTCTCTCCAAATAAAATAGCTCCTCTTACATATGTATTCTTGTCCATTGATAATGAATTTAGAAAGGTTATTACATAATCTTCAATATATACTTTTGTATGTCCCACCGGACTCCCGATCTGGCGGATGTTTTTTGGCAACAACTGCTCTGTTTTCACGAAAATTCCTCCTTTTTCTCTATCTGCTCACACAAACTTTACCATGATCGTCTAAAATTTTTTATCAAACCACGTCGAAGAAATCACAATTTTTTTCTACATATTTTTTCTACATTTTGTATACACTAGGAACAAATCATAACGCAGGAGGAAATTGCTTTGACTTTCAAAAAAATAAATTATTATCAGCCAGACGATCCTTGTGCATTAGCCAGATTCCAAAACGATCTGCTTGCACATTTACAAAAAAAATGCAAAAAAAATCAGCCACTGGTCTTGATCTGTATCGGCTCAGATCGTGCGACCGGTGACTGTCTTGGCCCATTAGTCGGGCAGTCTCTTATTGATTCACCTGTGTATTCAGTTTATGGCAGTCTGCAGTCCCCGGTTCACGCCAAGAATCTTGACCACACCATAGAACTCATTTATACGTTTCATAAAAATCCGTTCGTCATTGCAATTGATTCCTGTCTGGGCTGCGAAGAACATGTCGGATATATCACTCTGTCTTCCATGCCGCTTTGCCCGGGACAGGGTGTATCCAAAAGCCTGCCTCCCATCGGAGACATATCCATTACCGGCATTGTTGACCGTTTTTCCGAGTCCTATCATGAAACGATCCAGACAACACGGCTGCAAACTGTTTTTTATCTGGCTTCTTTCATTGCAAAAGGAATTCAGACTTTTAAATTTGAAACTTCTAAATTTGAAGTTTCATATCGCCATCTTTGATCAGCCCCTTGCGTCTCATTCCTTCTGAAATAAAATATGTAAGAAATGCAGGTGCAATGATCAGCATTACCAGTATCATGATAATCGTTATGACTGGAGATGTATTTGTTATCATGGTCTTATATGCCATGATCGGTCCAACAAGTCCTGCAGTTCCCATTCCTGAACCAATGGCATTGTTTGTCATTTTTAATACGACCGTTGAAATTGGTCCAAGGATCGCACTTGTTATGATCGTTGGCAGCCAGATCAATGGTTTTCGCACAATATTGGGAACTTGCAGCATAGAAGTTCCGATTCCCTGTGCCAAAAGTCCGCCAATTCCATTTTCACGAAAACTTGCCGCTGCAAATCCGATCATCTGTGCACAGCATCCAACCGTTGCTGCTCCTGCTGCGATTCCCGATAGATTCAGAATAACTCCTAAAGCTGCTGAACTGATTGGCAGTGTGAGTGCCATTCCCATCAGAACTGACACGATAATTCCCATCAAAAATGGCTGCTGCTCTGTTCCCCAGCGTATCATCTCTCCGATCTGTTTCATGAGATCAGATATATAAGGTCCGACCGTCAGGCCAACAACGCCTCCTCCGACAATTGTAACCAACGGTGTCAATATAATATCTAATTTGGTACGTCCTAAAAAAATACGTCCAAGCTCAATTCCTACATATGCTGCTACAAATGCACCCAATGGTTCTCCCGGGCCGCTTAACAAAATCTTTCCATCCGTCACAACACTTCCATTTAACAATCCTGTTGCAAATGCTCCTATCATCCCTGCACTTGCTGCTGAGGCACACACCAATGTCTCCTCTCCAAGTTTACACGCTGTTCCTATACCGATTCCTGCACCTGTCAAGACTTTTGCGATAGATGCAGCCATCACGATCATATGTCCGATATTTCCTCCTGCAAATGTACCGATCTGCTCCAGAATCGTTCCCGTAATCAATGTCGCAAACAATCCGATTGCCATTCCTGACAACCCATCTATAAATATTCTTTTTAATATTTTCATGATTCATCTCCTTACATAACTTTTTTTAAGTATAACATACCGATTATTCTTTACAATAATCAAAAATACTTCTATACTAAACCAAAAGATTGTATTTAAATTTATTTCAAAGGCAGGATAATTATATGTTTCGTATGTGGGGAAAGATTTTTCATGAAAATCGCATGTTAAAAGATACCGTTATTTGTATTGATAACGATTTGAATCGTACAAGAAAGGTTTATCAGGCATTAGAAGATATGTGTTACGAATTTGATCTCTCAAAACCGCTTTGGCTGGACAGCAATAAAAATGATTTTATTCGTCATTCTAAAACCCGATTTACTCATGACAGTTTTGTAGAAGATATTGATTTTGATTATCTGGAGATTCAGGTAATTGAAGAAGACTAAATATTTTGATATTTTTCTTTAGAAATTATTTACAGAACGTCCGTATTTTATTATACTTAATCTATAATATAATGCCCTGTTGCCTTTAATTTTATCGTACACGAAGATATTTATATGAAGGGAACCGGACATTCTAAACACAAATTAAGACAATGTTTCGGAAAGAGGACTTCCTATGAACAATAAGGACAAAAAAACTATTGAAGAACAAAATAAATTATTAGATCACCTTATCGAATATGGCGGCCGCCAGTACATCGATGAGGAAATCAAGAAATCTGAAGAACTCCCTGAACTGGAGCCTTCCAAAGAATTTGATGAAAAGATGCATCGTATGTTTCAGGATGCTTATAAACGAGAAGCTCGTCTCGAACGATTTCAACTCGGCAAAAAAGTAGCAGCCATTGCTGTTGCAGTGGTTCTTGTTGTTTCTGCTGCGGCTATGAATATTAAAGCGGTTCGACAGCCTGTGTTGAATTTTGTATTTCACAAAAATAACATTACAAATAAAACAAATATTAATTCTAAAAAACAAGGCAAAAATAATTATGAAATTGCTTTTAAATATATGCCAAATGGATACAAGCAGCAAAAAGTTACCTATTCATCAGATAATACTCAAATAACATATACATATATTAACAAAAAATTAAGCAAGGACATATTTATAAATATACAAATAAATCAAAACTATGATTCTTATGTTAATCAATCTTCTCTTTCTGATTATGAAAAATTAACATATAAAGATCATACCTATTATTTTCTCTCTGGAGACACAAATACTCTGATTACATATAAAAATCATTGTATTATTTCTGTAATGTCAGCAGAAAGTAAAAATGAATTATTAAAAATTGCATCATCTTCACAATTAAATATCAAACGCTAAATCAAAAAGATCGGCTGTAACATAGTTACATTGCTGATCTTTTTTGATTTTAATTACAACTCTTTAATTTTCTCGTATATATCTCTTTCTGTATCTTCTGGATATATTTTAACCATATTATAAATAACTAAGATTGTACTCTCATCTTCAAACAAATCATTTGCCATCTCTGATACAGAATAACCCTTACTAAGTTTCTTTTTTACTAAAGAAATTAGTTTTAACTTTTCTCCTTTAATAATTCCTCTTTGTTCCACCTCATCCATTATTGTACACATAAGAATCTCTCCTTTTTTTAAGCAAATTTTCTCGCCCTCTAATAATTTCTTTTATCATTAATATAGTATATCTATTTCATATTTTCAATACCATTTCACTTTTCATTCTTTCTAAATTTATCCATTTCTACAGATTGGTAAGGATAGAAAGGATTACCTTATGAAAAAAATTTATAAATTCTTATTTGTACCAATCTTTTGTCTCTTCATCTTATCAAATAGCACTTCTCCTGTCTCTGCTGCTAACAGCTGGCCAGGATTTCAACATGTTACGATTGGATTAACTTTTAAAAGATTCGGTTTAGCATGTTTTTACACCACTGTTATTCCATCAAAAAGTTCTTACTATTCAAAAATCAATATGAAATTACAAAAATATTCCAAAGGAAAATGGCATACTCTAACTGGTGGAACCTGGGGTGATTCAGGCGTTAATATGTATAGTCGCAATTATTATGTCACAAACGGAACATATAGAGTTTACAGTACTGCCACAGTCTACAAATCCAAAGGTGGCAAAAAAATAAACAGCGATACCTTTATCTACAAAAACAAATACTAAAATTGAAATTTAAAACCAGAAACTAAAAAATCAAACATTCACATAATCCTTACTCGTTCCAAAAAGGCAGGTTTTCCCTGCCTTTTTGACGTTCCTCACAATTAAATCCACACCATTAAAACTTTTTAGAAAAAAGTTTCCCTTTTTTCTAAAACGCTAGTTTATAAGTATGTAAGGGAGAAAATGATAGAATTTTTAATGTAACTGTTAACCATATAGCACAAATAATAACAAGCAATCACAAAAACGTTAACGAAAACCCTATTTTTGTTTGCTGCATCGTGATTTCTTAGATTGAATATAAATTTCAAATCATATCTATCTACCATCAATCTCTCTTACATACCAGCTTCTGTATGGAACCTCATCACTTCCATACAGCAAAAAAACGATCGGAGTTTCCACTTCTCCGATCGTTTTTATTTTACTTTATTTTTTTGTTGTACTTCCGAATCCACCATTGCGTACTTCTGTTACTTCATCATCAATTGTAACTCCGTACTGCATAAAGATTCCCTGTACCATACCAGTTCCCTGTTCGACAGAAACTGTTTTACCTTCGTTACTGTCATTTGTTAATTTTACAAAGATATGACCTTCATTATCTGAATAAAAATAATCACTGTCAATAATTCCAACTGTATTATTCATCTGAAGACGGAATTTAAATCCCAGTCCGCTTCTTGGGAAAATGTTTAATACCCAGTCTTCTTCAATAAATACTCTGATTCCTGTTGGAATCTTAATTGTCTCTCCTGGTTTTAATGTAAAATCAACTGGACTGAAGAAATCATATCCTGCTGATCCTCTTGTTGCTCTCTTTGGAAGTTTGATTCCATCGTAAATCGCTTTGATCTCTTCATCTGAAGTTCCTGGGAAGCTGTCTTTCCAGCTTTCTTCAAACTGTTCAAAGCTTACTTTATGAAACTGTGCAATCTTGTTCATCTGTATCTCCTGTAATCTTCATTCTTTATATTTCAACGCCACTTATTTTATCAGACTCACCTGTTTGTTTCAATAGGATGAAAGCTTTTTCAATGATTCAAACTCATATCCTTCTTTCTTTAGATTCGTGATTACTTCATCGAGTGCTTCTGCATTTGACTGTGATACGTTATGCATCAGCGGGATTGCTCCATTATGTGTATATTTCTTAAAATGTTCCACCACATAATCTTTTCCGGGCTGTTTATTAACATCAAAGTCCACATATGCCATACTCCAGAATATCGTCTTATATCCCATTGATTTTGTTAATTTAAGCGTCTTTTCATTGTACTCTCCCATCGGAGGCCGGATAAAATGATCCATCTCATATCCTGTCGCTTCCTTGCAGTACTGTGCGCAGTCGATAATCTCCTGTTTATTATCTCTGTCTGATAAGGTTGGCATACTTTTATGATGTACTGTGTGATTTCCGACAATATGTCCTTCTCTTTTCATCCGTCTTACCAGCTCTGTTCCTTCCCGAATAAATGGTTTGGTTACAAAAAAAGCTGCTACAACTTTTTGTTTTTTCAAAACATCCAGAATTTTCGGAGTAAATCCATTTTCATATCCACAGTCAAACGTGAGAAATATCTTCTTTTTCTTGCATTTCGGATTCACATAATATGCATCATACTTTGACAGGTCAATATGATCCGATACTTCCGGAGTCTGATGGTTTTCATTTCTCTTTAACCACCAGCGTTCGATTCCCTGTGCCGTCTCTCCTGATGTCTCCTGATATTTTTCCTGTTCTGTATAAGATGCCTGCGATGTGCTGGAAGTTGTTTCATTTAAATTTGTCTTCTTTCCTGTTGATATCTGACAGGATGTCAACAAACATGTTAACAGTAACACAAGAGTCACACATATACTTTTCATGATTCACAAATCCTTTTTGTATATATGTATGAACTATGATCTGCATTTATAAATCTTTGATAAAATCTTTCAGCGTCTGGATATCTTCATCCGTAAGCTGCAGTTCCCTTGCACTTGCAATCTCACCCCAATGCTGCTTTAATTGTCTTGCATCTTCTTTTTCTTTTTTGATTTCCTGACTTTTTTTAATTTTTTCATTTTTTTCGTAATTCTGTTTTTTCAAGTCTTTTTCCATACGGTTCGGAAGAATATTTTCCAGATAATATAGGAGATTCGTTTTAATCTTTCTCTTCGTATGCTCCATATCAGTCAGTCTGTCAAACAGAAACACTGCAATTCCAAACATCGTTCCAACGATCAACTGTCTTCCCCAGAAATTGATATCCGAATTCATGAGAATTCCTTTGACCGCCCCAAGACAGCCTAATCCAACACACAGGATTCCACATATCCCCGGAATTTGTTCCAGAAAAAATGAATTTATCCCCATAATCTTATTTGCCTCAAGGTATTTATCCACAATACAGCTGATATTATTCACTTTCGCATGTAATGAATAGTAATTTTCTATCTTTTTCTTTAGTGTTCCGATCCAGTATCGTTTTGGCCTGTCCATTTCTTCAGATGAAACAAGCAATTTGTGGTAATTGCGCCATACAATGATCTTCACCAATACTGCTGCCAACACAGAAACGATCAGTCCCTGCACAAAAAAAGTTTCTCTTAACATTTCCATAGCTGTCTCTCCTTTTATATTTGTTGTTTATCATTATAAAAGGATTGCTTTGAAAACTTAAGAGAAACCGTCCTACAAAGTTAGACTACATTCTGTCTAATATTCCAAGAACCAGACGAACAATGTGTTTTATTGCCGCTTTTTCAAATTCTTCGTAACTTCCTGCTGCTTCCTGGTCTGCTTTATCAGAAATTGCACGTAATACAATAAATGGAATCTGGTTTAAATGTGCTGCCTGTGCCATGGCTGCACCTTCCATTTCAGCACAGTATCCATCAAATTCATTGATCAGATAGTGTTTCTTCTCGTTATCTGAAATAAACTGGTCACCGCTGACAACTCGTCCGACATAGCAATTGATATCTGGATTGACTTCCTCACATGTTTTCTTCGCAAGCTCGATCAGATCTTTATCTGCTTCGAAATAAGAAGTATCCATTCTAGGAATCTCCCCAACTTTATATCCAAATACAGTTGCATCAACGTCATGCTGCACTGCATCTTTTGAGATCACGATATCTCCGATCTCGATATCTTTGTATAATCCACCTGCAACACCTGTGTTGATCACTGCTTTTACATCAAATTTATCTGCAAGAATCTGTGTGCAAAGTGCCATATTAACTTTTCCAATTCCACTCTGTACGATTACAACATCTTTTCCATTTAAATTTCCACAGTAAAAATCCATACCTGCACGGGTTACTTTTTCCTTCTGTTCCATGGCTTCGATCAGCTGGCTGACTTCTTCTTCCATGGCTCCGATAATACCTATCATATCTGTTCTCCTTATCTTTGTAATATCATTTAATTTCAGTTTACGAGAAATCGCATATCCTGTCAATTGCGAACCCCTTTGAATTCTAAGCTTGAAATACACATCTTCTTGCTCTATAATTCATTATGTATATTTTGAGAAAGTTTTTCTAATATGCAATTTTAATTTTACAGGAGGATAATTTAATTATGGTATATAAAACAAAAGGAACTTGTTCCAGCGAAATCGAATTTGAAGTAGAGGATGGAATCTTAACAGATATCCATTTTGTTGGTGGATGTCAGGGAAATACAACTGG
>OLRK01002602.1_pt1 | contig 10972 bp, 19 predicted proteins | sample 1672911 | NCBI WGS metagenome assembly OLRK01 (sample SAMEA3136736, study PRJEB25190) | human gut metagenome | biome: human gut; feature: human-associated habitat; material: faeces | place: Austria | collected 2013
TACAATCGACCGACCTCCGTATAAGGTCCCTTGAAAGTCGGGTTGTGCGTGTTTGCTGAAACGCCCGGTAAACTCTCCTGTCCTGTGATTCTTGCTTGTTACCTTGAAAGGCTCGGGCGTTTTGTCTATTGTGGCTATGCCGTGCTGTTCGTACATCTTGCACCCGGCTAATATCTCATTTTCAAAATGTTGACCTTGGGCGTTGTTTATGCGGTTCTTGTATTGGCGTTTCAACTTTTCCTCGTCTACGGGGTTTTCTCTTACCTGCTGCCACTTTTTCAACTCTTTTTCTGTGTCCGAATCGGTCACATTTTCTTGATTTATCAATGGTTTTCGCTCCTTTCCGTCAACTCTTTCCAAGGTATCAATCTCATACGCTTCTTTCCGTCCAATTCATAGATAAAAGATACTGTGCCGTTCTTTAAACTGTGTTCCGTGATAATATCCGTTATCCTCATTTCTGCCGTTCCTAATTTCCTTGGATAACCTGTAATAGCCATTCCCTCAACTATTGCTACCTCTACAATATCGCCTATTTCATAAGGGCAATGTGCCATAAATACCGCCTGCTGCATATTAACAACCGCTCCTTTCCGTAATCTGATGTATTTTAAGGGTGTAATACTCTTTCCCCTTTTCTGCTCCCCATTCTTCCCGACCCGTCTTTATATCTAAACTGCACTCTGCTATAAACTCGGGTCTACTGCTGCCGTATCCGTTTCTAAAACATACTTCCTTAATGTCCTTTCCTGTCGGTATGTATGAGTTGGGGTGCATTTCAAATATTTTCTTAAACCGGGTCATATAATAAGGCTTTATCTCTCTGTATTCCTCTCCTTTTTCCCCGGAGAGAATCATATTAAACCATTTCCCCATTATCGGAAGTGTCAGCATTTGCAACCCTCCTTTCTATGTCCTCTGTCATTTTTTTGTAGCAATACAGGGTTGCTTTTACGTCCTCTAAGGAATCGTGAGCCTTAAACTCATAACCGTAGTATTTTGCACACTTGGTAAGGCTCTGCCACCTATAATTACCGTGGTAACTATCCCATTCGCCGTATATCTCCGCAAAGGCAAGCATAGGGTCAAACCATTTCTTACGGTCTACCTCAATGCCGTAGGCTTTTAAAAAACTATCCTCAAAGGCGTAATTGTAGGCTATTACATAATCTGCCCGGTTGAGAATATCAAGTACCGTAGGCACATATCTTTCAAACGGTAACTCATTAGCGACCATTAAAGGCGTAATGCCGTGTACCCTCTGTGCGTCCTCCCAACTATCTTTACTGTTCGGTCTGCAATACGCATTAAGCAGGGTGTTGTATTCTTCGTCTATGATTGACACCTGTAATACTTCATCTTCCCCGGCTCTAAATCCTGTTGTTTCAAAATCAATTACTACTATCATCTGCTACCTCCAATCTCTGCTTTACCCAAGGTCTTTTACTTAAATACTCTTTCCAAGTTTCTTTCCTGTATAGGTTTCCGTATATGTAACGGTTGGTAAATTCCAACTGTGCCTTGTTGGGTCGGATTCCTAAACCCTCGTTTCTCTCTGCCTGTGCGTAAAGGTGTATTCCCTTGTGTTTTTTCAACTGCTGCACCCTGTAATCCGCTTCGTCAAGGTCTTTTCTAACAAGCACATATATAAATAGCCGATAAGGCTTAATTCCTCTTCGTTCCAACATTCCCGCTACCCTGTCAATATGCTTTACTTGGCTTAACGTGTCGCACGAAAAACGTATGTATTTTATCCATTGCAGGCTTGCCAATATATCCGCTATTTCCTCCGTGACTAATCGTGCATCCATTCCTTGGTTAAGGTCTATTCTCCAACCTTTGCCTATCATATCCTTTAACTGTGATATTCCGTATTCGCTTGCAAGTATGTTGTTATCCATTAAGACTAAATCCGGCGTATCAAACCTTACTAACTGCGTCCATAGCCTGTACGGTCTTATGTTTCCCTCTTTCCTTGGAACATAGCACCAAGGGCATTTGTTGGGGCAACCTCTCGTAATATATCCTATAGCGTAGTCGCACTCGGGATATATGGAGTAATCCGGGTACATATCTTCTATTTCCTGCGGTAATTGCTTTTCTATGTCGTACCCTGTACCTCCCTTTATGGTATTCGGCGGTAAATCCTTGTTTTCTTCGGTAAAATCAAATATCTTTGATGAATAAACCAAATCGTAGGTTTCTTTAGGATTCCACCACTCCACGGTATCGCCCTGTGCCTTGTGATATGCCGATATTTTCATAAGTGCGTAGTTCGGAAAGGTCTTATGCTTGAAATGCTCTTTTTCGCTATCGTGTAGTCCTACTCTCAATTTACCATTTCCTTTCTACCGTTCTCTGATAATAAAACATATACTGTTGTACGATACCCTCGAATCCCTTGTAACGGCCCCTGTCAAAGTTTCCGTTGTACTCGGTATCTATGATTCTCTTTATCCATGTGTCAACCGGGAACGTGTCTATTTTGTGGTATCCGAAAAGTGCTATACAGTTTGCCACCTTATCCCCGACCCCTGTTAATCTCTTCAAGTATGTTACCGCACAATCTCCGCATAACAGGTAGGGCATTGATATATCTATTTCGTGATTGGCAACCATTCTTACGGTATCCGCTATGTACTTTGCCCTGTATCCAAATCCCATACTTTCCAACTCTTCCTTTAGCCTGTAGTTCCTGTATAAGGTTTCCGAATCCAGGAACGTGTAATAATTTGTATCCGCTATCCTGTTGCCGTATGTACTGCATAATCGCTCTATCAACTGCTTAATCCTCGGTATCTGCATTTGTTGGCTCGTAATAAAGGTTATAAGCATTTCCCAAGGGTCTTGTTTCAATATCCTTATCCCGCTGCCTGTCCGTACTGCTGCCGTGAGGTAATCATCTTTGCTTTGCTCTATAGTGTCCTTGTATATCCTGTAATCTGTCTTTAGGTCAAAGTATTCCTCCCAAATCTCCTTAAACTCTTCCTCGGTGCAATTAAGGTTAATCGTGTCAAGTGTCTGTGCCACTCTTAAAACCCTGTTATGTGCCACAATATCAAAGGTCATAGCGTCCAACTCGTGCCAACGGAAGCATTGCCCGGAATCCGCTATTTGTTTTAATTCAAAATCCCTTACTTTCAATCTCATTTTTTCGCCCTCGCTTCCTTGATTTTTCTTTGCACCTTATCAAGCGTTCTTTCAATCATTCCACTATTCCATAGATAAGGGTTAATATCCTTGTGGCTCTCTGCGTTCGTTATCTGCCTTAAAACCGAATAATCGTTATCGTTTAGGTATTCTGCTGCCGAATCGTAATAATTGTTTAAAATAAGGCGTTTTGCCCTGTTCTGCCACTTTTTAAGTTGTGCATTTAATTCTTTTTCTTCCTGTGGTGTATAGTTAGCCATTTAATCCCTCACTTTCCTTAACCGTAGGTAGCAACTCCACCCGGTATAATCGTTATACTGAAAATCTATCTTTGTTGGCTCATATCCCGGGTACTGCTTACGCCATACCTCTTTATCTTCCGGGGTCTTTGCCAATTCTCGCAATTTCCTAAAACTGTACTTGTGGTCGTTCTTCTTTTCCTTTGGCTTTTCCAAGTTCATAGAGGTAGACCACTTCTTACAACCTTTCTTACGCTTGTTGATGTAATTAACCAATCCCTCTATACCGTTTTCGTTCGGCTGCAACCTGTCACAATTCACGAATCCTATATAGTCAATCTTTTTCCTGTATTCTCTGTCGTTTGCCTTATTCCAATTTATCCGGGTTGTACTCCACATCAACTCTAAATCATCACGGTTTAACCCTCCGTTTATGATGATGTGGTGGTGGATTCTTACCGCCTTGTCCTCGTCCTCTTCGTCCGGGGTGTACTCCGTCACAAGCATATATTTTAAGTCCTGCCCTGTGACCCTCTTCATTCTCCTTTTAACCCTGTCTAAGTAGTTATGTACGTTCTTCTCCGCTTCCTTTAGGGTCATTGGTAAATGTTCCTCGTTATAGGTTGCTGATATATGCAAATCATCTTCCCCAAAGTTGGCGTTGGCTATCTGAACAAAACGCCTTTTACTCCGTTTATCATTCAGATTCTTTTGAGCCTGTGAGGATTCCTTTGTTTTTCCTTTTCCTGCTTCCGGCATATTGGTTACGGGTACTATATCAACCTCCAACCATTCCTTACCGCAATAAATCCTCTTTTCTCTGATGAAATTTTTTCTTGCCATTCTATCTCTCCTTATACTATCCATGCCTTAATCCTGTATAAGGGTACATCAAATTAACTATATACTCCGTAAGTATATATAATTTAATAATGCCTGTGATGTTAATACCCCATACAAGGTCCTTAACACGCCCCTTTTTATAGCCTTTTTGGCGTGTTTTCAAGGCTTTTTTGTTGACTTTTTGCAAGCCTTATAGTATAATTTGAGTAGGTGTAATTATTGCTATAAGGCAATGAAAGGCGTTTGCGTAAGCCACTACGCAAACGCCTTTTCTTTTTCTCTGTATACCTTTGTTGCGAATCCTGCTTTAAGGAATCCGCCACATTCTTTATGTCTTGCCATATAGGCACAACTAAGCATTACATGACGGCACTTGGTACATTCCAACTGTAGATACGGAAGTGCCGACACCTGCACATTTAACAAGGGCAAATACGGTATTTCTATATCGTTATCCCTGTAATACTGCATACCCTCCACAAAATCCGGGGTATCTATCGTATTACCAATAACCTTTATATCTGCCGTCTGTAGGCTCTCTAGTGCCACTATTTCGCCCCAAACAACATCTATTACCGTTTCTTCGTCCTCAACGATAAAATAGGCTATTTCGTCCTCTGTTTCGTGTAAAAGAATATCCTGTATGTATATCTCGTTTCCGTTTTTGTCTACTGCTGCCGTCTGCCTGCAAAATGTATTAAAATTTATAGCGTACACATTTGCACCCGGATAACCGCCCCTGTCTATGTAGTGACCCTTGGGGCGTTCTGCCCCGTCACTTGGTCGTATCGGCGGATTGGTTACATATTCGCCGTGTATCCATAACGGATAAGGCGTATTACTGCTTTTGGCTCTCGCTTTCACTCTCACGCACCGCCCTTTCTGCTACCGTGTCTATGACCTCCATAAAATGACAATCACACGCCCCTAATGTATCATCTACGCACGGCAATAACTGATGTATAATACCCTCCGAATCAATCCAACGGAAAACAACAACGCCCGATAGCCTAACCTTGACCGTTTCTCCCTCAAATCCGGGCAAAGTGTTGTATTCCCTGTCTATGGTCGCACGGTCTACCACAAACTCCCTTACCTCTCCGTTTACCTTTAGAGTTGTTATATCTCCTGTGTAAATAGGTTTTCCGTGGCGGTCCCTGTAATCCGTTTCCTCTCCAAGGGTTGCGGGGTCTATGTCGTAAAAATCCCCCTGCGGTGTTCCAATTTCTGCTATTTCCTCGGTTTCAAATCCGTATGAGGGCAGACCGTAGACCCATTTATAGGAATCCGTGCTTTTGTCGTATGTCAATCCTCTGTATTTCATTATCTGATACCTCGCTTTTCCAATGCTTCCTTGTACCGTTCGTATGCTTCTAGTGTTATGTTTCCCTTTTTCAAAGGACACGGATTTTTTACGCCTGTCCTCGGGTCAATCAAAATCATGCTCACAAACATACCGCCATAAAGCGTAAGACCACACGCACAAAAACGGCTATCCCTGTCTAAGATAAATTCACAATCATAACAACATTTTTCTTTTGCCATTATTTACCGCCTGCCTTTCCTGCATAAGAGGGGTGCTATCGCACCCCTTAACAGTTATTCAGTAATCAGTTTTCCGTTTACTTCGTAAAAAGCGGAGCGGAAGCCAATGTTGCCGATGGAGAGGGAACGGACGAGAAACAAGCCGAGAGCGGACGGACCCGAATTAGAGGGATCGAGAACGCCGACCCACGGAAAGGCATATACTCGCCCTCTGTAGCGTCAAACCATACATAAGTATTGTTTTCCTCTTCCAATCTCTTTTCCGGGATAATACCCAAATCTCTAAGTGCCTGCGGAATCTCTGACAATTCAACCGTTAAATCCGCAATCTTTACGCCGTCATAATCCGGCTCGTACTCTTCGTGTTCCGGCAAGTCAACTATCGCAATATCTCCGCACTCTACATTGACCCTTACCGGTCCCCTGTTCGTCTTGACCTGCTGCCATTCCTTGCTATCCTTTGACAGGTCGCAATATGTGGACGCTGCGTAATTGCCCGGGATATGCTCGATAATGCCGTTTACAATACGCAATCCTGCCAACCACTCCCATACATTGCCGTTAAGGTCTGATACGCCGTACTGCGTATGGTCGTGATTCCATGTAACCGGTCCGCTTCCTGTCAAGGTGCGACCGTATCCGCAATTCTTACGCTCTCCCTCTTCGTTCGGGTGGTAATAATCCTTTCCGCAACTTGTGTTACCGTGTGGCAATACGCCTTTTTCTCGGCTCTGATTTAACAAATATTCCCACTCTACGGCGGTCATTAAGTGCCAACCCTCGCCCTTGGCTCTGCAAGCCTGTACCGCTTCGTCAAAGGAAATACATGCGGTAGGGTCTACCATTGGCAAACTATACGCCCTGCCGTTAATAACCACGTTCGGATACTTGGAAATATAGATAGCGTCTGCCACTTTATCCCCAATTTTGAACATTGCCGGGGTTTCCTCTGCGTCCTGTGGTCGCATATAACGGCACATAATGGACGGTATGCCCCTATCGTCAAAAATCACTACGTTGTTGTGATGTACTGCGTTTAACATCTTCCTTGTCCTCCTTATTTTTTGGAATAAATTGAGTGTAACTTTATGCTTCCTCTCCGCTTTATGCTTTCCTCGGTATGTATTCCCGAATCGAAAAAAGCACAAAACGTAGTACCGCCAATAACTGTAGTTGCTACGATATGCGACCCGATATTATGAAACTCGCACTTGCTGACGTTTCGGTACGCTATCGTATGCTTTTCTGCCCTGCTTGCCATTTTGCCCCTCCTTTCTCGGTGTGACCGTTACTTTAATATCTACACCCTCTTTACGGGCAATCAGCAAAGCTAAGGTTTCATAAAAGCGTTGTGCCTGTATCTGTTCCATGTAACGCCCTCTCTTCCTCCATAATCTCTACTGCTGCTTCTTTAATCTGTTTAAAATCTTCTTTCAGAATATCCGCCGTAAGTTCCAAGACCTCCAACGGCAAATCTTCATCAATCACTATAGAGCCGACCATATCCGCCAATTCTCTAGCCTTTGCCTTATTCCCCTGTAGGGTGTCAAAGGCTCTTTGCACTTCTACAGGGGATTCCCGGTATAATCTTTGTGTTTCCTCTTTCAAGTCCACTTTCCTACGTCCTCCTGTCCTGTCTGATTGCTTTATGCTCTGCGAAGTTCGGGGGTCGGTGCTGACTTGGATAACTTAATACCAATCATAATTCCCTTAACCTGCTGCTTTTCGCTTTCGGACATAGTTTTGAGGATTTCGATAAATTCGGTTGTTTCTCTCTTTTCTCTCTCCGCCTGTAATGTGGTTGCTTCTAACATAGGCTTGTACCTCCTTTCAATGGTGGTCTATGTGACATTCTTTGTTGTCTATGCTCACATTATACGTTACAACGCTCACATTGTCAATTACTTTTTTATATTTTTGTTGACATTGCTCACAAAAGGCAGTATATTATACTCAAAGGAGGTACATAGATGAATAGTAGAATCGAAGAATTAAGAAACGCTCTCGGGTTAAGTCAAGATAAATTCGGCGAAGCGTTGGGCGTTACTCGTACCGCTGTTTGTGCTTGGGAAAACGGACGGCGTGGAGTATCGGAGCAAACTATTATTTCTATCTGCCGGGAATTTAATGTTAATCGTGCGTGGCTTGTTGAGGGTGTCGGAGATATGTTTACCAATCTGCCGGAAACGATATTAGACGAATTGGCTTTACAGTTCGATTTATCCGTTGAGGAAAAAGAGTTGGTATCAGATTTCTGTAACCTGTCAAAAGAACAAAGAACGGTTATTATGAGATTCCTTAGAGGGAATAACTAAAGGGTCGGTTGCCCGACCCTTTCGCTCTACTTACCTGTATATATGTACTCTATGAAACGGTGGATACGTTCCAACGCTCGTACATCATTTATACTCGTAAGCATTTCAATAATGGATTTTCGTAGTTTTTCTTTCATGTGCGTTTAAATCCTCCTTTGTTCGGTTTATTATACCGCACATTAAGACGGATTGTAACCACTGCTGCCACGATTTCCATTATCTTGGAAATTATTTGTATTGGCTCTCGTAGAGGTCGCTTATTTTAACCCCTAGAGCCTTTGCGATTGCTTCCAACTGCTTTATAGTTGGGGATACCCTCCCATTTTCTATATTGTTGAGGGTGCTTTTACTTATCCCGGTTAAGCCGGATAATTTTACCAAAGTGACATTTTTATTATTTCTTGCTTGCCAAGTAAGTATCTCCATTTCCTTACACCTCCGCTTATATTTTGGCGGACGGCAAGCAACCATAAGGAGGTTGATTTTATGAAACGAAAATGCTTAATCATTCCTGTAATTGCTACTTCTATCTTGCTTGGTGCTTGCGGTGCTACGGTTGACTTAAACACTCCTAAATCTTCCGAATTATCAATCGAATATACTTATTATCAAGATTCTGTTAATTCCCTCCGCTCTGCAATGGGTATTACCCCCGAAGAATCGGACGAAGTTTTTATTATTCTTTCTTCCTGTGGTGTTGACGATAAGATAACCCAAGTATATAAAAACGGTAGCGGTAGCGATACTTATTACACTGTTTGGTATGGTTTAAAGAGCCTTGATGTATACTTAAATGGTTCTGCTGTTAGCAAGGTTCTTTCCTCCGGCAAAGAAATTTACCCTACAGATTCTACGGCTTCCGATTCCGTAACCCCTGCGGATTCTACAGAGGTTGATTTTGAAATGCAAGTAAAATCTGAATTACAGGAATCTATTGACTATTATAACTCTGTCGTGGTTGATGAAATACCTTTGTATGCTTCCAAGAAAGACGAAGAAAAGGTTATTTCTCTTCTCAACGAAGCAAAGGAGCGTTTAGATTGCGATACCGATAAATATTTATCTTATATGAGTGATGATAGGTTAAGTTCTGATATACAGGACGCTTGTATGTATGTAAAAACTGCTTTCTATGGCATTTCTTCTACTGCAATCTCTCCTATGCTTGACGTATTTAACGGTGTTTCTTCTGATTCTCCCGAATATGGAGAATTGGTTATTAACGCTCAAACCGAATATATCGACAAGGCAGAAAAACTTATTAAATAATTAAAAGAAAACCGCCCGCTACTACCAATAGCGGACGGCTCTTTAATACCTCTGTTAGACAAAGGAATTATGATTTAAACGCATACAAATTATAGCATAATTTCTATTGTCTTTCAATGGTTTTGTTTTGTGTACCCATTTTTCAGAAAGGCAGGTGCTATAATGTCGGTTAGCCATTTTTTCTCGCATTATCCCACTATTGAATATAAAAAAGCGGCCCTGTATGTGCGGTGTTCCAAAGAGGAACAAGCCAAGTTTGGCGATACTATCGAAGCACAAACAGAGGACTTAAAGGAATTTGCCCGGCAACATCATTTACAGGTTGTCGATATTTACGTTGACGAGGGGCATACCGCCCGAAAGAAATATAACAAGCGTAAAGAGTTTGTCCGTATGCTGCATGATGTAGAATTGCATAAATTCCAATATATCATCTTCACAAAATTAGACCGTTGGTTTCGTAATATATCCGATTTCTACAAGATACAGGAAATTCTTGATAATAACGGCGTAACGTGGCTTACTGCGTTGGAACGCTATGAAATGGAAACCACAAACGGCAGACTTAACGTAAATATCCGCCTGTCCGTAGCACAGGACGAAGCCGACCGGGATAGTGACCGAATAAAGGACGTATTCCGGCTTAAAGTCAAAAAAGGGGAAGCCATAACGGGTAGCCTGCCTATTGGCTTAATGGTTGGAGAGGACGGCAAAGTATCCATTGACCCGGATAATGTGCAAATTGCCTATGATATGTTTGATTATTTTGAATTGCACAACTCCAAGCGTGGTACTCTCCTGTATCTGATAGATAAATATAACCGCTATTTCTGCTATGAAACTATTTCCCGTGCGTTGAGGAATCCTTTATACAAAGGGGAATACCGGGGCAATCCCGACTACTGCCCTAAGATAATTGAGCCGGACCGGTTCGACCGTATACAGGTGCTTGGTAAACGCAATGTAAGGAAAAGAGCCAATAACCGCTATTATGTTTTTAGTGGTCTTGCACAATGCAAAGAGTGCGGACACGCCCTTGTAGCCAATACCACATATCAAAAACGCTACGACCGGGAATACACTACTTACAGGTGCAATATATACTCCAATACAAAATTATGTAACCATAACAAGGGAATCAATGAGAAAAAGTTAGAATCGTATTTGTTGGAGCATATCAAACCCGAATTAGAAAAATATGTTGCTGACTACGAGATAAGCCAACGGCAGCAGACCCCAAAGGCGGACCCAAGCAAGATAAAAACCAAATTAAACCGTCTTAAAGACCTGTATGTTAATGAATTGATAGACTTGGAGGACTACCGTATAGAGTATGAGAGTTTGCAGACGCAATTACAGAAAATAACAACTGCTGCCACGCCGGAGAAAAAAGACCTTTCCCATATCCGGGCATTTCTTGAAACCGACTTGCAAACCATATACGATACACTCACACCACAGGAAAAGCGTACTTTATGGAGTAGCATTATTGATAAAATCATTGTAGATAATGACGGAGGGATTGAGATAGTATTTTTATGATTTTTGTTGTACTATCTCATACGCTCCTGTAGGTTCGTCTGCAAGAATCAGTTTAGGTTTGGTGATTAA
>OLRK01002607.1_pt1 | contig 10954 bp, 9 predicted proteins | sample 1672911 | NCBI WGS metagenome assembly OLRK01 (sample SAMEA3136736, study PRJEB25190) | human gut metagenome | biome: human gut; feature: human-associated habitat; material: faeces | place: Austria | collected 2013
GCGCCGTCTCGGCACACTGCGGTGTTGCATAAGGACACCTTGTATGGAAACGGCATCCTGCCGGCGGATGAATCGGGCTTGGAATATCACCTTCTATACTGCTCTTTTCTTTGACTTTAGCCATCTTCGGATCAGCTACCGGCACGCTTCCTAAAAGTCCTTTTGTATACGGATGCAGCGGATGACTGTAAATTTCATTGGCCTCACTCATCTCTACAAGCTGTCCGAGATACATGACACCGATATCGTCCGATACATAACGGACCATTGATAAATCATGTGCAATAAATAAGTAAGAGAGCTCTTTTTCCTGCTGATAATCTCTCAAAAGGTTAATCACCTGTGCCTGAATGGACACATCAAGCGCCGAAATCGGTTCGTCGCACACAACAAGCTTCGGCTGAAGAATAAGCGCTCTTGCAATACCGATGCGCTGGCGCTGTCCGCCGGAAAATTCATGGGCATACCGGTTTGCATGTTCCTTACTCAGCCCCATACGTTCAAGCATCGGAAAAACAAATGCGTCGGCTTCCGACTTTTTCTTAATGATTTTATGAGCCACAAGCGGTTCCGCAATAATATCCCGCACTGTCATACGGGCATTCAAAGACGCATACGGATCCTGAAAAATCATCTGCATCTTCTTTCTGACCGGTTTTAGTGCCTTCTGATTCAAATTTGTAATATCTTCACCGTCCACAATAATTTTTCCTGCCGTCGGCTCATAAAGGCGGAGAATCGTCCGTGCACAGCTTGACTTTCCGCAGCCCGACTCACCGACAAGTCCGAGTGTTTTCCCTTTTTCCAGTTTGAAGGACACATGATCGACAGCATGGACAACCTGTTTCTTTCCCACTTTAAAATGCTTTGTCAGTCCGTCAACTTCAAGTATTACATTGTCTCCCACAAAGCCACCTCCTATCCTGCAAACGGATTATTTTCACGCGGCGCTTCTTTATCAAGCAGCCAGCATCTCGACTTGTGACCGTCGGATATATCCGTAAATTCCGGCAATGAAGCCGCACATATATTTCTCGCATAAGCACACCGCGGTGCGAACGGACATCCCTTTGGCGGATTTGTCATATCCGGCGGAGAGCCCGGAATCGGCACAAGCCGTTCGTTCTTATCCTGATTAAGCTTCGGTATTGACGCCAAAAGTCCCAATGTATACGGATGTTTTGGATTTTCAAAAATATCTTCAATCGATGCAGTCTCCATCACAAGACCGCCATACATAACAACAACTCTGTCACAAAGCTCCGCCACAACACCGAGGTCGTGCGTAATAAACATGATGCTCGTGCCAAATTCATGCTGCATACGCCGCATCTGCTTCAATATCTGATCCTGTATTGTCACATCAAGCGCCGTTGTCGGCTCATCGGCAATAAGAAGCTTCGGCCGGTTGGCAAAAGCCATCGCAATCATCACTCTCTGGCGCATACCGCCGGAAAATTCATGTGGAAAAGCATCGTATCTTTTTTCAGGTTCAGGAATACGGACCATCTCAAAAAGCTTCAGCACTTCCTTTTTAATTTCATCTTTTTTCTTTTCCGGATGATGAATCTGTATCATCTCACCGACCTGTTTTCCGACAGTAATCAGCGGATTTAATGAAGACATCGGATCCTGAAAAATCATTGCAATTTCCTCACCCCGGATTTTTTGCATTTTCTTTTTATTAAAACCGACAAGATCCTCACCCTCGAAGAAAATATGTCCTTCTTTAATTTTTGCAGTGTCCGCCAAAAGCTTTAAAATTGACATTGAAGTAACACTTTTCCCGCTGCCGGACTCTCCGACAATACCGAGTATCTCACCTTTATGTACATCAAAGCTTACGCCTCTGACCGCCTGCACCTCACCGTTTCCGGTAAAAAATGATGTTTTTAAATTTTCTATTTTTAATAAAGCAGGTTCCATAAGCATTCTCCTATTTTTTAAGTTTCGGATCTAAGGCATCTCTTAATCCGTCGCCGACAAAATTAAAAGCAAACATGATCACACAAATCACAAGCGCCGGTATAAAAAGCTGGTACGGACACGTTTTAAGCGCCTCCATCGCATCGTTGCACATCGTTCCCAGACTTGCAAGCGGCGGCTTAATACCGATACCCAAATAGCTTAAAAATGCCTCCATAAAAATCGCCGACGGTATGAGCATCGTCACCGTCACAAGAATCGAACCGAGCGCATTCGGAATTAAATGCCGCATTAATATATGCCCGGTCGACGTTCCGATAGACTTTGCAGCCATGACAAATTCCTGATTTTTAAGACTTAATACCTGTCCTCTCACAACTCTTGCCATATCCACCCAGTAGACGCTGCCGATGGCAATAATAATACTTTGAAGACCGTCACCGAGAAATACCATAATTAAAATGACATAAAGGACAAGCGGTATTGTACTTATAATATCGACAACACGCATCATCACAGTATCCACAGTACCGCCGATATAACCGGATATGCCGCCGTATAAAACGCCGATCACCATATTGACAGCAGCTGCAATAAAGGCAACCATCATGGATATTCTTGCGCCGTACATCAATCTTGTAAAAATATCTCTGCCGAGACTGTCTGTGCCAAGTAAATACGATTTATTCCAAACATGTGACTGACTGTAAACCGTTCTCGTTTCCGGATCTGCAATCAAATAAGGCTTTGAACCGTAATAAAGTCCGACTTCTTTGCCGTTATCATCAAAAACCGTCATCTTCTGCGCATCATCATCGTAAAGTTTTTCAAGCTGGTTTCCAAGCGTTCCGTCTTCATTGACTTTAAGGACTTTAAGACTCTGCGTAATATACCAGTAACCGCCGTCCGGATTATCAAACACCTTCATCAGCGGCGGAATATTTACAACCTCAAGATTCTGATCTGAATAACTGTACTTTGTAAAAAGCGGGCCGGCAAAAGACAGGATGAGCAAAATTACAATAATGACAAATCCTGCAATCGCTGTCGGCTTTTTTCTGAAACGGTACCACACATCCCCCGCAAAGGTTCTGCTCTTTCCCCATATTTTCTCCCGGTCATCATCTGATGGTTTAAGCATTTCCCATTTATTTTCCATTTTGCCGCCTCCTTTTACTCGTATTTAATTCTCGGATCAATGAGACAATAGAAAATATCTACAATAAAAGTCATGACCATTAAAAACGTAGCATAAAAAATTGTCATTCCCATAATCGTTGTATAGTCACGCTGGGTTACACTGTCCACAAAATAAATACCCATACCCGGAATTGCAAATATTTTTTCAATCACAAAGCTGCCTGTCAAAAGTCCCGCAACCGTCGGTCCGAGCACTGTAATAACCGGAATCATTGCATTCCGAAGCGCATGACGTGTAATAACCTTTGCTTCCGAAAGTCCTTTTGCTCTCGCTGTACGGATATAATCCTGTCCCATCACTTCCAAAAGACTGGAGCGCATCAGTCTTGTAATATAGCTGACTGAATAGCCGCCAAGCGCAATCGCCGGCAAAATATAGCCTTTCCACGAATCAAGGCCATAGGTCGGCAAAATATTCAGCTTAAACGAGAAAAAATAAATAAGAATTGAAGCAATAACAAAGGACGGTATCGTCACACCAATCGTCGCCAGCCCCATCAGAAGCATATCCTGCCATTTGCCGTTTTTCACTGCCGCAAGAATCCCCATCGGCACTGCGGCAATCAGCACAAATACGATGGTGACAAGTCCGAGCTTTCCTGAAACTGGAAAACCGCTTGCAATAAATTCATTGACTGTCTTTCCCGTATATTTATAAGACGGTCCGAAATCACCGTGAAGTATGCCCCCGAAATATGAAAAAAACTGCTCATGCAGCGGTGCATCAAGATTGTACTTGGCATTCAGTGCCGCTTCAACCTCCTCCGACACCTGTTTATTGCTCGTAAAAGGCCCGCCCGGTATGGCATGCATAATCGTAAAGGTCAGCACGATAATAAGAAATAATGCAACAAGCATAATGCCAAAACGTTTAAGAAAATATTTCCACATTCTATCCCTCCGCTCTTTTTTGCTTTACAACACTATAGCATTAGCAAGTTATCTTGTCAATACGTCATTTCAAAAAAAGAGGTCTTTGCCGACGGATTTTTAATCCTGTGCAAAAACCTCTCTGATTTTAATTAATAATGATAGAATATATGGTCGCCAATCTGAATATACGCCGCAACCTTTGATGTGTCTACAACTGTATTGAAGAAATAATAGCCTTCCACATTATTATTGCCTGCGATGGCATCCTTGGCTGCCTTCGTACATTCGTCAGGTACGCCCTTGCTCAGAGCTGACGCCAGTGCCCCGGACGACGCCGGTGAAAACTGTCCTCTCTGATAAATAACATCACTCATTGTATTTGGGAATTGTGGACTGTGAATACGATTTAAAACAACATTGGCAACAGCAAGTTTGCCTTCATAAGACTGATTGCCTGCTTCACAATAAACAAGCGCTGAAAGAAGCTTTACTTCCTCCTGAGTGTAGCTGCCATTGCCGCTCTCATCACCCTCGCCGCCATTGTCAGGCGCCTGATCTGTCAGGTCAATATATTGTGCAAAAGCATAGCCAGTCACTGTCTTGCCATTTGCTAATGTTTCAATCTTATACCACTGTCCGTCTGCACTCACCGATTTTATCGTCACTGTGCCGCCTTTATAGAGCGCACCAATCACTGACGATGACGTTGTCGGCTGTGCTCTTAAATTTAATACTGCCGTGTTTACAACACCATATTTTTTAGCTGCCGGTTTTTCAGTATCGGATGGCTGCTGACTGCCACCGTTTTCACTGTCGGACACCTTTGTCACATATTCTGCAAAAACATAACCGGTCACCTGGGCACCGTTGCTTTCTACAGAAATTTTATACCATTCGCCGCTTTCTCCTAAAAGATTTACGACGGTATTCTTTGAAAGACATGTAAGCACGCTTGAACTTGTTGTCGCCTTGCTTCTGACATTCAGTGCAGAAACATTGACCTTTGCTCTGCCGCTGACAGCTGTCTCATCATTTGTATCATTGTTTGTACTATTATCCGAACCTGATTTTTTAGTAATATATTGTGCGGATACATAGCCATCAGTATTTTTACCATTGACCTTCGCTGTAATCTTATACCAGTCACCGGATATACCTTTAATTGTTACCGTGCTACCTTCATATATACAGCCAAGTCTTGCGCTTGATACGGACGGAGTTTTTCTCACATTAAGCACCGGTGTATTGACAATCCCTGTTCCTGAAGCTTCTGTCGTCTGCTGATTGTCATTATCCGACGGCGATGAAGCTGTCGTCACATAGGACTTATACATATAGCCCGTTGTATATGTACCGTTCATTGTCAGGCCAACCTTATACCAGTCACCCTCCGTACCTAAAATTGTTACCCTTGTTCCACTGTTTACCGAGCCGATAACGGCAGCATTTAAAGATGGGCTTTTACGGATACGAAGACCATTCACATTAACTGTACCGTTGCCTGAGGCTACACTTTCTGTACCGCCTGCCTCATTCACGTAGGAAGAAAATACATAACCTGTCTTCTGCTTTCCGCCGACAGACGCCGTTACCTTGTACCAGTCACCCTGCGTATCTGTAATAATCACCTCTGCGCCTTTACCGAGTACACCGATAATTCCTGATGAAGTTGATGCCCCGCTTCTTAAATTCAGAGCACTCACACCAACGGTTCCCCGCGAATCAGCATATACCGTCTGTACCTTTCCCGGAACAGTTCCAATTCCCATTAATGTCAGCATTAATACAATGGCTAAGGATTTTTTAGAATGTTTCATTCTTTTCATACGTTTTTACCATCCTCACTCTCGTATTTGTTACAATAATGTTACATTGCGAACACTATTATGTCATACTTTTCGCGGAAAAGCAAGCCCCTTTTTTACCCCCATCCCCCACTTTCTCTCAAATTTTCTCGTCTTTTTTCGATTTTCCATAGATTTTTTTACAAAAATCAGGATTTAAGCGTCAAATAACCCCACTTAAAAACATTTTTTGCTTATAAGCGGGGTTATAATTGTTACATTTTATTAAATTGTTTTCTAAAATCCGTCTTATTAAAATGCATCATTAAAAAGGCTTATAATATCATTATCACTGCCTTTATCAATACACAATTTTTCTTCTATCGTCTGAGATTCAGAAATCTTTTCATAAATTCTCTGCATTCTGACATCCGTATCATGAATCGTCTCCGCACATGATCGCAACTCATTCACAATCTCCTCATCCTGCTCATCTTCACTCTTATATCTCAACTGATGCTCAAGACTTGCCCAAAAATCCATCGCCATCGTCCGGATCTGGACTTCGACTTTGACAAATTGCTTTCTATCTGAAAAAAAGACCGGTATCTCGATAAGAAGATGAAGACTTCTGTAGCCATTCGGTTTTGGATTCTTAATATAATCCTTTGTTAAAATCAGTTTCACGTCATCCTGCTTTGTAAGCATCTGTGCAATATCGTAAATATCACGCTCATAAGCGCAGACAACACGAATGCCCGCAATATCATTAAGATTTTTTATCATTGAATCCAAAGAAATCTCAAAGCCTCTGCGATGAAGCTTTTCCAAAATACTGTTAGGCCGCTTTACTCTCTGCTTAATATAACGAATCGGATTTCTTTTGCTTCTCACCTGAAATTCATCATTCAACACTTCAAGCTTTGTACGCACTTCCCTGATTGCCGCTTTATAGATCATCATCATTTCCTGAAAACGAAATGCAACATCACGAAGCGGCTCCAGCTCGTCATATAATGATCCTGTCCGCCCCATAATCATATCATAATTCGCAAGTGCCTTTTCTAACTGTGTATCCATATATTTATCCTACTCCTTAAAATACGAATTATCTTAAAGTGCAGCAGTCCTCTGCTGTCACAAAAGACCTATGCCAGCGCCGCATGCTGACTATGCTTTAAGTATAACACAGTCTCTGACTCACCGACAGGCTTTTTGATTAATTTTAGTTTTTTTTAAGATATTATAGACAATTTTTAAATAATGTTGTATAATAGACAAGCATTACGTGTTCAGAGCATAATGCAGCTATGGAGATGTACCGAAGTGGCCGTAACGGGGCTGACTCGAAATCAGTTTGTCGGTTTATGCCGGCACAAGGGTTCGAATCCCTTCATCTCCGCTGGCGTATTTATAAGGCGAAGCGATGAAAACCTTGTAAATACGCTATTTTTTTTAGGTTTTCATCATCCTTTTTCCTCATATACACAAAATTTCATTTTGAACCGGTCCGAAAATCTTTATCTCTTTTTCGGGTGTTATATAAACATCATACTCAAGACGCACGCCGTAATTTTCTGTGTAAAGCCCCGGCTCCACCGAAAACATTGTTCCCGGAATAAGATATCTGTCATCGTGTGTCTCAAAATCATCGAGATTCGTCCCCGTACCGTGACATTTACAGCCGATATTGTGTCCGGTACGATGCTTAATAAAGGCACTCATTCCGTATTTTTCAAAAATATGCCTTGTCAGCGCATCGGCCTCACAGCCTTTTAAAAGCCTGCCTTCAGATAACGCTTCTGCAATTGCCGCGCGGACAGCTTCTCTTGCCTCCCACACAATATTAAAAAGCCGCACATATTCTTCATCAGGATTTTTTCCAACATACATACACCATGAAATATCATAATAAATGGCGTCCTTATCCGGAAGTTTTCCCGCAATGTCAATAATGAGCCTGCTGCCCTCACAGATGACTTTACACTTCTCCTGCTCCGGCTCATAGCCCGGATCCGAAGCGTGCTCATCCACACCCAGAAACGGCGGTTCCTCCATTACAAGCGGTGTTTCTTTAATAAGTGCCTTAAGCTTTTGAAGCAGCAGCCATTCATCAGCCTGCTGCCCGCTGTCAATCTGACTGCGGAGCCACAAAAATGCATCCTCAAGTATTTGATGAATAAATTTTCCTGCCCTGATGTGACTATCAATTTGCTTTTCTGTCAGCACCGCTCCAAAATACTGGAGCAGATTTGCCGATGATACCGGCTCAATGTGAAATGACCGCAAAAATTCAAGTGTGCCGGCATCCATCGTGCTCACAACCGGTACATTTCCCTCCGGTGAATACTGACAGGCATACCGCCCACCGGGCAAAAGTGCCTTCTTTAATTCATCTTTTAATGCTTCTTTGCCCATATAAAGCCTTCTTTCGCCCGGCAGATGGTCTAAGAGCAATGGTTCAATGGCCGATAATATTTTTACCGGCTCCCCATATGGATAAATAATATAAAACAGCCGTCTTGTTGCCGGACGCTCCGAAAGCGACAGAAAAGATTTTGTAATCTCATCCCGGCCGTGAAAATCCGTAAATATCCAGCCGTCCATCGCATATTCCTTTAAAAGACGTTGAATTTTTTCAAGTTCTATCATCATGCATCCCCACTATCTCATAATACGGTCATAAGCAGACTTTACAGGCACATAAAGTAACGCTGTGCCGACAACCGTAAATACAGCATTAATGATTGTCGCCGGAATTGATGTCAGCTCTGCCGCAAGTGCCGCTGAAAGTGTACTGCCCATAATCACCAGCTCCATTGTAGACCATATAAAATCAAATATAATATTTACAACACCGTAAATCACAGAAGCCACAATCGCGCAGCCGTATGTCTTTTTTCTATTTTTAGTCATCGCCGCAAAAATAAGACCTACAACAAGGCAGCGGACAACCATTGACACCAAAACATTCGGAATGGCATGTGTATATCCGTTAATAATGTCAAAAATAAGGAAACCTATACCGCCCGCAAGCATCGAGCGCTTTACACCAAGCATTAAAATTGCTAACACAACAAAAATATGTCCAAAATGCAGAAACGGTGTTCCCACTGCTGCCGGCAGCGGTACTCTAAAACTTTGGATTCCAAGAAAAATCACCGCCGCAAAAAATGCGGTCATGACAACAGATTTAATTTCATTATCCTTTTTCATATGTCTTCCAATCCTCTTTTCGTTTTTATTTTAGCTTATCACGTTTCTTTATCCGTTAAAACATCCAGTTTTTTGATTTTTTTCACAACCAGTTTTGTGTATTATGTAGAAACACGTCTTTTTTTAAAATTTTATGTCCCTTTTTAGCACTTAAATGTCATGTATATATAGGAGCATCAATCAGAGACTGTTTTGATTCGACGCTCAAATATATTATTATTTTTATTAAAGGGGAGATTTTTTATGACACCAACAGAAATCGTACAAAAATTAGGAATTCACAGTATTTATTGCGGCTATGCCTACATTATTTATGCAACAGAGCTTGCATCCGAAGACAATGGCTACCTATTAGCCATTACAAAATGGCTCTATCCTGAAATTGCCGCCCGCTTTGACACAACATGTTCCAGAGTTGAACGCGGCATACGCACCGTTGTCAATTCATGCTGGCAGGATGGAAACATCGAATTTCTAAATGAAATGGCTGGACACCCACTTTGTAAAAAGCCGACAAGCGGTGAATTTATTGCAATTTTATCTGAATATTTTAAAAAACATCGTGACGAATAATTTCTATTCAGCCTCATCATTTTGCATGGATATATCGAATTTTAAAAATTCGATATATCCTGTCATTTTTCTTTCAATTTTCCTAATAATTCTTACATTTTTCTTGCCTTGAAAATTCCATAATGCTATACTGGTAATTAATGTTGTAAATAGTATATATTGCAATAAATTTACAGGGAGACTCATTATGGAAAACAAAAACATACCACAAAACAAACAGCTGTTTCACTTTCAGCTGGATTTACCGGATAAACCTGCGTCCTCGTCAAAACAGACAGAACGCACACGCGCGCCTGAAAATGCCCGTACAAAAAACAATCTCCGGACAACCGCAGAAAGCGGCACAACGCGGCGGACAACCGCAGAAAGCGGCACAGCGCGGCGGACAGCCGCAGAAGGCAGTGCAACGCGGCGGACAGCCACAGAAGGCAGTGCAACGCGGCGGGCAGCCACAGGAAGCAACACAATGCGACGGACATCCACTGCCAAACATACAAATCAGATATCCGGCACCTCAATACAGCGGCGCCGTAAAAATAAAAATATGAAATTTTCTGACATTCGCCGTTACGATAGTTTCGGAGAGAAATTAAAATTTCTGCTTGTATTTATTGTCTTTTATATCAATGTATTTATCACATGGCTCCAGCATGAACTGGCGCCCGAAAAAATGCTTGCAAAAGAAAAAGTACCAGCGCCCCCAAAAGCTGCTTCTGCATTCAGCACACTGATTTTCTTTCCTACAGCAATATTTTATATGGAACTTGTATTTCATATATATATGACATGTTAAATAAGGAAGAAATAAATGGAATTTCACATGATGTACCTATTGAAGTTATATCTCAATTTTATGCAGGAGCTGTAATTTCAACTATTATTTGGTGGTTAAAATCTGATAATTCTTTGTCTGAAACTCAACTTTGTAATTATATTATTTCTTTGATTTTTGATATTCCTCATAAATAAAATTATATTTAAACATTTGATAATTATTTTAAAAAATTGCTCCCACTTTCTTAGTAAGTGAGAGCAATTTTTAAATATTAACTTATTTGATTTTGTAACAAATATCTATCTTACTTGCCCAAAATCTTATCTTTCTCTTCCTCTGTCAAATAACCATACTTAACCATTTTTTCAGCAACTTGTTTTTGTCTTTGTTTAGTTAATTCCGGATTTTGTGTCGGTGCATATACTGAAGGTGCATTTGGTATTCCTGCTAACATAATACATTCACTATCACTTAAATTAGTAATTGATTTTCCAAAATAACCTTTTGCTGCATCTTTTATATTATAATATCCATTTCCAAAATAAATAGTATTTATATACAATTCTAAAATTTCATTTTTAGTATATTGTTTTTCTAATTCAAAAGC
>OLRK01002618.1_pt1 | contig 10905 bp, 9 predicted proteins | sample 1672911 | NCBI WGS metagenome assembly OLRK01 (sample SAMEA3136736, study PRJEB25190) | human gut metagenome | biome: human gut; feature: human-associated habitat; material: faeces | place: Austria | collected 2013
CAACGGGCAGAAGGTGGAATCTATTTTTACGACGGACGATGTGCCGGGCTATCAGGCATATGAGCAGGAACTCAAAGTGTCTGCAGATAAAGAAAATAAACTTGAAGTGACACTTGAGGAAAAGACACCGCTGAATCTTGATGATTATGATAAGATTTCTTCAGATTATATGGATGTTTATGTCGGCAGGGAATTTCCGGTTGTCGCAAGATATGCCTTAAAGGCAGATCCTGAGACATACTTCCGCGGTCAGGAAACAGAAGTTAACACAATTAAGATTAACGGCAAAGCAATTGAGCCGACAAATGTTAAAGTTGAAAAGGCAGGCAATGCACAGACATATGCGATGACACTTGCCGATGCCGAGACAGGTATCAATGTCAATATGACAGTCAAAATCAGCGTCAATGACAATGACCTCACATGGGAAGTAACTTCTCTTGAAAAAGGCGAGGGCTGCCCTGCGATTGCATCAATTGATATTTCAGAAATGAATCTTGTCGGTGTTGATGCTGTTGAGAAAGAAGCTGTCTTTGATGGGGCGAAGGCTTCATCTGATACAAATGTTTTCGGTGATGTTAAAATAACATGGGACAACGGTTTTTCACCATCTGCTGTTGACGGTTACCTTTATGGTTTCCTCACAAACGGCAAGTTAAGCGCCGGCCTTTGGAGTAACTCTGAGGCAGAGGGCGACAAGCGTGTTATTTTAAATAACGGCGCAGATACAATGGGACTTTCAAGTGCTGTATGGTATTACGAACGCGGTGATAAGAAAGGTCAGAACCGTACAGATCTTACATATCCAATCAGTGAGCTGCCTTGCACAAAGGTGTGTATCGCGGGTGATATGAACGAAGATAAAGAGTTGGATTGGAACGATGGCGCGGTTGCTTTCAGAGATATTATTAATATCCCTCAGGGCGCAGAAGACATCAAAGACCTTGTCAACTACCGTATCGTTATGAACTTTGCAAGTATGGCGCCAAACCCATTCTTAGCAACAGCAGATAATATTAAGAAAGTTTATCTTGCAACAGACGGACTGCCTCAGGCTGTCATGTTAAAGGGTTACGGCAATGAAGGCCATGACTCTGCAAACTCTGAATATGCCGACGTTGCTGAAAGAGAAGGCGGCATTGAAGATTTCAAAAATTTAATTAAGATTGCACATGATTATGATGCTGAAATCGGTATTCATATTAATGCACAGGAAGCATATCCGGAGGCAAAATCGTTTAATGATACGATGGTGAATAACGGCGCTTCTACAGGCTGGGGATGGCTTGACCAGTCCTTCGTTATTGATAAGCTCTGGGATTTAGGTTCACAGGCAAGATACAAACGTCTTGTACAGTTATATGACCGTATTAACGGCACAAGCTTCTACAGCGGTAAGTGGGAAAACGGTGAATATGTTAAGAAGTCTGAGGGTACAGTTGCCGATAAAGCGACAATTGCCGCAGATGCTAAAAACAGACCGGACAATATGGACTTCATTTACCTCGATGTATGGTATCAGGATGCATGGGAGACAAGACAGATTGTTGATGAAATTAATGCACTCGGATGGCGTTTCTCGACAGAGTTCCCATACGAAGGCGAATATGATTCAACATGGTCTCACTGGGCAACAGATACAAACTATGGCGGTAGCGCAACAAAGGGTTACAACAGTGATATTATCCGTTTCTTAAGAAATGATTTAAGAGACGTTCAGGTGCTGAATAATCCGGCATTTGGCGGTACGGCAGATAATCCGCTGCTTGGCGGCTTTAAGCTCTACGGTTTTGAGGGCTGGGGCGGCAATCAGGATTTTAATCATTATATTAAACAGACATTTTTAGAGAACCTTCCTACAAAGTTCCTTCAGCATTATCAGGTTTATGACTGGGAAAACTATGAAGCAGGACAGTCACCGGTCGGCAATCATGAAAAAGAAATTACATTAAAGAACGGCAACGATACAGTTGTTGTTACAAGAAACGAGAAACAGAGAAGCGATATCAATATCGAGCGTACAATTAAATTAAATGATACAGTTGTATTAAACGATGTTGCATACTTACTTCCATGGACAGACAGTGATACAAAAGAAGAAAAGCTCTACCACTTCAATCTTGACGGCGGTCAGACAACATGGCAGCTTTTAGACGGCTGGAACAGCCTTGGCACTGTTGTTGTTTATGAGCTTTCAGATCAGGGACGTATCAATCCTCAGACAGTCAATGTCTCCGGCGGTTCTTTCACATTTGATGCAAAACCGACAACACCATATGTTGTTGTTAAGGGCGAGGCATTAAAGACATTAAAGAACGGTTTCGGCGAAAAGGATTATGTTGCAGATCCTGGTTTTAACGGTTACGCAGGCTATGGTGAAAAGTTATCTGAGAAGACATGGACAGGCGATATTGCGGATGCATCTGTCGGTGTTGAAAAATCAAAAATCGGCGATCAGAGACTTGTCATCAGAGACAATACAAAAGATGTTGCTGTTTCTACAAAGATTTCAGGCTTAAAGGCAGGCACAGAATATGTGGCTGAATTTTATGTAGCAAACGAAAGTGATGCAAAGACAGAAATTATTGTTGATACAGGCAGCGAGACAGTATCGAATTACACAATTAAGTCCATCGCAAATAACTATGTACAGTGCGATAATGAGCACAGCTCACAGATGCAGCGCATGCAGGTATCCTTTACAGCGGCATCTGATGCGGCAACATTGACTGTAAAACGTGCAAAAGGCAGCGGTGCAGCTTATATTGATGATATCCGCATTGTTGAAAAAGCACTGGATAACTTCAAGGAAGACGGCAGTTTCGAGCAGGATTTTGAGACAGTTGTACAGGGACTTTATCCATTTGTACTTGGCTCAGCCCAGGGCGTTTCTGACCCTGTAACGCATCTTTCACAGAAGAACGCACCTTATACACAAAAAGGCTGGAATAACCGTGTGATCGATGATGTAATCGACGGTGAGTGGTCATTAAAGCATCACGGTGCAAACACAGGTATTATTTACCAGACACTGCCTCAGAACTTCAGATTTGAGCCTGGAAAGGTTTATAATGTTGAGTTTGATTATCAGTCCGGTCCTGATAAAGCTTACGCGCTTGTGATTGGTGAAGGTACAAATTACTATAAGCCGACGGACGATCAGATGCTTGCTCAGGCACATACGACTCAGCATGCAACACTTCAGGTCATCGGAAGTCCTAGCGGACAGACATGGATCGGTCTTTATGAGAACGGTTCAAAAGCAGGCAAAGGTTCTATGGGACAGACAGACTTTATCTTAGATAATCTTAAGATTACAGAAGATAAGGATGCTGTTGCGATTATGCTTGAAAAGACAGAACTTTATCTCGGTGAGGCAGCGCAGATTGTCGGCGCAAATCTTGATAATGTTGAGATTACAAGCGACAACGAAGCTGTTGTTACTGTTGACAAAGAAAATATGAAGATTAAGGCAGTCGGCGCAGGCACAGCTGTTATTACAGCAAAACTTCCTGACGGTGACAAAGTCTTTAATATGACTGTCCTTGACAGAATTGTGGACGATATTCCTAGAGAAGAATATCCAGATATCAACGCTTCGGCAAATACAGAGGAAACAGCAGGTGAACCTGGCGGCGCAGCCAATACAACGGATGGCGACAGCGCTACATTCTGGCATTCACAGTATACTCCTGGCAAATTTGAAGTCAGCGAAAAGAATCCGGCAGTGCTTACAGTAGATTTAGGCAAGGCGATGGAAATCGGCGGCTTTAAATTCCAGCAGCGTCCGAGCGCAAACAATGGTATTGTAAAACAATTCAGCTACAGACTTCTCGGAGAGGACGGCAAGACAGTTGTGGCATCAGGCGGGCATATTGCAGTTCCTGAAACAGATCAGGCCGGCGGCGCATGGATCGATGTATTTGCAGATGCACCGGCAGCTGCAAGATATATTGAAATTTCTGTTGAAGTCGGACAGGGCGGTTTTGCGGCAATCTCAGAAGTTGAACCGATTAAAGTGTTAAAAGTTGTTGTAAACGCAACGCTTGAAGATACAACAATTAAGCTTGGTGAGCCGACAGCGCTTGAACTTAAAGGTGATGCCGGTACAACTGTGAAAGGTGTTGTATGGACATCTTCTGATGAAAATGTTGTTGTGGTTGATGAAAACGGCGTAGCAACAGGCCTTAAGGAAGGTACAGCTGTTATTACAGCAACAAATGCTGCAGGCTTAAATACAAAGGCAACAATTACTGTAGAAAAAGTAGATGAATCAGAGTCTGAGAGTGAATCTGAATCTGAATCACAGTCTGAATCTGAAAGTGAGTCCGAATCACAGTCTGAATCAGAGTCCCAGAGTGAATCCGAGAGTGAGTCTCAGTCAGGTAGCGAGTCTGAATCACAGTCTGAATCCGGCAGTGAAGAAGACAAGCAGGCACCGACAAAACCTTCGGATTTAAAAGCTTCTGACGTGACAGAAAATTCATTCAAATTAACATGGACAAAATCAGAAGATAATGTTGGTGTTGAAGGCTATGAGATTTTCATTAACGGCGAAAGTGTCGGTAAGCTCAAAGAGACAGGCGCATATATCAATAATCTTTTGGCAGGCACAGAATACAAGGTTGTTGTCAAAGCTTATGATAAAGCCGGAAATTACTCTGACGCTGCAGAAATTACAGTAAAGACTTCCGGTAAGTCAAACAGCGGCAATAATGGCAATGGCGGCAGCACAGGCAAACCGTCTATGAAACCGGTGAAGACCGGCGACAATGCACCGATTGCCGTTGCAGCAGGCGCAATGATTGTATCAGGCCTTATGGTCGGCGCGTTAATCTTACGCAAAAAAGTAAAAAGAGTCAGATAAAATCGGCTTTTCATAAAAAAACTATTGCATGATTCTGACATAACATTTATAATAGTATATGTAATTAAAGAGAGGTTCTTCGGGGCAGGGTGCAATTCCCTACCGGCGGTATAGTCCGCGACCTGCGATAAGCAGCTGATTTGGTGAGATTCCAAAACCGACAGTATAGTCTGGATGAGAGAAGAAACATTTGCATTGGTTTTAATGCCCCGAATAGGTAGAGTCTATCTGTTCGGGGTATTTTTTATGACATGGGAAATTATTTCATAAGTTTATGTTATAAAAATACATAGGAAATTAAATGCAAAACAAAGAGGAACTTTTCTTAAATTTGGCGTACAGCGCACAAAAATATTAAGAAAAGAGGTATTTTATGATGAGCGGACTATTTGTGAAGCTTGGAGAGCTTGCCGAGGCAGGCAAAGACAATTTAACGTTTATTGGTGTTTCAGTGGTGATTATTGCAGTGCTGTTTGCGGCGGCGATACTGGCAGAAAAGTTTATTTTAAAGCAGCCGGCAGGGACTGTGAAAAGTGTACGGTATATGGCAATATGCGGCCTGATGTCAGCGCTTGCAGTGATTCTTATGATGTTTGAAATTCCGCTGTTTTTTGCACCGAGCTTCTATGAGATTGATTTCAGCGAAGTACCTGTGCTTATCGGCGCATTTTCACTTGGGCCTGTGGCAGGTGTTATTATTGAACTTTGCAAGATTTTGCTGAAGCTTCTGATTAAAGGGACGACGACAGCCTTTGTCGGTGATCTGAGTAATTTTATGCTCGGCTGTATGCTCGTTGTTCCGGCGTCAGTCATTTATCATTTCCACAAATCGAAAAAGAGTGCCGTTATCGGACTTTTTACAGGAACGGCAGTGATGACGGCTGTCGGCAGTGTATTTAATGCGGTTTATCTTTTGCCGAAGTTTTCACAGCTTTACGGTATTCCTCTGGATGGACTTGTAGCGATGGGGCATGAAGTTAATGAGGGGATTAATGATGTTATGACGATGGTACTGTTTGCCGTTGTGCCGTTTAATATTTTAAAAGGCGCTTTAGTGACGGTGATAACGATGGTACTTTATAAGCGGATCAGTCCGCTGCTTAAGGCATCCGGCGTCCGGCGGCGCGTTTCTGCTTAAGTCAGACAGCACAGATGTGCTTCTGTCCGGCTAAAACAGCGCATATGTGCTTTTGCCGCAGCAAAGTAGCTTATTGTCATAAATCAAGCGGTATGTTATAATCAGCAATGAATATAGCATACTGCTTTTTTGATTGGAGGAAGAAAAATGGAAGAAAACCGAAGGGAAGAAGAATGCCCGGAAGTGTCAGAGACTGTGGCTGAAAAGGAAGCAAAAGCAGACGGTGCGGCAACAGAGACAGAAGCGGCAGAGGCGGTCAAAGAAGCCGCAGAAGCCGAGCAGAAGACGACACAGAAGGAAATCATAGGCTTTGATATAAAGACCGGTGAGAAGGACATGACAAATTTTGTCCTTTATCATAATTACAGATGCGCCAGCGGTATTTTAGGGCTTGTGCTCAGTGTGGCGGCGCTGATTTATCTCATCATCGGCTTTAAGACGATGGATAATATTATGCGTCTTGCACTTGTATTTATCGGACTGTTATTTACGGTTGTCAATCCTGTGATGCTTTCATATAAAGCAAAGCGTCAGGTGCGGACAAATGAAGGCTTTAAAATACCGATTCACTATGGTATGACGGCGTCCTATCTGACACTGACACAGGACGATCAGTGGGTGCAGGTACCGTGGAAAAATATTTACAAGGTTGTTGATACCGGATGGAGCCTTGTTGTTTATGTGTCAAGAATGCGCGCCTATGTATGGCCTAAAAATCAGCTTGGCGCACAGCTTAACGATGTCCTTGACCTGCTTCGCAAAAAGGTTGTGCCTGGGCGTGTCCGGATAAATATAAAAAAGTAAGAGGCAAAAAAGATGTTCATAGAGACAATGAGTGCGGAGGAAACTTTTGAGGCCGGTGTGGCGCTGGCAAAGGCGGCAAAGGCCGGAGAGGTTTATGCGCTGCTTGGCGACCTCGGCGTTGGAAAAACAGTATTTACACAGGGGTTTGCAAAGGGGCTTGGCATTACAGAGCCGGTCAGCAGCCCGACATTTACGATTATACAGGAATATGAGGAAGGGCGTCTGCCGTTTTATCATTTTGATGTTTACCGCATTGCGGATGTGGAAGAAATGTATGAGATTGGTTTTGATGACTATATTGAGGGCGACGGCGTCTGCCTCATTGAATGGGCGAATCTTATTTCAGAGCTTCTTCCGGAAGATATTACGGTTATCCGTATTGAAAAAAATCTGGAAAAAGGCTTTGATTACCGAATGATTACAGTGACAAAAGGAGGGGCTTTACAGTGAAGATACTGGCTTTGGAAAGCTCAGGACTTGTCGCATCGGCGGCGGTCTGGGAGGATGGAAAAATTATTGGTGAATTTACGACAAATTTTAAAAAGACACATTCTCAGACATTGTTGCCAATGCTTGATGAAGTTGTAAAGATAATTGATATGAAGCTGGAGTGTATTGATGCTATTGCTGTGAGCAGCGGTCCGGGGTCTTTTACCGGGCTTCGTATCGGCAGTGCTACGGCAAAGGGGCTTGGTCTTGCTTTAAATAAACCGCTGATTCCGGTGCCGACGGTCGATGCGCTGGCTTACAATCTTTTTGGAACAGACAGGCTTATATGTCCGATGATGGATGCGCGGCGCCAGCAGGTATATACGGGACTTTATACGTTTGAAAATGGTGATTTTAAGGTTGTTTTGCCTCAGACAGCCTGTGGTGTCGGCGAAATCACAGAAAAGATTAATGCGCTTGGTAAGCCGGTGATTTTCTTAGGTGACGGCGTTCCTGTTTATGAAAATATTATTGATGAGAATGTTTCAGTGCCTTATACGAAGGCACCGGCACATCTTTGCTATCAGCGCGCCGGTGCGCTGGCGTCGCTGGCGGCTGTTTATTTTGAACAGGGAAAGACAGAGACGGCAAAAGAACACCGGCCGGATTATTTGCGCGTGTCACAGGCTGAGAGAGAACTGATGGAGAGAAATCCGGATTATAAGCCGCAGGCGTAGGTGTGTGATGGAAGTAAGAAAAATGACGGCGGCTGACGTTGAGACAGTGGCTGCCCTTGAGACAGAGATTTTTTCGGATGCATGGACGGCGCAGGGCTTTCTTAAAAGCCTTGAAAATCCAAATGCGGTGATGCTTGTGGCGGTGGAAGCCGGCGCTTTGGCAGGATATTGCTGCGTATATACAGTGCTTGATGAGGCGGAGATTGTCAATGTGGCAATCCATCCGAAATACCGCCGCATGGGGCTTGGCTATAAGCTGCTCACAGAAATGAAGCAGCGTTTTATGCCGCCGGAAGTGACGCAGTATTATCTTGAAGTGCGAAAGAGCAATACGGCGGCACAGCGGCTTTATGAGAAGCTGGGCTTTATATCTGCCGGCGTGCGTAAAAATTTTTATGAAAAACCGTCTGAAGATGCAGTTTTGATGCAGATGATTGTTCCCAAACAGGATACTTGCCAGTGATTTCCGCTGTTTTTAAATGCGTAAATACGCTATAATGAGTGACATCAACGATGACTCAGGGAGGAAAACAGATGAGAAAGTACAGTAAGGATGGCAGACTGTGCCGTGTTGTATGTAATAACTGCGGTCACAGTGTACAATGCACCGGGGGCATTTTAAAAGAAGAATTTTTTGCAGCTCACGTTTCGTGGGGCTATTTTTCAGAACGGGACGGACAAAAGGATACGTGGGACTTATGTCAGACGTGTTATGACGGGCTTACAAAAGCCTTTAAAATAGCGCCTGAAATCAGTGAGGAGACAGAGCTGATGACGGCAGGATAACGGAAAAGAGGAAAAATTGTGTTAGATGTATGTTTGTTAGGCACAGGGGGGATGATGCCGCTGCCTTACCGGTGGCTCACCTCGCTGATGCTTCGTTATAATGGCAGCAGTCTTTTGATTGACTGCGGTGAGGGTACGCAGATTGCCGTCAGAGAAAAAGGCTGGAGCTTCAAGCCGGTGGATATTATATGTATTACTCATTTTCACGGGGATCATATCAGCGGCCTTCCGGGTATTTTACTTGCAATGGGAAATTCTGAACGCACTGAGCCCCTTTATATGATTGGACCGAAGGGGCTTGAGCGTGTTGTCAATGCATTAAGAGTCATTGCGCCGGAGCTGCCTTTTGAAATCCGGTTCATTGAAATCTCCGAAAATTATGAGGAGGTTCGATTGAATGGCTATTTGATTAAGGCATTTAAGGTGAACCATAAAATTACATGCTACGGCTATAGTGTGGAGATTGAGCGCGCCGGGCTTTTTGATGTTGCAAAGGCAGAGGCTAACGCGGTTCCGAAGATGTATTGGAGCAAGCTTCAAAAAGGTGAAGTTATTGAATATGAGGGGCGTATGCTCGTGCCGGATATGGTGCTTGGCGCACCGAGAAAAGGTATTAAGATCACGTATACGACGGATACGCGGCCGACACAGTCGATTGTTGATAATGCGAAAAATGCCGACCTCTTTATTTGCGAAGGGATGTATGCAGAGAAGAACGATGTGAATAACGCTGTGAAATACAAGCATATGACGTTTGAGGAGGCTGCGGGACTTGCAAAGAAAGCGGAAGCTTCCTGCCTTTGGCTGACACATTACAGTCCGGCATTGAATTATCCTGAAAATTATATTGATTGTGCCCGGGCAATTTTTCCGAATACAAAGGCAGGCAAAGATGGCATGAGCGCCGAGCTCAATTTTGAAGATTAAGAAAGAAAGTGTGAAATAATGGAAAAGGATATATTGATTCTTGCGATTGAATCCTCCTGCGATGAGACGGCAGCAGCCGTTGTTAAAAACGGCAGGGAGGTACTTTCAAATGTGATTTCATCTCAGATCGAGCTTCACAAGCTGTTTGGCGGCGTTGTCCCGGAAATTGCATCGAGAAAGCATATTGAAAAGATTAATGAGGTGATCGAGGAGGCGCTTTTGGAAGCAGGCGTTACCCTTGATGACCTTGATGCTATTGGTGTCACTTACGGGCCGGGACTTGTCGGTGCCCTTCTTGTCGGTGTGGCGGAGGCAAAGGCAATCAGTTACGCAAAAGGACTGCCTCTTGTCGGTGTGCATCATATTGAGGGACATATTTCTGCAAATTACATAGAGAATAAGGAGCTTACGCCGCCGTTTTTATGTATGGTTGTTTCAGGCGGCCATACGCACCTTGTGCATGTCAAAGATTACGGCGTTTATGAAATTGTCGGACGCACGAGGGACGATGCTGCCGGGGAGGCCTTTGATAAAGTTGCAAGAGCTATTGGTCTTGGCTATCCGGGAGGACCAAAAATTGATAAGCTGGCAAAAGAAGGCAATCCAAAAGCAATTGCATTTCCAAAAGCCCATGTTGCTGGCGCGCCGATGGATTTCAGCTTCAGCGGCATTAAGTCGGCAGTGCTTAATTATATTAATGGCTGCAAAATGAAAGGTGAAGAAATTAACAGAGCGGATATTGCGGCTTCTTTTCAGAATGCTGTTGTTGAAGTGATTGTTGAAAAGACGATACAGGCGGCGCAGGCGCTTCATATGGATACCGTATGTCTTGCAGGCGGTGTAGCGTCAAATTCTGCCCTTAGGGAGGCTATGAAATCAGCCTGTGAAGATGCAGGCCTTAAGTTTTCTTATCCGTCGCCGATACTTTGCACAGATAATGCAGCGATGATTGGCGCGGCGGCTTATTATGAATATCTTGCGGGAACACGCCACGGTCTTGATTTGAATGCAGTGCCGAATCTTAAAATAGGACAGCGGTAATAAGCGGTGTCCTATTCAGGCAGGATTTCATGTACTTTAAATAGATATGTAAAGGGAGCGGGAAAAATGAAAGAGACAATAGGTGCAGTGATACTTGCCGGAGGGCGCGGCAGCCGAATGAACAGCGATGTGCCAAAGCAGTATATGAAGGCGGCAGGGTATCCGATATTGTAGTA
>OLRK01002620.1_pt1 | contig 10899 bp, 12 predicted proteins | sample 1672911 | NCBI WGS metagenome assembly OLRK01 (sample SAMEA3136736, study PRJEB25190) | human gut metagenome | biome: human gut; feature: human-associated habitat; material: faeces | place: Austria | collected 2013
CGGCCGAATCACGTGTGGTCATGCACGGTGGAAGCGGTGTTGATGAAAAACAGGTACAGGCAGCGATCACAGCAGGGTGCTCAAAAGTCAACTACTATTCCTATATGGCAAAAGCATGTACAAAGCATATGCAGGAATATTTGAACAAGATCGAAGGCAACGGCTTCTGGCATGAAGTGGATGAGGAAGCCTATCGATTCATGAAAGAATATGCAAAAGATGTTCTTCGTGTATTCAAAAACGGAAAGACTTGTAAATTTTAATCATAGAAAAGGGGCTCGACGCTTATGACAGATATTGATCTCAGTAAAGTCTTAACAAAAGAGGCTGTTACTCTAAATCATGAACCATTTGCTTCAAAGGAAGAAATGTTTGACTTTATGAGCAAAAAATTTCTGGACGCGGGAATCATAACCGACCAGCAGGCTTATATTCGGGCATTGGAAGAACGTGAGGAAATGGGACCTACCTATATGGGAAACTACATTGGCCTTCCTCATGGAAGATGCGATGAGGTAGTTTTAAGTGGAATCGGCTTTTGTCGATGCAAAGAACCCTTCATCTATCAAAGCTGCGGAGAAACAGGGGAAGTAAAATATGTATTTATGCTTGCGATTCCGGGAACTCAAAGCGGCGAACAGTATATGGGTGTCCTGGCTACACTGGCGACACTGTTGGCCAAAGAAAAATTTGTGGATCATCTGGATGAAGTAGGCAGTTATGAAGAACTGATGGATCTTGTGAAAATTTGCAGTGAAGAATAAATTAGAGGTGAACATATGAAAGTTATTGCGGTTACTTCTTGTGCAACAGGTATTGCACATACGTATATGGCAGCAGAAGCCATTAAGAAAGTTTGTAAGAAAAAAGGATATGAGTGCAAAGTGGAAACACAGGGGGCACTGGGCATCGAAAATCAGCTGAAAGCCAAAGAAATCGAAGCTGCTGATCTGATCGTTTTTGCGAACGATGTCGGTGTTTCCAAAGCTGAACGTTTCGATGCATGCAAAGATAAGATCAAAAAATTCTCTCCACATGATGTGATTAAGAATCCGGACATCATCTTCGAATAACAGCAGTTAAACAATCATAGAGAAGAGAGGACATAATAATGAAAGAGAGATTAAAAGAAATACAAGAAGCGTTATTGACAGGCGTTTCTTACATGCTTCCATTTGTAATTTCCGGCGGTTTGTTAGTAGCAATCGGTTTCCTTCTGGGCGGATATAATATTCCAAACGATGTGGCGATGGGCGGAAACTTCGCTTCAACTGTATTCTGGCTGGGAAAAGCGGCATTCGGACTGATGGTTCCGATCCTGGGTGCTTACACAGCTTACAGCATTGCTGACAAGCCGGGTATTGCGCCAGGTATGATCGCAGGCTGGATGGCGACAGATCCTTGGGGCTTGAATCAGGCTTCCGGTTTCCTGGGCGGTCTGATCGGCGGTATCATTGCCGGTTACTTAGTCGTATTGCTGAAAAAGATCCCGATGCCGGCAGCACTTCGTTCTTTGCTTCCTACCCTGATCATTCCGTTATTAGGTGTGGCAGCAATGGGTCTGATCATGGTTTATGTGATCGGTGGGCCGATTGCGGCGGTTACAAATGCTTTGACTGATATGCTGAACAGTTTGGGTACCGGAAATCTGGTACTGCTGGGCATCATTCAGGGATGCATGCTTGCCTTTGATATGGGCGGTCCATGCAATAAAGTGGCATATGCATTCGCTTTGGCGGCAATGGATACCGGAAACTATCTGGTCATGGGTGCTAACTTCGTTGGTTCCATCACGCCTCCACTGGGAATCGCTCTGGCAATTCTGTTTAAAAAGAGTCGTTTTACAAAGGCAGAACGCGGTTCATTGGCAGGTCTGTTTGCCGGTGCAGTGGGCATGATCACAGAATTTGCGATTCCGTTTGCCGCATCCGATCCGATCAAAGTGATTCCTTCCCTGATGGCAGGTTCTGCCGTAGGGTGCACATTATCATACTTGCTGGGACTGACGATCCAGGCACCTCATGGCGGTCTCTTCGTTATGTTTGCCATGAACAGTCCATTGAATTTCATCCTGGCATCCGTTGTCGGAGCACTTGTTACAGCGGCAATCTTAGTTGCACTGAAGAAAGATGCCGTAGAAGAAGAGGAATGATCATTTCAACACATTGACTGATACCGTCTCATATGCCTGTCATTCATGCAGGCATATGAGAATTAAAAATAGTTTAGGTTAACGAAAGGAGCTTATTTAATGGCAAAATTATTTGATATCATGGGAAACTTCCCGTTTTCTCCGGATGAGAAAAAACCGACACTGATTCGCAGACAGGACTATTCAACTGCTTTATATCCGCCGAATAATGCATTTACATCCGACAATACATTTACGATCTTAACAACAGATACATTCATGCTGGGCATCTATGAGCTTGGCCCGGGAGGGGTCTTCGCACCGCTGGATATTCACCCGGGAGATGAATCTTACTATATCCTGCAGGGGCCTGTCGTACAGCGTTCCGGTAATGGTCAGTTTGCTTACTTAGAGACGGGGGAAGGACTGTTCATGCCGGAAGGAGCATGGCATTGCTGCCATAATTTCTCAGATAAAAAAACACGCATCCTGTATTTCATCACACCGAAGGCATGGAGCGAACAGATTCCGCCGGCAGTCATTCCGACAGATGAGGAAACAAAATTTTATAAAGGACCAAACAATGATAAACTGCCGAACATGCGTGATAAGATCAAAGATATTTCCCGTCAGGGCTGCACTGATGATATCGGACATTGGCCGGTAGACGCAAGTGAAGCAAGAGAAACCGGTGCTGTATATGCAGTGCGTGATTTTGAAAAGCTGAACAATGTGCACGGAACAAAACATCCGATGCTGATGCGCTTTATTACAAGCAATGATTATGGACATTTCGGTGAGTTCATTCTGCCGGCCGGCGGATATGGGCCTCGCTGTTCAGATTCGGACAAGCATCAGGGAGATGCGGCATTGTATTGTGTCGACGGACCGGTGACTGTAAATTTACCTGAATTGGAAGAAAGTTTTGTATTAGAGCCAGAAGATACTTTCTTCATTCCGGCTGGTGTTTCTTATCAGTTGGTCAATTTTGAAGCAAAACCGGTCAAACTTGTCTTTGCAATAACAGAGCTTTAAAAAATTCACCAGATCCGAGGTGAAGGAGCGGTGAAAACCGCTCCTTTTTATAAAAGAGAAAGGAAGAAGGAATATGAATATAGCAGTGGGCTGTGATGAAGCTGCATATCAGTTAAAAGAAATCGTAAAACAGCATTTAATAGAAAAAGGCTATGATGTAACGGATGTAGGTGTATATAATACGGATCCTTCCCTCTATCCGGATACGGCTGAAAAATTGTGTAAGGAAATCATAGAGAAACGCTGTGAAAAAGGCGTGTTGATGTGCGGAACGGGAATCGGCATGGCAATTACGGCCAATAAGATGCCGGGCATTCGTGCTGCGGTCGGGCACGACTTGTTTTCAATCGAACGCAGTCGAAAAAGCAACGATTGTCAGGTGCTTTGCATGGGCGCAAGGATCATTGCACCGCAAAATGCATTGATGTTGCTGGATCACTGGCTGGATTGTAATTTTGCAGGAGGAGGAAGCACTGCAAAAGTAAAACGAATCAATGAAATTGACAGAAGTTATCGATAAATGAACAGACTTTCAAAAAGTAATGAGGAGGTTGAATACATGCAAAGAATCATCAATGATCCGAATAAAGTCGTAGAAGATATGCTGAAAGGATTTGAACGGTGTCACAAAGATATCATTCATGTGGATGAAAATGATCCCCGTGTCGTTGTATCCAATTTCGCAAAAGCAAAAAGAAAAGTCGGCATCGTCACAGGCGGCGGCAGTGGTCATAAACCGGCCTTTATCGGTTATTGCGGCAAAAATATGGTCGATGCAGTTGCTGTGGGAGAAATCTTTTCTTCTCCGACCGCAAAAGCTTTCTATGATGCGTTCTGTGCAGTTGATCAGGGAATGGGTGTTGCTTGTTTATATGGAAACTATGCAGGTGACAATATGAATGTAAAAATGGCAATGGAACTGGCGGAAGACGATGATATCGAGGTCAAGACCGTTGTCGCCAACGATGATGTGGCCAGTGCATCTAAAGAAGACAGAGCCAAACGCCGCGGTGTGGCCGGTGAGATCCTGATGTGGAAAGTCGGCGGAGCCAAGGCAAATCAAGGCGCAACGCTGGATGAGGTGATTGCCGCTGCGCAAAAGGCAATCGATAATACAAGCAGCGTCGGTGTCGGACTGAGTCCATGCACGATTCCGGCAAACGGCAAACCGAATTTCACTATCGAAGACGGGACGATGGAATTCGGCATCGGCCATCATGGCGAGCCGGGAATCAAAGTGGAAAAATTAGGAGCCGCTGCCGAAATGGCACAGGAAATGGCCCGTCTGGTCATTGAAGATCAGCCGTTCAATGCAGGAGATGAGGTAGTGGTCCTTGTTTCCGGACTGGGATCGACACCGGTCATGGAACAGTATATATTCTTTGATGAAGTTGCCGGAATTTTAGACGAAAAAGGCATCTCTATTTACAAATCATATGTCGGCAATTATTTTACATCATTGGAAATGAACGGTGTGACACTTACGATGATGAAATTAGATGATGAGTTAAAAGAATGCATTGATGAAGAAGTAGAGACAATGGGGTTGACCCAGTTGGCAAGGAGATAGCGATATGCAATATGTAGAAAACCAAGGAAATGCGGGCATTGTCATTCAGGTGATCGAAGCGATTCATGAAAACGCTGCTTATCTCAGTGAAATCGACGGAGCGACTGGTGACGGTGATCATGGAATTAATATGAACAAAGGTTTTATGATGGCAAAAGAGCGCATCGAAGACAATGCCAGTTTCAGTGAGGCTTTAAAAATTTTAGGCAGGACACTGGTGATGGATATCGGTGGAAGCATGGGACCGATTTACGGAACAATGTTCTCTAAATTAAGCCGTTCCATGAAAAATGAGGAACAGATTTCGGCAGAAATCTTTGCCGCTGCATTGAAAAACGCAAAGGAAGGTCTGATGGATCTGGCAGGGGCCAAAGAAGGTGACAAAACCTTAGTGGATACGATAGCGCCTGCACAGCGACAGTTCAAAGCTTCCCTGGAAGCAGGAAAAAACTTCGCAGAGTGTTTACAGGCAATGAAGCAAGGTGCGGAAGACGGAAAGAATCACACCAGAGAACTGGTGGCTAAAATCGGAAGAGCAGCACGTCTGGGTGAGCGCAGCAAAGGTCATCTGGATGCCGGTGCCACATCCTGCTGCATCATCTTGACGACCATGGCAGATGCGATGATCGCGGCACTGAAAGAATAAAAGATGTTTCGATCAAAGCGAAAAATGATAATTTGTTGGAATGAGAGAGAGTAACAGATCCGTGAAGCTGAGAGCGCAAAACTCAGCTTACACGGATTTTTTGCATCTTTGCTGCAAATGAAAAAAGACAAGGATTTCACTTGTCTTCTTCTAAAGGTGGAAATCATGGTGATGTGCCAAGTTATCGTGCAACGGTCAGGTGGATAAAAGATCATTTAACGCATCTGAGAAGCGGTTTAAATCCATCCGAAATGACGGCATGCTTTCTCGATGCCGTCATTGACATTGGCATCGGTAACATAGCTTGCTTTTTCTTTTAATGCATCACAGGCATTTCCCATGGCAATGCTTGTCCAACGGGGATCGAACATGATCAGATCGTTATAATCATCCCCAAAGACAACGACGTCCTCCAGCGGTGCCTGTAAATGTTCCACCATTTGTTCGATGCCCTTGTCTTTTTTATCATACTGAAACATCAGATAGTCTTTTACAAAACGCAGATGGCCGACGGTGTCTTTCAAAGTAAGCAAATGTTCCTCTTCCTGCGGAATGGATACATAGATTTTATAAATATCCGGGATCTGATCATAGTCCAGATCAGGATCGATGATATATTCCGTCGGTTCCTTTCTTTCTCCTACCTGTCGGATAAAGAGATCATTTTTGCTGTATACACGAATAGAATCATCCAGGATCAGTAACAGGCCATAACCGAGTTCTTCGGCCTGATGACAGATTGCCCGTGCCTTTTCAAGCGGCAGAGGAATATTTTCTATCAGCTGATCATCAATGACAAGTGCACCTCCTCCGCTGGCAACCATGTTGTGAAGCCCGACTTCGTCCATAAATGCACGGGCTTTATAGTGTGCGCGTCCGGTCGCAATGGCGACAAAGTGACCGTTTTCCTGCAGCTTATGCAGTGTGGACAAAGCGGAAGGCACTATTTTTTTGGTTTTCATGTCCGTTAAAGTTCCGTCGATATCAAAAAAGAAATATTTCTTTTTCATGCAGTTCCCTCCATTCTTATTCTTACGACTAAAACGATTGATCCTGTTTTTATTTTAAAATAATCGAAATCGTTCGTCTACTGCTGTGGCATCCGGATTGCCTGCAATAATGACAAGAAATGCACGAGCGCTCGTGGAAAAAATAAATCGATAAAAAAGCAAGGCAGACAAGCGACAGATGATTTTGACGATTGGCGGAATCATTCAGCAGCAAAAGCTTTTTTTTCAGGCATTGACAAACATAGGAAAATCTATATAATTAACAATGTTAATTATAAAAAGGGGCGATAATATGATCGACTGGCAGGAAATGTTGAAAATGCATCAGGAACTGAATCAGTTTGCACGCATCATGCTGACAAAGAAACAAAAGGAATTCCTGACATCCAGCGAAAGAGAGCTTTTGGTCTGGATCTATCTGAACAATGGCGAATGTACTCCTTTGTATTTAAGCAAAGCAAGCGGGATGAAGAAAGAAGCGGTCAGCCGTTGTTTAAAAAGTCTGCTTGAAAAGGACTGTGTGGAGAGAAAAAGAAGCAAGATCGATGAAAGAAGCTATTTTCTTTCGCTGACGGATAACGGAGAGGCGGCTCTGCAAAACGATTTTGGCATCATGCTTCAAAAATTTTATGACTTATACAGAGAGATGGGGGAGGATTTTGAAGTTTTGTTCCATCTGATCGCGAAAGCGAATGAAATAATGACAAGAGGTGAGAAACATGAAATTTTATGATATTCTTCAGCTGGATCCTCAGGTAAATAAAAACCTGATGAGAAAAAGCACAGAAGGCAAAGAGCGGTTTAAGCACTTCAGCGGCATGGCCTTGCGTTCGGTGTTGATCGTGCTGTTTGCCATTGTGTTCATATCTGCTCTGACTTCGCTGTTTGGAAGTGAGAATTCACCGATGGCCGTAGCAGTATTCTGTATTTTGCTGGGCGTGCGCTTTGTTGATTTCGGCTGCAGGATACAGGATGGGATCTTATTGCTTGCCATGACCTTCATACTGCTTCTGATCTCGCCGGTAGCGGCAAACATCGCAGGCCCGCTGCCGGGCTTTCTGATCAATGCAGTTTCGCTTTTTTTGATTTTGTTTTTTACTTGTGACAGACCTGAATTCGGAAACGGTGGGCTCTTCAGCTTTGCCTATATTTATCTGTCGGGAAATCCGGTATACGGAGATGCATTTTTTCAAAGATGCTGGCTGAGCGTGACAGGATTTCTTATCTGCGGACTGATTTACTACAGCAAACATAAGGACAAACATGAGGATGTTTGTTTTCTTGATACGGTTCGGTCATTTGAACTTACATTGTTCAAACATCAGTGGATGCTCAAGATGTCACTTGGTATCAGCGCAGTTTTCTTATTAGGATCTGTGCTAGGCATTGAACGCTGCATGTGGGCCGGTTTTGCATGCGGTTCACTTTTATCAGAATATTCTTTGACACCGAAGATCAAACAAAGAATGCTGCAGCGGATCATCGGTGCCGCTGTCGGCTGTCTGTTGTTTTGTATGCTGTTTCTGATGCTTCCTGCTGAGTTCCATAGCCTGATCGGCCCTTTGGGCGGACTGTGCATGGGCTTTTGTGTGGACTATAAATGGAAGACTGCGGTGAATTGTTTGGGGGCACTGATGATCGCATCAAACATGTACGGCTTGTCATATTCAGTGGTCCTAAGGCTGACAGATACATTGATCGGCGTCGTTTTTGCAGTCTGCTTTTTCTTTGTGTATGAACGTGTGTTTATGGAAAAGGCAAGGATGGCGAAAAGAAGCTGACAGTCGGTTTTTAAACTTGTAGAGCTCCTTTAACAGGAGCTTTTTTGTTGTGTCAGAAGGATATGTTCTTTTGTGACAGTATTGTTAGTTTTATATGGGGAAATCATGTTGACACTCAGAAAATATAGATATATTATTAAATAGTAATCATTATCAATAAAGAGGGAGAGGAGAGAATGAAAAGGAATACTTTGCAGAAACAGATCGTGATGCATGCATTAAGAGAAATGTATAATCATCCGACTGCATCACAAGTGTATGAGCATATTCATAAAGACTATCCGAGTATTTCTAAAGCGACTGTCTTTCGCATATTAAATGCTACCTGTGAAGACAATGAGGTAATGAAAGTGATGACCCAGGATCGGGAAGTGCATTATGAAACGATGAATCGTCCTCATTATCATATGCGTTGTCGGCGCTGCGGAAGGATTCAGGATGCTTCCATACTCTATCAGGATCAGTTTGATGAAATGCAAAGGCGGCTGGGCGACTTTCTGGTAGAAGGACATTCCATCGAATTCTTTGGCTTATGTAGTGATTGCATGAAAAAAGAAAGAGAGGAGCCTAATGATGAGTAAACATTTGCCTTTGGATGTGCGTGTGGCGATCGAGGCAGACAATGAGACAATCGTAAGAGATGAATCTTTATGTATCAAATGCGGACAATGCAAAACAGTATGTCAGGAAAAAATCAGCATACACGGCTTTTATTCCCTGGAAGATACAAATGATACGGCCATCTGCATTCATTGCGGACAATGTGCGAATGTATGTCCGACAAACAGTATTCATGAACGCTATGAATATGAAAAAGTAAAAGAATGCATAAAGGATGATGAAAAGATCGTAATTGTTTCTACTTCGCCTTCTGTACGCGTTTCTTTGGGAGAAGCGTTTCAGATGGAACCAGGTTCTTTTGTCGAAGGCAAGATGGTTGCCTTGCTGCGTAAGCTTGGATTTGATTATGTTTTGGATACAAACTTTGCGGCCGATCTGACAATCATGGAAGAAGCGAATGAACTGGTGGAAAGAATTCGAAATCAGGGAGAGCTGCCGCAGTTTACGAGCTGCTGCCCGGCATGGGTGAAGTATGTGGAAACCTTTGAACCGCGCTACATTCCGAATCTGTCATCTGCCAAAAGTCCGATCGGCATGCAGGGAGTGACTGTCAAAACCTATTTTGCCAAGCAAATGGGAATTGATCCGGATAGAATCGTGAATGTTGCATTGACGCCATGTACAGCGAAAAAGTTTGAGATCCACCGTGAGGAAATGCATCAGGCCCAGGATTATCTTGGACTGGATGATCTCAAAGACATGGATCATGTGATCACGGCACGGGAACTGGCAAAATGGGCAAAGGAAGAAAACATTTCTTTTGAAGATCTGCAAGAGGAAACTTATGATCCGCTGATGTCACAGGCGTCCGGAGGCGGTATTTTATTTGGAAACAGCGGAGGCGTCATGGAAGCGGCTCTGCGTACGGCAGTACATATTTTGACGGATCGTTCGCCGGACCCGGCATTACTGAAGCTTGAAACAGCACGTGGTTTCGATAATGTTAAAGTCGGATCTTATGATGTTGAAGGAACGAAAATCAAATTTGCCGTCATATCGACAACGGCCAGCGCTAAACAGTTCCTTCGTCATCTTGAAGAAACGAACGAAACTTACCATTTTATTGAAGTGATGACCTGTCCGGGAGGATGCATCGGCGGCGGCGGACAGCCGAAGGAATTTTTGAACGCAGATCCGGATGTGTTGAAAAAAAGGATGCAGGGCCTTTATCAGCGCGATCAGGATGCAGAACTGAAGTCCTCCTATGAGAATCCCGAAATTATTCAGTTGTATCGTGAATTTTATCAGCATCCGCTGAGTGAGGTTGCTGAGTCTATGCTGCACACAAGTTATCAAGACAGAAGCAGCGATTTAAGGAAAGGAAAGAAAAAAACAATGAAAAAATTTAGATGTAAAGTATGCGGATATATCCATGAGGCAGAAAGCCTGCCTGCTGATTTTGTATGTCCTTTGTGTAAAGTCGGTATCGATCAGTTTGAAGAAAGAGTCGAAGAAAAGAAATCTGGCAGTAAATATGTCGGGACGAAGACCGAAAAGAATTTGATGGAAGCTTTTGCCGGAGAGTCACAGGCGCGCAATAAATATAAATATTTTGCCCAAAAAGCCGCGCTGGAAGGATATGAACAAATCTCGGCGATCTTTATGGAAACTTCCGAACAGGAATCACAGCATGCGAAAATGTGGTATCAGGAATTCCATGGAATCGGCGATACAATGGAAAATCTGGAAACGGCAGCGCAGGGCGAAAATGATGAATGGACGGACATGTATCAGCGAATGGCAAGAGAAGCACGTGAAGAAGGCTTTGAGGAACTGGCTGTGAAGTTCGAAAGAGTGGCGGCAGTTGAAAAAGCGCATGAGGCACGTTACCGCAAACTGCTTGAACGCCTGAAAAACGGAGAAGTATTCAAAGAAGCGGGAGCTGTTTTCTGGATGTGCCGTCAATGCGGTCATTTGCATTTTGACATCAATGCACCTGAAGTTTGCCCGACTTGCGGCTTCCCGAAAGCCTATTTCGAAAGACAGGCGACCAATTATTAAGAAAAACCGGAAGATTCCCAATGTCATTAAGTTAAGCTAAGAGGAACAAGAGACGCGGAGTCAATGTTCCTCTTATCTTTTTGCTGAACCATGACAAAAACTGC
>OLRK01002624.1_pt1 | contig 10887 bp, 8 predicted proteins | sample 1672911 | NCBI WGS metagenome assembly OLRK01 (sample SAMEA3136736, study PRJEB25190) | human gut metagenome | biome: human gut; feature: human-associated habitat; material: faeces | place: Austria | collected 2013
TAAGTGTACCATCTAAATCAGTTGCTATCATTAATTTATTGAAAATCTTATTTTTATCAGGCATATATTCTCCCTAAAAATTTTAATAATCTTAATTATATTTTGTGGATGTATGAATAAACAGCCTCTAAGTCAAACGCAGCTTCTTTTAGATACGCAAGTTACGATTACTTTATATGATTGTGCTTCGTCTAATATTCTAGATGAATGTTTTGCTATTTGCAAGGACTACGAGCTTCTCTTTTCCCGGACTAATCCCAAAAGTGAATTATATCAGCTCAATCATCAAGATAAAACTAAACCAATTAAAATATCCAAGGAACTTGCTAAAGTTATAAATATTGGTTTGGAATATAGTAAATTATCTAATGGTACTTTTGATATTACAGTAGGACAATTGATTGATTTGTGGGATTTTAAAGCTGATACTCCAAAATTGCCGGAAACTTCAGCAATAGCCGGTGCTTTGACGTCGATTGGATATAGGGGAATTACTTTAAATGATAGTACAATTAGTTTTAGTAATCCTAATACTATAATAGATCTAGGGGCTGTTGCAAAGGGATATATTGCTGATAAAATTAAGGAATACTTAATTGAGCAGGGAGTAGACAGTGCAATTATCAATTTAGGTGGTAATGTTCTTTGTGTAGGGAAAAAGAATAGTGATGATTTTACAATTGGTATTACTGATCCTAAAGGAAGTAGTGACATTTTAAAATTAAAAATTAATGATCAGTCGGTTGTAACTTCAGGAATTTATCAACGTTATTTTGAAGTTGAAGGGAAGTATTATCATCATATCTTAAATCCGAAGACGGGATATAGTTATGATAATGGGTTAGCTTCAGTTACGATTATTAGTAATCATTCAGTTGATGGTGATGCATTAAGCACAGTATGTTTTACTTTAGGTAAAGAGCAGGGGTTAGCATTAGTAAATCAATTAGCGGGGATAGAAGCTGTGTTTATTGATACAAACAATGCTCTTTATTACAGTGATCATGCAAAAGATTATGTGATTCAGTAATTATTTTCATAATATTAAAATATCTCATAAAAGATATGAATTTCTTTATACTTAAAAGAAGGAGGAGCATTATGAATACGAAAATAGCGTTTTTTGATATTGATGGGACATTAGTTAATGTACCTAATGGGATGTTACATCCAACTGATGAGACAATAAGGGTTTTAAATGAATTTAAAAATCAAGGTAATAAGATCGTCATTGCAACAGCTCGGGGTGAAGTACCTGAAAGTGTGGCAAACATTGAATTTGATGGGTATATTTGTAATGATGGACATTATATTCGTTTTAATAATGAGATTTTGATTGATGAACAATTTGATAATGGAATGGTGCAGAAGCAATTAGATGTATATGCAAAATATAATGGTCGTTCAATGTTTAATGGTCGCGGTGGTGCATGGTGCAGTTTTCTTGATGATGAATTGGTTATAAAACATCGTGCTATGTTTCAGGGAACAACTGAAAGACCAACTGATGTTAATGAGGTATTTAAAACTAGTGATGTTAAAGCGGTAAGCTGTTGTGTTTTATTTGATAGTGCAGCACAGTTGTGGGCAGCTTATCATGAATTAGAAGATGAATTTACGATGATTCCGTATGATACAGGTTTGATTCGAATGGATGTTTATTGCAAAGGGTTCACTAAGGGAACTGCTTGTGAATATTTATATCAAAAATTAGGAATTGATTATGAAAACACGTATGCTTTTGGTGACGGTATCAACGATGTAGAGATGTTACAATTGGTTAAACATGGTATTGCTATGGGGAATGCTATTCCTAAATTAAAAAGTGTAGCAAGTGAAATAACTGATAGTGTTGATAATGATGGGATTGCTCAAAGTTTTAAAAAGCATTTTAATATTTAACAGTAAAGTCAGCAGAATGCTGATTTTTTTGTAAGAAAAATGTAAGAAATAAGTGGGAATTTTGTGATTTTTTCTTATGAAGAAATTAAAAAATGAAGAGCGTTTTTTTTATATTATAGATTTATCGAAGGAGTAGTAAGGAAGGATATAATATGAAAAGAAAAACAATAGCTATTTTATTTGGAGGAAAATCAAGTGAATATGAAGTGTCGCTACAATCAGCAGCTGCGATTATAAAGAATTTTCCGCAAGAAAAATATGATCTTTATTTAATCGGGATTACGAGAGCAGGACAGTGGTTTCATTATGATGGGGAAATTGAAAAAATTAGTAATGATACTTGGAATCAAGAACTGCTTAATCCAGTGACGGTATGTTTAGAACCAGAAAGACAAGCAGTGATGGAAATAGTTGATAATAAAATAATCTATCAGCAAATTGATGCGGTTTTACCGGTCTTGCATGGAAAAAATGGTGAGGATGGTACTGTTCAAGGATTAATGGAGCTTGCAAAAATACCAGTACTTGGCTGCGGATTATTAGCATCAGCATTATGTATGGATAAATATCGAGCTCACCAGTTAGTCAAAGCAGCAGGGATAAAGGTTACTAGGTCTGTGCTTGTACATAATATAAATGATTTTAATGTTAAAGCATTGAATTTTCCATTATTTGTTAAACCATTAAAAGCTGGATCATCATATGGAATTAGTAAAGTTGTCAAAGTGGAAGAATTAACAAAAGCACTTGAATATGCCTTTAATTACGATAATGAAGTAATTGTAGAGGAAGCTGTTGAAGGGTTTGAGGTAGGTTGTGCGATTATTGGCAACGATGAATTGACTGTTGGTGAGGTAGATGAAATAGAATTATCGGGAGGTTTTTTTGATTATGATGAAAAGTATACTTTGAAAACTTCAACAATTCATATGCCCGCTAGAATTGATGAAGTAACGGCAAGGAAAATTCAAGAAACTGCAAAAATTATTTATCAGACATTAGCTTGTCAGAATTTTGCTAGGGTAGACATGTTTTTAACGCCAAACAATGAAATAGTTTTTAATGAGGTTAATACGATTCCTGGTTTTACTGATCATAGCCGTTTTCCCCAGATGATGAAAGGAGTAGGTTTTGAATTTAGTGAATTAATAGATAAAATTGTTGCGATAGGGCTTAAGTATGCAGATGGTAACTTTAAATAAAGATGATATTTACCAAGGTCCATTAGTATTGGTTAATCATAATTATCCAATTGCAAATAACTATCAAATTACTAACTGTTCGACTGCCAAGGATTCAACAATATCATTAGAAAAAACGGCTATGGAGATGCTAACAAAAGCATTACAGGAAATTAAAGCAGAAGATAAGATTGTTTTAGTCAGTGGTTTAAGAAGCGGTCAAGAACAAGCTATGATCTATAATCAGGCTATTCAAAATCATGGAAAAGAGTTTGTTGATAAGTTTGTTGCTAGAGTGAACTGTAGTGAGCATCAAACAGGTCTAGCCATTGATTTAGCAGTAAAAAATGAAACAATTGATATCTTTTGTCCTGATTTTACAAGTCAGGAAATCTGTCAACAATTTCGTGATATTGCAAGTGATTATGGCTTTATTCAGAGATATTCTAAAAATAAAATTGATTTTACCAAAATTAGTGAGGAACCATGGCATTTTCGCTATGTTGGGATTGTTCATGCAAAAATTATGGAAGAAAATCAGTGGTGTTTTGAAGAATATCATTTATATATAAAAAATCATTCTATTTTCAATCCATATGTTTTAGAATGCCAAGGAAAGTTAGTTGAAGTATTTTATGTTCCAGCAGTTAATGAACAGACTAAGTTAAACTTAAGTGATCATGGTAGTTATCAAATATCGGGAAATAATTGTGATGGTTTTATTATTACATCATGGAGGCCATATGTCTAAAGTAAAAGGTTATCCCTTAATCGACTGTTTTAGGATAATTGCTGCAATTTTAGTTGTCACGATTCATACTTCACCATTAGATACAATTAGCCCAACTTTAGATTTTTATTTAACTCGTGGATTAGGACGTATTGCAGTACCATTCTTTTTTATCACAACTGCTTATTTCTATTTTCTTAATCCCAGTAAAAAACGACTATATAAGATTATTAAACAGACACTATTGATTTATTTAGCAGCAATAATTATTTATTTACCATTAAATCTTTATAATCATTATTTTAATCAAAGTAATCTGATTTATGAAATAATTAAAGATGTTTTGTTCGATGGAACTTTCTATCATTTGTGGTATTTACCAGTAACAGTTCTAGGATTGATCATTGTTGCAGTATTAGATAAACGGGTATCTTTATTAACGAGTTTTTCAATTGTGGTACTACTTTATTTAATTGGATTAGGTGGTGATTCGTATTATGGTTTGATACACCCATATTGTAAATGGGGGTATGACTTGATTTTTTTAATAAGTGATTATACACGAAATGGTATTTTCTTTGCACCGTTATTCATTTGGATTGGAAAACTTCTTGCGGTAAAGCAATTTAACTTTAGTTTAAGAGTAATCGTTATTAGCACGATATTAGCAATAAGTTTGATGTTTATAGAAATATCACTATTGAAAGGTTATCAAGATGCAGCAGATTATGTTTTTGTACGTCATGATTCAATGAATATCTTATTGCCGGTAGTAATGTTTTGGCTATATCAGGGACTTTTACGAATATCAGGCAAACGAATATCTAAATGTAAAGATCTATCGTTAGCTATTTATCTTTTTCATCCCTTGATGATTGTTGTTGTTCGTGGAATAGGTAAATTATTGAAGTGTGATCATTTAGTTGTTGACCCGCTGATTCAGTTTATTAGTGTATTGATAATAACTGTTTTATTTTCAGAGATTTTATTGAAAGGAAAAGAGAAGTATGGTGAATATTCGCACAAGTCGCAGTTGGATCGAAGTTGATCTAGATGCAATCACGCATAATCTTGATGAATTGAGTTCATTATTAAATAAAAATAGTTCATTAATGGTAGTTGTTAAAGCAGAAGGATATGGTCATGGGTTAGTAGAAGTTGCGAAACATTGTCAAAAAATGGGAATTGAAGCTTTTGCAGTTGCTACTATCGATGAAGGTATCAAACTTCGAGAACATGGGATATATGGCGAAATTTTAGTACTTGGTTATAGTCATCCCATTCGTGCAATTGAATTACATAATTATCGTTTGATTCAAACCATTGTAAATCGTGAGCATGCTCGGCAATTAAATGAAAGTGGGCATATGATCAATGTTCATATTAAGATTGATACTGGAATGCATCGTTTAGGTTTTGATTTAAGCGATTATGAGAGTATTAAAGAAATATATGATTACCAGTTTATTCATATTCAGGGTTATTTTACACATCTTTGTGTTTGTGATAGTAAAAGGAAAGTTGATCAAGAATACACCCAAAAACAAATAGCTGCTTTTTATGATTTAATTAATGAATTAAAATTAAGACATTATGATATAGGAAAGGTTCATCTTCAAAGTAGTTATGGATTAGTAAATTATCCTGAAATCAATGCCGATTATGCTCGGGTTGGGATTTTAATGTATGGAGTGTACTCAACGTTCAATGATTATTCAAAAGTACAATTAGATTTAAAACCAGCTTTAACAATTAAAGCACAAATTGCAATGCTGCATTATTTGACTAAAGGCGCGAGTCTTGGTTATGGCTTGACTTATAAGGTTAATCGTGATAGTGTAATTGCCGTTATTCCAATTGGCTATGGTGATGGATTGCCACGTATACTTTCTTCAAATGGAAGTGTTTTGATCAAAGGTCAAAAGTGTCCAATCGTTGGAAGAATTTGTATGGATCAAATGCTTGTAGATGTTAGCGAGATTAGTGATATCAGTGATAATGATCTAGTCACCGTAATTGGTCAAGATGGTACAGAAGAAATTAGGGTAGAAGAAATTGCACTTGAAGCTAATACAATTAGTAATGAGATTTTGAGTCGTTTAGGAAGTCGACTGCCAAGAATATATCGAGGAGGATAATAGGTTGAAAAGAAGCAGTTACATGTCGTACAATGAAAAGAAAAAAATCCCTTATAAAGTAATCATTAGTGTATTAATCGCTATGTTAATACTTGGGACATTGATTGCATTTAATTTTACAAGAATTCGGTTAATGACGAAGGGCTATGGTTGGTCTGAACAAAGCATTATTTTACAGCTAAATGATAATGAGATTGAGCGTTATTTGGATGCGGAAAAGGTCAGTGATCTAAGTTCCTGGAATGAATATAAAAATAAAAAACATTATTTAGAGTATCAGACATATCAAAAAGAACATCAAGATTATTCAAAAAAAGAAGTAATAAAATATATTGATACTTTCTATCAGGATTATTATCAAGATCTCAAGGATTTAAAATATAGTTATAAACAAGTATTATCTTTAATGAAAGTTGCAGAGCTGTCTGATTTTAAGGTAATCGTCGATAATAAATATACATATTCGCAAATTAAATCTTATTTAAAGATTAATGGAATGGTCTTTGAGGATCTGCCTAAGTATCTTGCAAGTAATCAAGAGCCAATAACAGCTGTACTTACGGTTACTTACCCATTTATTGATGCTAATAATGCTGTTGGATCAGAATATGAAGTTTTAGATCCTAGTAATACACTTCTGTTGATTAAAAAGGGTTTTGTGTTACCTAAAGATTATGTCCCTGCTGATCTTGTTGTACCTGATATACCAATTGCTCCTGATAATAACCATAATAAACTTCGAAAAGATGCAGCTAAAGCATTAGAAGATATGAATAAAGATGCTTTAAAAGAAGATTATCATTTAGTTTTAAATAGTGGATATCGCTCATATGATGAACAAGTAGAAATTTATAATGATTATTTTAACCGTTATGATGAAGTCACTGCTAGTGGTTTAGTTGCGAAACCTGGCTCAAGTGAACATCAATTAGGGTTAGGAGTAGATTTAACTAGCCAAAGTGTAATTGATAAAAAGAGAATGGTTTTTGGTGATACGGATGAGTATAAATGGGTTGCTAAAAATGCTTATAAATATGGCTTTATTCTTCGTTATCCTAAAAATCGTTCGGATATTACTGGAACTGCTAATGAGCCATGGCATTTACGTTATGTTGGTAAGAAAGCAGCTAAAATAATTTATGATAATAATTGGACTCTAGAAGAATATATTTTAAAATATGGTTTTGATTATGAATTAAAGAAAATTGATTAAGCATCCTTTGGATGCTTTTATTATTTTCAATTAAACTTTTAATATGTTAAAATCATTATCATAAAAAGAGGAGTTAACAATGGATATATATAAATTTTTAACACAGTTGGGTATTGATTATCAAAAAATTAATCACCAATCAGTTAGCACTGTTGAAGAAGCAATGTTTATTAATGAGCAAATTGATGGAGTAGCATGTAAAAATCTATTTTTAAAAAGTAGTGATAAACAATTCTTCATTTATATGATGACGGTTGAAAAGCGTGCTGACTTGAAATATATAGCTAAACAAATTGGTAGTAAGCGGCTAAGCTTTGCTAGTGATGAAGAACTTGTAGAATTGTTAAAGTTAATTCCAGGATCAGTGACACCATTAGGAATAATTAATGATAATAAGCGAGTAAAAATATTGATTGATCGTGAATTAAGAGCACAACGATTATTAATTCACCCAAATATTAATACAGCAACAATATCAATTACCTATGATGATTTGTTATTGTTTATTAATGCTTGTGGAAATGAGTATTTAATTATTTAAAAATTTGATTATGGCAGTAATAAGAAATTTATTGAAATAAATACTTGCTGCAAGATTACATCTTTATAACTCTATGTATTTAGTTTAGTCATAATACTAATGAATATTATTCGATATATGCTATAATTTTAAAGAAAATTAGGAGGTGACTGGTAAGTGCTTGTAACTGACAAAGAATTACATAGAATCGTAAGCAGTGTTAGAAATCTAAGAACAGGACGAATATATTATCAAAAAGATTATGTTAGAGAAATCACAATTACTTATGATCGACTTTTTGATGATTATACAATTGAAGGCATTGTTGATAATGGTAGTTATGAAAATGTGTGTAAAATCGTTATTGATCAAGATAATAAGATTACTGACTATAGTTGTAATTGTTATTGGTGTGATGAACTCTCGGCTTGCGGTCATATTGGGGCTGTTTTGCTGAAGGTTCAAGAGTTATCACCTGATGATTTTCCATTTAAATATAAAAGTAAAAATGGTAAGATAAGTTATTTCGACAAGTTAGTACAAATTCGTCAGCAGCAGGAAGAAGAACTGCTAAAAAATGAATTAGCAGTAACAAAAAACCTAATAGCATCATTTAAGACTGCTAAAGCAATTGATTTTAATCAGGTTAAACTAAATCAAAAGTATGATCTTGAAGTCCAGATCAAGATTAATTATGGGCACCCATGTTTAAAATTCAAAGTAGGAAGTGATAAAAAGTATATAATAAAAAATATTCCTAATTTTTTAAGTGCATTAGCAAATAATGAATATGTTGAATATGGTAAACAATTAGCGTTTGTTCATAATCAAAAAGTATTTAGTGATGAAGCACTGAAGATTATTGAATTAATGAAATTTTGTATGATCACTTATGAGCGGTATCAACAGGAATATTATTACGATATATCGCATGTGACAAATGAGATAAAGATTATTCCCGAAAGTATTGAATATATCTATGAAGTATTAAAAAATTTAGAAAAAACTAATCAACATTTATCAATTTATCAATATAATTATCAGCCTACTTTACATATAAGGAAACTTGAAAAATATTATTCGCTTGAATTAAAGGATTTTGATGAATTTTGTGGTTATAAAAATCTTTATAAGATTACTGAAAATGAAATAGGTATGGTTAAGCTGGACGATGAAGGAAAGGCAATCAAATTTATTCATAATTGCGAAAGTAAAGACAAATTATTATTAGCAAAAGAAGATGTAAATGACTTTGTTAAATATATTTTAAATGATATTAAGCAATATTTTAATTATACTGGGGACTTATTAACAAGTGAAGTTATCGAAACAGAAATATTGACACTCTATGGCGATATTAATGAATTGGAACAAATCAAAGTTTATCTTGAAAGTAAACAAGGCCTAGAAACGATTTATTCATTTCAACAGCCGAGAAAGCAAACATCAATTAATTTTGATTTAATTGAAGATTATTTAAAAGAGATTGGTGATGTAGTTGATTTTGAAAAACATTGTATGTATTTGAATTTAGAAAGTGAAAAAACTTACTCCTTTTTAAATGAAGGTTTGCCTTTTTTAGCTAATTATTGTGAAGTGATGGTTAGTGATGCACTTAAAAAGATTGGGAAGAAAAGTCAATTTAGTATTACTGTAGGAGTGACTTTAGAAAATGACTTATTGGCAATTGACATTGAAAGTATTGATATTCCTAAAGATGAATTAGCGTTAGTCTTAAACTCATATCAAAAGAAGAAGAAATTTCATCGGTTAAAAAATGGTCAACTATTATATCTTGATTCTGATGAGCTGGAAGAATTAAATGAATTTATGACTGATTATCAAATTAGACCAAAGATGCTTGAGGATGGACATTTAGAAATGGATGTCTATCGGGCTTTTAGTCTTGATAATAAAGCCGAAACAAGCAATTATTTAGTATATGATCGTAGTACCGTATTTAAAGAAATTATTGATAATTTTAAAAATATAGCTAAACAGAGTTATCCCTTAGCGCCTAATTATCAAGAAATTTTACGCGATTATCAGAAATTTGGATATCAATGGCTTCAATCAATTAGTTCTTATGGCTTTGGAGGAATTTTGGCCGATGATATGGGGCTTGGGAAAACCTTACAAATGATTGTTTTACTGGATCAAAATCGGGATGATAAAAAAACTAGTTTAGTTGTTTGTCCATCATCATTGCTATTGAATTGGCAAGATGAGATACATAAATTTTCTAATTCTTTATCTTGTACTTGTATTCACGGCAGTCTAAAACGACGAAAAGAAGCAATTAGAAAATTTAATGAGGTTGATGTGCTAATTACTACTTATGATTATATGCGTCGTGATGCTAATCTTTATGATGGTTATCAATTTGAAAATATTATTTTGGATGAAGCGCAATATATTAAAAATCCTAAAACTAAGAATGCGATAACAGTAAAATCGTTAAAAGCTAAACATCGTTTTGCTTTAACCGGAACTCCTATAGAAAATTCTTTGGCGGAGTTATGGTCAATTTTTGATTTTTTAATGCCAGAGTATTTGTATAGCTATCATTATTTCAAAACTAATTATGAAACACCGATTGTTAAAAATCATGATGAAAACAAACAGCAGGAACTAAAAAAATTAATTACACCATTTATCTTAAGACGTAATAAAAAAGATGTATTGACTGAATTACCGGAGAAGATTGAAAAAACATTATCAATTGAATTTAATGAAGAAGAAAATAAGTTGTATTTAGCTAATTTAATTCAGGTCAATAAAGAACTGCAAGAACAGCTTAATTATGATAATGTAGATCGTATTGCTATTTTAGCAATGTTGACAAGATTAAGACAAATTTGTTGTGAACCACGGATAATATATGATAATATTTCGAATATTTCATCAAAATTATCGGGATGTCTTGATTTAATCCGAAATTTCCTGGGAAATAATCAAAAAGTGCTATTATTTTCTTCTTTTACTTCCGTGCTTGATTTAATTGCTAAAGAATTGGAGAAAGAAAGTATTACTTATTATCAATTAACAGGTGATACAAAAAAAGAAGAACGTCATCGATTAGTTAATCAATTTCAAAATGATGATACAACAGTATTTTTGATTTCATTAAAAGCTGGGGGAACAGGATTGAATTTGACTGCTGCTGAAGCAGTTATTCATTTTGATCCTTGGTGGAATATGTC
>OLRK01002627.1_pt1 | contig 10881 bp, 10 predicted proteins | sample 1672911 | NCBI WGS metagenome assembly OLRK01 (sample SAMEA3136736, study PRJEB25190) | human gut metagenome | biome: human gut; feature: human-associated habitat; material: faeces | place: Austria | collected 2013
GCCACCGGCGTGTTAAACGAGATTATGACGGAGGCCGTGGCCCTTCAGCAGCCCCCCTCCGACAAGGGAAAACGCTTAAAGCTTTACTACATCACCCAGGTGGCCGTAAAGCCCCCCACCTTCGTGATCTTTGTCAACGACAAGGAGCTGATGCACTTCTCTTACACCAGATATATTGAAAATAAGATCAGGGAAGCCTTTGGTTTCCGCGGTACCTCCCTTCGGTTCATCATCCGGGAGCGGGCAGGAAAGGAGAAATAAATATGGAGAGGATTCTCTGCCTTGTGATGGGATACGTGTTCGGCCTGTTTCAGACCGGTTATTTCTACGGAAAGCTGCACTCCATTGACCTGCATCAGCACGGCAGCGGAAACGTAGGCACCACCAACGCCCTGCGGGTCCTGGGCTGGAAAGCCGGCCTGATCGTGTTTGTGGGGGACTTTTTAAAGACGGTGATCCCCTGTATGCTGGTGCGGTTCGCGCTGTTCCAGGATCATCCGGAGATGACTTACGTGCTGATGCTCTACACGGCCCTGGGGGTTATCCTGGGCCACAACTATCCTTTTTACATGGGCTTTCGGGGCGGAAAGGGAATCGCGGCCACGGCCGGCCTCATTTTCTCCCTGGACTGGCGGGTGACCCTGATCTGCCTGGTGGTCTTTGTGGGATCGGTGGCCATCACCCGGTTTGTGTCCCTCGGATCCATTCTGGTGGTGACGGTCCTGGCGGCCTGCTGCGTGTATTTCGGCAGCCACGGGTATTTTGGCCTGGGGGAGGCGTACCGGACGGAGTTTTACGCCCAGGCGGCAGTGATCGCCCTCCTTGCCATCTGGCGCCACCGGGCGAACATCGGAAGGCTGATCCACGGCACGGAGAGCAAGCTGGGAGAAAAGAAAAAATAAAGAAGGGTGAGGTGATCACATGGCAACTATAGGGATGATCGGAGCCGGCAGCTGGGGCATCGCCCTTTCTGTCCTGCTCTGCAACAACGGACATCAGGTGACGGTGTGGTCCGCGCTCCCGGAGGAGATCGCGGAGTTAAAGGAGAAACGGGAGCACCGCACCCTTCCCGGCGTGCTGATGCCGGAAGGGATGGAGTTTACCACGGAGCTTGAGGAGGCCATGAGGGAGAAGGATCTGCTGGTGACGGCAGTGCCTTCTGTCTTTGTACGGCAGACAGCCGCCAAGATGAAACCCTTCCTGCGGCCGGGGCAGATCGTGGTGAACGTGGCCAAGGGAATTGAGGAGAGCACCTTAAAAACCCTGTCGGGAGTGCTGGAGGAGGAGCTGCCCGCCGCGGATGTGGCCGTGCTTTCCGGCCCCAGCCACGCGGAGGAGGTGAGCCGCGGCCTTCCCACCACCTGTGTGGCAGGCGCCCGTACCAGACGGACAGCCGAGTATGTCCAGAGCCTTTTTATGAGCGAGGTATTCCGGGTGTACACCAGCCCTGACGTGCTGGGAATCGAGCTGGGCGCTGCCTTAAAGAACGTGATCGCCCTGGCGGCGGGCATCGCCGACGGCTTAGGCTACGGGGACAACACGAAGGCAGCCCTGATCACCAGAGGAATCGCGGAGATCGGCCGCTTGGGAATCGCCATGGGCGGGAAGTTTGAGACTTTCTGCGGCCTTTCCGGCATCGGCGATCTGATCGTAACCTGCGCCAGTATGCACAGCCGCAACCGCCGGGCCGGCATCCTCATCGGAAAAGGCTACACCATGGAGGAGGCCATGAAGGAGGTCCAGATGGTGGTGGAGGGCGTGTACTCCGCCAAGGCAGCCCTGGCCCTGGCGAAGAAATACTATATGTCCATGCCCATCATCGAGCAGGTAAACGCCGTCCTCTTTGACGGAAAGCCCGCTTCCGAGGCGGTGCGGGACTTAATGTTGCGGGATCCCCGGGATGAGGACTCCGGTCTTTCATGGTAGTTCGTTAAAGTTTTAAAGACTAAATTGGTACAAAAGTATTGACAATGGAAAACGAAGTCTTTATAATTGGGAAAAATCTTTTTTTGAGGAGGAAACAATTATGAAGAAAGTAGTTAGCGTTGGTTTAGCTGCTGTTATGGCAGTTTCCATGGCTGCCTGCGCAGGCTCTGATACGTCTGACACCACGGCTGCCGCAGACACCACCGCAGCAGCGGAGGAGTCCGGAGAGCAGGCTGCAGACGCAGCCGATACGGAAGGCATGGAGGAGTTCCTCATCGGAAGCACCGGCCCCTTAACGGGAGCGGCTGCATCCTACGGCACCAGCGTAAAGCAGGGCGAGGAGATCGCCATCCAGGAGATCAATGAGGCCGGCGGCGTGCAGGTTGGAGACACCACCTACAAGCTGGTTTTAAACTTCCAGGATGACGAGGCGAAAGAGGACAAGGCCGTTACCGCGTTCAACACCCTGGTAGATGCCGGCATGAACGCTTACGTAGGCGCGGTTACCACCGGTGCCTGCCTGGCTCAGACCGATTTAAGCTACGAGGCAAATATTCTTCAGATCACCCCCTCCGCATCCGCAGAGGCAGTGACCGCGAACCCGAACGTATTCCGTATGTGCTTTACCGACCCGCTGCAGGGCGAGATGATCGCACAGTACGTGGTTGACAATGGATACGAGAGCGTTGCCGTTCTCTGGAACAACTCTGACGAGTACAGCGCAGGCATCCATGACGCCTTCGTTGAGACTCTGGAGGCAGCGGATGCCAGCCTTCTGGTGGCAGACGAGTCCTTCGCTACCGGCGACGTGGATTTCAACACCCAGCTGACCGTGATCAAGAACAGCGGAGCGAAGCTGCTCTTTGTACCGGCTTACTACGGCGATGTGGCTTACATTGTACAGCAGGCAAAGGATGCCGGCATGGAGTGTGACTTCGTAGGAAGTGACGGCTGGGACGGCGTATTAGGCCAGGTGACCGATCCGGCTATGGTAGAGGGCGCTGTGTTCTTAAGCCCGTTCTTAGCGACGGAGGATGCCGCTGCTGATTTCGTGAGCAAGTATGAGGCTGCTTACGGCGCTACCCCGGACCAGTTCGCGGCAGACGGCTATGACTGCGTATACGCCATCAAGGCAGCTATGGAGCAGGCTGGTTCTATCGAGACCGAGGCCCTGATCCAGGCTATGACGGATATCACTGTGGACGGCCTGACCGGACAGGTGACCTTTGAGGAGAGCGGCGAGCCCGCCAAGACTGCGAAATACGTTCAGATCGTAAACGGCGAATATACGGCAATGTAATCCGGCAGAGGCTGCCCGGATACTGGAAATAGGACGGACAGACGTGGAGAGAGGGGATTGCCTGCCAGCAGGCCAATCCCCATCTTTTCTATGTGTCATAGGAGACGGCGTTTCCTATGGCATAAAACCCTCCGGGGGACGCGCGCCGGCGCGGAAAAAAGGCTGCCCAGGCAGCCGCGCCGCCGGGCGCAGACTGAGATACTCCTGAAGATGTAAAAGAGGTGGAACAATGTTGACAAGTATAATGGAACAGTTGATTAATGGTTTGAGAACGGGAAGCATATATGCTCTGATCGCTCTGGGATATACCATGGTTTACGGGATCGCAAAGATGATTAACTTTGCTCACGGCGACATCATTATGGTAGGCGCCTACACCCTATACATTGGCATAGCTCTGTTACATCTTCCTGTGCTGCCGGCTATGCTCCTGACCGCAGTGGTATGCTCGGTCCTGGGTATGCTGATTGAAAAAATTGCTTATAAACCCCTGAGAAAAGCCCCGCCCCTGGCAGTGCTCATTACGGCAATCGGTATGAGCTATTTCCTGCAGAGCGTCGCTCTGCTTATTTTTTCGTCTACCCCCATTCCCTTTAAATCGGTGATCGAGGTGGAAGGAATCCAGGTGGGAACGGTGAACGTCTCCGGCATCACCATCGTGACCCTGGCGGTGACCACGGTAATCATGGTGGGCCTGACCCTGTTTATTAACCGGACGAAGGCGGGCAGCGCCATGCGTGCCGTTTCCGAGGACCGGGGAGCGGCGGAGCTTATGGGAATCAATGTAAACCGGACCATCTCCATGACCTTTGCCATCGGCTCTGCCCTGGCTGCGGTGGCCGGCATTCTGTACATATGCCAGTACCAGTCCCTCCGTCCCACCCTGGGCGCCCTGCCCGGCATCAAGGCCTTCGTGGCGGCCGTTCTGGGCGGCATCGGCAGCGTGCCGGGAGCCATGCTGGGCGGAATTATGCTGGGGCTGATTGAGAGCCTGTCCAAGGCGTATATTTCCACGGAGCTGGCGGACGCCATCGTGTTCGGCGTGCTGGTGGTGGTGCTCCTGGTGAGGCCCTCCGGTCTGTTAGGCAAAAAGAAATTGGTGAAAGTGTAGGTGGGATCCATGAAAAAGACTTCAAACAGGCAGGTATGGTTCAACATCGCCGTGATCGCTGCGGCTTACATCCTTGTGACCATCCTGCTGAAAGGCAATTTACTGAACCGGCAGTACACCTCCCTGCTGGTGCCCATCGCCGTGAACATCATGCTGGCGGTGTCCCTAAACCTGGTGACCGGGTTCTTAGGAGAGCTGACCTTAGGCCATGCCGGCTTTATGTCCATCGGAGCGTATACGGGAGCGCTGATCTCCCTGAATCTGGGAAAGACGGAGGTGCTCCCCGCGCCGGCGGCCTTCGCCCTGGCTCTGCTCTGCGGCGGCCTGATGGCGGCGGTATTCGGCTTTCTCATCGGCGTGCCGGTGCTGCGGCTGCGTGGGGACTATCTGGCCATTGTGACTTTGGCCTTCGGTGAGATCATCAAGTCGGTGATCAACTCCATGGAAATCACCAACGGAGCCAGAGGCTTAAGCAAGATCCCCCTGTATTCCAACTATACCAACTACACCGTAGTATTTTTCCTCATGGTGCTGACGGTCCTCGCCGTCACAAACCTGATGAAATCCAGGGACGGCCGGGCCATCATGGCCATCCGGGACAATGACATCGCGGCGGAGTCCATCGGCATCAAGATCAGCCATTTCAAGGTCAAGGCTTTCGTGATCGCCGCCTTCTTTGCCGGGGTGGCCGGGGTGATCTACGCCCACAACGTGGGACTGTTAAAGCCGGGCACCTTCGATTACAACAAGTCCATTGAGATCCTGGTAATCGTGGTGTTAGGCGGCATGGGCAGCATCCGCGGCTCCATCATCGCGGCCATTATCCTGACGGTGCTTCCGGAGCTCCTTCGCGGCACGGACAACCTGCGTATGCTCTTATACGCCATCGTGCTCATCGCCATGATGATTTTCAATAATTCCAAGATCAAGGAAGGCCTGATGATGAACCGCACCTTCCGGAAACTGGGAAGGAAGGAGGCGTAGGCTATGGCATTGCTGGAAGTAAAAAATCTGGGAATTTCCTTCGGCGGCTTAAAGGCCGTTGACGAGTTTAATATCACCATCGAGGAGGGACAGCTTTACGGCCTCATCGGGCCCAACGGAGCGGGAAAGACTACGGTGTTTAACCTGCTCACCGGCGTGTACCGTCCCACTCTCGGCACCATCACCCTGGACGGCAAAAACCTGGTGGGAAAAGGCCCGGCGGAGATCTGCAAGTGCGGCGTGGCCAGGACGTTCCAGAACATCCGCCTGTTTGGGAAGATGACGGTTCTGGACAACGTAAAGACGGCCCTTCACAACCAGGTGAAGTATTCGGAGGCAGTCTGTTTTTTCCACGGACCGGTGTATAAGAAAAAGGAGCAGGAGATGACGGATATGGCCATGGACATCTTAAAGGTGTTCGGCCTGGATGGCTACGGGGAGACCCTGGCATCCAACCTGCCCTACGGCCAGCAGCGGAAACTGGAGATCGCCCGCGCCCTGGCTACCAACCCGAAACTCCTTCTTTTAGACGAGCCGGCAGCCGGCATGAACCCCAACGAGACGGCGGAGCTTATGGATACCATCCGCCTGATCCGGGAGAAGTACCATATCACCATCCTGCTCATTGAGCACGATATGAAACTGGTGGCAGGCATCTGCGAGTATCTGACGGTGTTAAACTTCGGAACGGAGCTGGCCAGCGGCACGCCGGCGGAAGTGCTCAACGACCCGAAGGTCATCACCGCATATTTGGGCGAGTAGGAGGAAATTCATATGTCGATATTGAAAGTGACGGATATGACCGTCAATTACGGAGTGATACAGGCAGTGAAGGGAATTTCCTTTGAGGTGGAGCAGGGCGAGATCGTGGCCTTGATCGGCGCCAACGGGGCGGGAAAGACCACCACCCTTCACACCGTTACGGGAATGATCCCGGCAAAGAGCGGCTCCATCCAGTTTGACGGTACGGATATCACCAAGGTGCCGGCCCACCGGATCGTGTCCATGGGCCTGGCCCATGTGCCGGAGGGACGCCGGGTGTTTGCCCAGCTCACCGTACTGGAAAATTTAAAAATGGGCGCCTACACCAGGAAGGACAAGGACGGCATCGAGAAATCCCTGGAGGAGATCTATAAGCGGTTCCCCCGCCTGGAGGAGAGAAAGAGCCAGCTGGCGGGCACCCTGTCCGGCGGCGAGCAGCAGATGCTGGCCATGGGCCGCGCCCTGATGTCCAAGCCGAAGATGATCGTTATGGACGAGCCGTCCATGGGACTGTCTCCCCTGTACGTGAGCGAGATTTTCAAGATCATCCAGGACATCAACGAGTCCGGCACCACCGTTCTTTTGGTGGAGCAGAACGCGAAAAAGGCCCTTTCCATCGCCAATAAGGCCTACGTGCTGGAGACGGGCAACATCGTGCTCTCCGGCGACGCAAAAGAGCTGATGAACGACGACTCCGTGAAGAAGGCGTACTTAAGTGAATAAGCCATGGTGCTAAACCATTTCCCCCTTGAATATACTGGTATCAGCATAGCAAGGGGGTATTTTTATGGACAATTTTAATGTATACAAGGACATCGAGGCCAGGACGGGCGGGGAGATTTACATCGGCGTAGTGGGGCCGGTGCGCACGGGAAAATCCACATTTATCAAGCGCTTTATGGAGACGCTGGTGCTGCCGGAGCTCACTGACGAGCACCAGCGGGCCAGAACCAGGGATGAGCTCCCCCAGAGCGCGGCCGGCCGCACCATTATGACCACGGAGCCAAAGTTCATCCCCAAGGAGGCGGCCTTAGTGCAGCTGGGAGACGGCATCCAGGCCAAGGTGCGGCTCATCGACTGCGTGGGCTTTATGGTGGACGGGGCCAGCGGCCACATTGAAAACGACGAGGAGCGGCTGGTGCGGACCCCCTGGTTTGAGTACGAGATCCCCTTTACCAGGGCGGCGGAGATCGGCACCCGCAAGGTGATCAACGACCACTCCACCATCGGCGTGGTGGTGACGGCGGACGGCTCCTTCGGGGAGCTAAAGAGGAGCAGCTACGTACCGGCGGAGGAGCAGACGGTAAATGAGTTAAAAAGCCTGGGAAAGCCGTTTATCCTCATCTTAAACTCCATGTATCCCTATTCTGAGGAGGCGGGAAACCTGGCCCGGGAGCTGGAGGCCAAGTATGGGGTCACCGTCCTCCCGGTCAACTGCGAGCAGCTGAAAAAAGAGGACATCAGCCGGATTCTGGAGAAGGTGTTAAAGGAATTTCCCGTGACGGAGATGGACTTTTTCATCCCCAAATGGCTGGAACTCCTTCCCGCTACCCACTGGCTGAAAAGCCAGGTGATCCAGGCGGCCAGGGATCTGCTGAAAAAGGTGTCCCACATGAAGGATGTGGCCGGGGAAATGCCAGCGGCTGCCTCCGACGCCATCCGGGGCATGAAGATCCGTGGGATGGAGATGTCCGACGGCAGCGTGGCCATGGACGTGGAGGTGGATGACAGCTATTATTACCAGATTTTAAGCGATTATGTGGGCATTCCCATCGAGGGGGAGTACCAGCTGATGCGCACCTTAAGCGACCTGGCGAAAATGCGCACCGAGTATGAAAAGGTGCAGAACGCCATGAGCCAGGTGCGGCTAAAGGGCTATGGCGTGGTCACCCCGGAGCGGTCAGAGATCATGCTCGACGAGCCCCAGGTTATCCGCCACGGAAACAAGTACGGCGTCAAAATGAAGGCGGAGGCCCCTTCCATCAATCTGATCAAGGCCCATATCGAGACGGAGATCGCCCCCATCGTGGGCAGCGAGCAGCAGGCGGAGGATCTGATCGCTTACATAAAGGAAAATGCCAGGGAGAGCGAGGACGGGATCTGGAGCACCAATATTTTCGGAAAGTCCATTGAACAGATCGTGGAGGACGGCATCCAGGCGAAAATCTCCCAGATGACGGAAGACTGCCAAATGAAACTCCAGGACACCCTGCAAAAGATCATCAACGACAGCAACGGGGGAATGATCTGCATTATCATCTGAATGGGATGGGAGGGGCTGTTTTGCCGGCGGGCAGACAGCTCCTCCCGATATATGTTCCCGGTCTGTCCGCCGGCCGGTGAAAACTTGAAATCCCGTTTCCAATCATCGGGGAATCATGGTATAATGTATGATATAATAAAAGAAAAACGAAACATCACGGCCGCAGGCGTTCCCAGCGGCCGAGGAACCAAAGGATCCCCGCAAGGGGAGACAGACCGATGGAAAACGGACAGGAGGGATTCCATGAAACTTACATTCATAGGCGCGGACCATGAAGTGACGGGGAGCTGTCACTATGTGGAAGCGGGGACGACGAAATTTTTAGTGGACTGCGGCATGGAGCAGGGGGTGAACGTGTACGAGAACGCCGAGCTCCCGGTGCCCTATTCCGACCTGGACTTTGTGCTGCTGACCCACGCCCACATCGACCACGCCGGAATGCTGCCCTACATTTACGCCAGAGGATTCCGGGGAAAGGTGGTCACCACCGTGGCCACAGCAGATTTGTGCAACATCATGCTTCGTGACAGCGCCCACATCCAGGAGATGGAGGCGGAGTGGAAAAACCGCAAGGCCCGCCGGGCCGGAAAAACTGAAGTCGAGCCGCTCTACACCGTAAACGACGCCGACCAGGTACTCCGCTACTTCCTGCCCCTTCCCTACGGGGCCACGGCGGAGTTAAGCGACCACGTCACCGTGAAATTTACGGACGTGGGCCATCTGCTTGGCTCCGCCTCCATCGAGGTATGGCTGACAGAGGGGGACATAAAACGGAAAATCGTATTTTCCGGCGACATTGGAAATAAGAATAAGCCCATTATCCGGGATCCCCACTACTTAGAGAGCGCGGATTACGTGGTGATGGAGTGCACCTACGGCGACCGTCTCCACCGGAACAAGGACCACGACCACGAGGCGGAGCTGGCAAAGATCATCCAGGAAACCTTAGACCGGGGCGGAAACGTGGTGATCCCCGCCTTTGCCGTGGGCCGCACCCAGGAGCTTCTGTACTTCATCCGCCACATCAAGCAGCATGGCATGGTCACAGGCCACGGCGATTTCCCCGTGTACGTGGACAGCCCCCTGGCGGTGGAGGCCACCAGCGTGTTTACGAAAAACCTGCTGGACTGCTACGACGAGGAGACGGAGGCCCTGGTCAAGCAGGGCATCAACCCCATTTCCTTTAAGGGGCTGAAACTTTCCATCACCAGCGACGAGTCGAAAAACATCAACTTTGACGAGGTGCCCAAGGTGATCATTTCCGCCGCCGGAATGTGTGACGCCGGCCGGATCCGCCACCACTTAAAGCACAACCTGTGGCGGCCGGAGTGCACCGTGGTCTTTGCCGGCTATCAGGCGGTGGGAACCCTGGGACGGAATTTAATCGACGGGGACCACACCGTCCGGCTTTTTGGCGAGGAGATCGAAGTAAAGGCCCACATTGAACAGATCGAGGGCATCAGCGGCCACGCCGACTTAGACGGATTAATCGAGTGGGTGTGCGCCTTTAAGCGGAAACCCCAGAAGGTATTTCTGGTTCACGGGGACGACAAGGTCTGCGACATCTTCGCGGACAACCTGCGGCAGAACTACCACTTTAACGCCGAGGCCCCCTTCTCCGGCTCCGAGTTTGACCTGGCGGAGGGGACGTGGATCAAGGTGACCGAGGGCGTACTCATCGAGAAGGAGAAGAAACCGGCGGCGAAAAAATCAGAGGGCGTTTACGGCAGGCTGCTGGCCGCCGGAGAACGGCTCCTCACCGTCATCCGCCACAACGAGGGCGGGGCCAACAAAGACTTGGCAAAATTTGCCGATCAGATCCAGTCCCTCTGTGATAAATGGGACCGGTAGGAACAGACAGGAGACAGAACCGACTATGACAAACGTACAGATTTACACCGACGGGGCGGCCCGGGGAAATCCCGACGGCCCCGGCGGCTACGGCACCATTCTGCATTTTACGGATTCCAAGGGCGTGCTGCATAAAAAGGAGCTCTCCGGCGGGTTCGTGCGTACCACTAACAACCGCATGGAGCTTTTGGCGGCCATTGTGGGGCTGGAGGCCTTAAACCGCCCCTGCCGGGTGGAGCTCTACTCCGATTCCAAGTATCTGACAGACGCCTTCAATCAGCACTGGATCGACAACTGGGTGAAGAATGGCTGGAAACGGGGAAAGAGCGGCCCGGTGAAAAACATCGACCTGTGGGAGCGGCTTTTAAAGGCCAAGGCTCCCCATCAGGTCACCTTTATCTGGGTAAAGGGCCACGCCGGCCACCCGGAAAACGAGCGCTGCGACCAGTTAGCCACTACGGCGGCGGACGGAGACGATTTGATGACAGATGAAGGGTTAGAAGGGTAGGAGAACAGCTCCTGCCCTTTCTGTGCGTTTATAAGGCCTGCTCCAGCTGATCTCTCCGCAGCCAGTAGTAGAGAATCCCCACTGCGTCCGCCAAAAACCAGCCGATGGGCACAGACCACCAGATCCCGTACACTCCAAAGGCGGGAATGGCGGAGAGAAGGTAGGCCAGGGCCACC
>OLRK01002628.1_pt1 | contig 10876 bp, 7 predicted proteins | sample 1672911 | NCBI WGS metagenome assembly OLRK01 (sample SAMEA3136736, study PRJEB25190) | human gut metagenome | biome: human gut; feature: human-associated habitat; material: faeces | place: Austria | collected 2013
GTACCGTCACAAACCGCATCCACCTCAAGCTCACGTCCCTCAATATATTTGTCGATAAGCACCGGATTTTTAATATTGTGGGACAAAATAATTTTCATGTACTCTTTAATATCACGATCACTATAGGCAATAATCATATTTTGACCGCCAAGAACATAGCTTGGACGCATCAGCACCGGATACCCCAGCGCTTCTGCTGCCGCTAATGCCTCCGTCATATTCATTACCGTATATCCTTCCGGTCTTTGAATATGCAGTGTTTCAAGCAATGCATCAAACCTTTCTCTGTCCTCAGCCATATCAATACTGTCTGCCGATGTGCCGATAATACGAACGCCTGACGCATCGAGAAATTTTGTCAGCTTAATGGCCGTCTGGCCGCCAAAGGCAACGACAACACCAAACGGCTTTTCAATGTCTAAAATATGTGCCACATCTTCCTTTGTTAAAGGCTCAAAATAAAGCCTGTCTCCCGTATCAAAGTCTGTCGAGACAGTCTCAGGATTATTATTGATAATAATTACCTCAAAGCCCAGTCTTTTAAGAATATGGACACAGTGGACACTGGCATAGTCGAACTCAATCCCCTGCCCGATTCTTATTGGTCCCGAACCTAAGACGACGATGCTTTTTTTCTTATGTTTCACAAACTGCTCTGCCTCACTTTCACCGCCACTGTCAGGGCGCTGATATGTTGCATAAAAATAAGGTGTCATCGCCTGAAATTCTCCGGCACACGTATCAACCATCTTATATGCCGGCATCAAAAAAAAGTCAAAATCACTGCCGCTTCGCGCTTGGAGCGCCTGATCTGTAAAGCCAAGACGTTTTCCTTCGCAATACATTTCAAAGCTCAGCGGCCTGCCTTCAATTTTATTTTCAAACGCTGCAATATGCGCTAATTTACTTAAAAACCAGCAGTCAATTTTTGTAACATCATGAATATACGGAATATCCATTCCCCGCTTAATGGCGGCATAAATTATAAAAATTCTATGATCATCCTGAACATGCAGTCTCTGTCTTATTTCCGTGTCAGAAAGTTGTGCAGCCCACGGTACATACAAACTGTCTGCGTCTATTTCCGCCCCGCGGACAGCCTTCATGATTGCAGATTCAAAGCTGTCAGAAATTGCCATAACCTCACCGGTCGCTTTCATCTGCGTTCCAAGTGTCCGCTTCGCATAAACAAATTTATCAAAAGGCCATTTTGGAAATTTTACGGCAACATAATCAAGCGCCGGCTCAAAAGCTGCATATGTCGTCCCTGTCACCACATTTTTAATTTCATCAAGCATATATCCGACGGCAATTTTTGCCGCTACCTTTGCAATCGGATAACCGGTCGCCTTCGATGCAAGCGCCGAAGAACGCGACACTCTCGGATTAACCTCGATCACCGCATATTCAAAGGCATCCGGTTTTAAGGCAAACTGACAGTTACAGCCGCCTTCAACCCCAAGGGCATCTATAATTTTTAAAGCCGCACTCCGGAGCATCTGATATTCTCTGTCTGCCAGTGTAACTGCCGGCGCAATGACAATACTGTCACCTGTATGAATACCTACGGGATCAAAGTTTTCCATAGAACAGACTGTGATTGCATTACCCTGTTTATCACGGATTACTTCAAACTCGATTTCTTTCCATCCGGCAATACACCGTTCGACAAGAATCTGTGATATCGGCGACTGCATCAAACCATTTTGGGCGATTTCTTTAAGCATATCTTCATTTTGAGCAATACCGCCGCCAGAACCTCCCAATGTAAATGCCGGACGGACAATTACCGGATAGCCGATTTCATCTGCAAATTTCAGCGCTGCCTCCACATCAGTGACAACCTCAGACGGAATACACGGCTGCCCGATGCTCTCCATTGTCTCTTTAAAAAGCTGTCTGTCCTCCGCCCTGTCTATCGTTTCCGGCATAGAACCTAACAGCCTTATCCCGTGACGTTCAAGAAATCCTTCGTGGGCAAGCTGCATACAAAGTGTCAGGCCTGTCTGACCGCCAAGCCCCGACAAAATGCTGTCCGGCTTTTCTTTTTCAATGATCCGTTTCACTGTTGTCAGTGTCAGCGGCTCTATATATATTTTATCGGCCATCATATGATCCGTCATAATAGTCGCCGGATTTGAATTGACAAGTACAATTTCTATCCCGTCCTCCTTTAAAGCACGGCACGCCTGTGTTCCCGCATAGTCAAACTCTGCTGCCTGCCCGATAACAATCGGTCCCGAACCGATGACAAGCACTTTCTTTATATTTGGATTTAACGGCATAATGGCACCTCTTTTCTTTTTGCTGCTTCAATCATTTTTATATATTCATCAAATAAAAAGTCTGTATCTTTCGGCCCGCCGCACGCTTCAGGATGAAACTGCACTGATATTGCCGGTATATTTTTATAAATAAGCCCTTCATTCGTACCATCATTGACATTGACAAACCACGGCTTGGCCACCGCTTGATCTATACTTTCACCGACAACCGCATAGCCATGATTTTGTGAGGAAATATAGACATGCCCTGTTGTCATATCTTTCACCGGCTGATTGGCGCCTCTGTGACCATACATCAGCTTTTCTGTCTTAAAGCCATTTGCCAGCGCCAAAAGCTGATGTCCGAGACAAATGCCCATTACAGGCAGACCGCTTTTTAAAAATTCCTTCAGATTTTGAATAACTTCTGGATTATCTTCGGGATTTCCCGGCCCGTTTGTAAGGAAAAGACCATCCGGCGATAATGATGTCACTGCTTTAGGCGGCGTATTGTACGGAAGCAGCCAGACATCACAGCCTCTTTGATTCAGCGCGCGGACAATATTTTCCTTGCATCCAAAATCAAGCATCGCTATCGTATATTTGGATTTAACAGCCGGTATAAGCTTTGGTGCACGTACAGACACCGCCCTAACCGCATCACGCACACTGTAATCTTTGAGTGCGTCAATAAAAATAACATCCGGCCGGTCTGTAATCACACCGTTCATCGTGCCGTATTCTCTTAAAATACGTGTAAGTGCCCTTGTATCAATACCATATATTCCCGGAATATTATTTTTCTTCAAATAATCATCCAAATGACCTTCACATCTGAAATTTGACGGTGCATCACACCATTCCCTGACAATATATGCCGACACATATGGCTGATCACTCTCCTGATCTTCCTCAATCATCCCATAATTTCCGATAAGCGGAAAGGTCTGAACAACAGCCTGCCCTTTGTAACTTTTATCTGTCAATGTTTCGATGTAGCCTGTCATGGCTGTTGTAAATACAATCTCTGCTGTCACCTGTCTGTCCGCACCAAAAGCCCGGCCTTTAAATATGCGCCCGTTTTCCAAAACTAAATATCTGTCCATCTTTGCTGCTTCCTCCCGTCTTATTTACAGTGTTTTTTCAATGCCGCATCAATAAGCCCCTTAAAAAGTGGATGCGCCTTATTCGGACGGCTCTTAAATTCAGGATGGAACTGAACACCGATGTAAAAATCATTTTCAGGCACTTCAACCGTTTCCACGATATAGCCGTCCGGTGACGTACCGCTGATTTTAAGCCCGGCCTTTGTCAAAAGCGCCCTGAAATCATTATTAAATTCATATCTGTGACGATGTCTTTCTGAAATCCGCTCACTTTGATAACATTCATAAAGCCTGCTGTCCTTTACAACACTGCACGGGTAAGCACCGAGCCTTAATGTGCCGCCTTTATTAATCTCATCGTTTTGCTCCGGCAAAAAATCAATGACCTTGTGCGATGATTTTGCATTAAATTCTCCAGAATCCGCATCTAAAAGGCCGCAGACATGACGGGCATATTCGATCACTGCAATCTGCATACCAAGACAGATGCCAAGATAAGGCACATTATTTTCGCGGCAATAGGCGGCTGTTGCAATTTTTCCGTCAATACCTCTGCTGCCAAATCCACCCGGAACGACAACACCGTCAAGAGCGCCAAGTATCTCACCGGCATTTTCCCCGGTGACAGTCTCAGAATCAATCCATGCAATATTTATTTTTGCACCGTAAACATAACCGGCATGGCTAAGCGCCTCAGCCACAGACAAATAGGCATCATGAAGCCTGACATATTTTCCGACAATGCCAATATTTACCGTTTTATCTCTGTGCTTGATTTTTTCGATAAGCCCGTTCCATTCTGTTAAATCCGGCTGCGGTGCTTCGATATGAAGTCCGCGGCATACAATATCCGAAATATGCTTTTCCTCAAGCATCATCGGCGCCTCATAAAGGACAGGCACTGTCAGATTTTCGATGACACAGTCTTCTCTTACGTTACAAAAAAGGGCTATTTTCTTAAATATTGACGGTTCCAGATGCTGATCACAGCGCAGCACAATAATATCCGGATGAATCCCCATCCCCTGAAGCTCTTTGACCGAATGCTGTGTCGGTTTTGATTTATGTTCATCACTGCCGCTTAAATAAGGTACAAGCGTCACATGAATATAAAGGACATTTTCCCTGCCTGCCTCAAGGCCCACCTGCCGGATTGCCTCTAAAAAAGGCTGGCTCTCGATATCGCCTGTCGTGCCGCCAATTTCTGTAATGGTCACGTCCGCGTTCGTTTTTTCGCCAACCCCGTAAATAAAGTCCTTGATTTCACTTGTAATGTGGGGAATCACCTGGACTGTTTCGCCAAGATATTCTCCCCGTCTTTCCTTATTAAGTACGTTCCAGTAAACCCTTCCTGTAGTCAAATTTGAATATTTATTCAGATTTTCATCAATAAAGCGTTCATAATGTCCAAGGTCAAGATCTGTTTCTGCGCCGTCCTCGGTCACATAAACTTCGCCGTGCTGATAAGGGCTCATTGTCCCCGGATCCACATTAATATAAGGATCCAGCTTCTGTGCCGCCACCTTCAGTCCTCTTGCTTTTAAAAGTCTTCCGATAGAAGCTGCTGTAATGCCTTTGCCAAGTCCCGAAACAACACCGCCTGTCACAAAAATATGTTTTGTCATTTTCTTCACTCCCTAATTTTCATACATTTTTATAATATGCTCCGCAATTTCTGTCCGCCGCACACACCGATCCATCGCCTGTTTTTCTATATAACGGTGTGCCTGCGGTTCACTCATCTTAAGCTTATCCATCAAAATCCACTTTGCCCTGTCAATCAGTGCCATTTCTTCCATACGCCCTTGAAGCTGCACTATCTTTGCGCGCATCCTTTCCACCTTAAGCTGTGCAGTCATCATAATGGCAATTGTACCGCTAAGCATCTGTTTTGACACCGGCTTTTGTAATGTAAATATCCCCCAGTCCTGCGTTTTGCAGCTGACCTGTTCATACATCCCACTGCCGACCAAAAGCAGTATACCGCAGTCATGTTTTGCATTAATATCAATAGCTGCTATAATTCCAAAATCATCTTCAAGCGGTGTATTAATGACAGCAATATCATAGGCAGTATCTAAAAGCAGCCTTTTTGCCTCACCGGCTGTTTTTACCCATGTCATATCTGTGAAGCTTCCAAAAGGAAGTACTTCTTTTAAAAGTTCTGTCATTTTCGCCGTTTTTGACACAACAAGTATACGACATGACGGTTTTCCTACACGCATCCGCTGTCACTCCTTTTTGCTTACAGTTTATCTTTTATAGCTGCACATATAACTTTCAGGCACTATTGCCCGGATAAATTCACTTTTTGCCGCCGCCTCATAAGCCGCCTCAATGTTTTTGGGCAGACAGACAAGATTTTTAGTCACATCGCTGCCTGCCTTATAAAGGTTAATGTTTAAAGGCTTTGGTACAGTCATATTTTTATCAATCCCGTCGAGCCCTGCATAAATTAAAAGTGCAAAAGCAAGATACGGATTTGCCATCGGATCTGCCGAACGCAGCTCAATACGTCTGTGCCCGCTTTTTACCGCCGGAATGCGAATCAGCTGTGAACGGTTTTCATACGACCATGTCACATACCCTGGAGCTTTTTTTTCTCCAAGCCGTTCATAAGACTGAGGCACAGGATTTAGAAACAGTGTCATTTCACAAATATGCGCCATAATGCCGCCCATAAACCTTTCAGTATAATCCGTATCGTCAAGACTTCTGCTGTCCACCGACATATTAATGTGCATACCGCTGCCCGCATGTCCTCCGACCGGCTTTGGCGAGAAATCCGCATATAAACCATTGCCCATTGCTGCCGTTTTTACAACCCACTTAAATGTAGACGTATTATCCGCAGCTGTCAGCGCATCACTGTAATGAAAATCAATTTCATTTTGTCCCGGTCCTTCCTCGTGATGTGATGCTTCCGGCCGTATCCCCATATCAATCAGTGTAAAACAAATTTCCCGCCGGACATTCTCACCTCTGTCCTCCGGCGCAATATCCATATATCCGGCTCTGTCGAAAGGCTCCTTTGTAGGCTCGCCATTCTCGTCTGTTTTAAATAAATAAAATTCCATTTCAGGGCCAAAATCCACACAAATATCCCGCTCCTTTGCCGCTCTGACCGCATTTTTCAAAATAAAACGGCTGTCTTTTTCAAAAAAACGCCCGTCAGGATAACGAATATCGCAGTACATTCGCGCCACACGCCCATTTGACGGCCGCCATGGCAAAATTGCCAGTGTTTCAGGATCAGGGTGGAGAAATAAATCGCTTTTCACTTCATCGCCAAAGCCCTCGATTGCCGAAGCATCAAAGGAAATACCATCTCTGAATGCCCGCTCCAATTCTTCGGACATAATTGATATATTTTTCTGAACGCCAAAAGCATCAAAAAACACGAGCCGGATAAACTTCACATCCTCCTCACGGACAAATGTTAATACCTTATCATATGAATACATACGAAGCCTCCTTCAATCTTCTAACAAAACGTTTTTGTTTTATAGGGCACAGTTTCCTGTAAACAAAAAGCGCCCGTTTTAGAGGAAACTATCCCCCTAAAAACGGACGCCTTTGCCCATACACAATTACATTAGGAAAATATACATTACTTTTCTTTTTTTGTCAAGCATTTTTTCTTCTTCATTTTTGCAATTTTTTTATTGAGAAATTGCAAAAAATAATTGACACCTTTCTTTTTTTGCAGTATATTCATACACAAAGAAACGGCAATGGCGTCGCTTATGAATTATTTTACGCCATACGTTTCTTTTTTGTTTTACATATATTTTAGGTCTTTATCCGCTTATGAAAGGAAAATCACTATGAGTACAGTATCAGATATTTTCGGTTCAATGGTTTTTGACGAATCAACAATGAAATCCCGTCTCCCGAAGGAGACTTTTAAACAGCTTCAAAAAACAATGAAGGATGGCAAAAGTCTTGATATCACCATCGCCAATATTGTTGCCGGCGCAATGAAGGACTGGGCCGTCGAAAAAGGTGTGACGCATTACACCCACTGGTTCCAGCCCATGACAGGCATTACGGCCGAAAAACATGACAGCTTTATTTCTCCGGATACCGATGGAAAAGTGATTATGGAATTTTCCGGGAAAGAACTTGTTCAGGGCGAACCGGACGCCTCTTCATTTCCGTCGGGCGGTTTAAGAGCAACCTTTGAAGCAAGAGGCTATACCGCATGGGATCCGACATCCTACGCATTTATCAAAAATAATGTCCTTTGTATTCCTACCGCCTTTTGTTCCTTCGACGGTCATGCTTTAGATAAAAAAACACCGCTGCTTCGCAGTATGCAGGCCATCAACCGGCAGGCGCTGCGCATTGTCCGCCTGTTCGGACATACGGATGTTCATTGTATAAAAACAACGGTCGGACCTGAACAGGAATATTTTCTTATAGACAAAAAATTTTACGAATGCAGAAAAGACCTTATTTACACAGGAAGGACACTGTTCGGTGCAAAAGCCCCAAAAGGACAGGAGCTTGAAGACCATTATTTCGGAACAATTAAATCAAGAGTTCAGGCCTACATGAATGATTTAAACAAAGAGCTTTGGAAGCTTGGTATTCTTGCAAAAACAGAGCATAATGAAGTGGCACCGGCTCAGCACGAACTGGCGCCGATTTTTACAACAACAAATATTGCCACTGATCACAATCAGCTGACAATGGAGCTTATGCAGCGCATTGCCAAGAAACACGATCTTGTCTGCCTGCTTCACGAAAAACCATTTGAAGGTGTCAACGGTTCCGGCAAACATAATAACTGGTCCATTTCCACAGACACCGGAATCAACCTTTTAGAACCCGGTGACACACCTTGGGACAACGCTCAGTTTCTCCTTTTCCTATGTGCCGTAATAAAAGCCGTTGACGAATATCAGGATTTATTAAGAGTATCGGCAGCAAGCGCCGGCAACGACCACCGTCTCGGAGCCAACGAAGCCCCACCAGCCATCGTTTCCATGTTTCTTGGCTCAGAGCTTACCGAAATACTTGAAGCAATTGAAAATAATACGGCCTATGACAGCAAAGAAAAAGAATTGCTGAGAATCGGCGTCCATGTACTTCCTAAATTTCCAAAGGATACAACCGACAGGAACCGGACATCCCCATTTGCCTTTACCGGCAATAAATTTGAATTTCGTATGGTTGGCTCTGCCGCTTCAATTTCCGGTCCCAACATCGTCCTTAATACAGCAGTTGCAGAAGAATTAAAGCAATTTGCGGACATTTTAGAAAATACGGATGATTTCAAATCCACGCTCCATGCCCTCATTCAAAAAACAATCCGCGAACACAAGCGTATTATCTTCAATGGCAACGGCTATGACGATGCATGGATCACAGAAGCCAGACGGCGAGGTCTGCTAAACCTTAAAACGACACCGGATGCCCTGCCTTACTACATTACAAAGAAAAATCTTGATTTATTCAGCTCACATAAAGTTTTCAGCGAAGATGAGATTTTTGCCCGCTATGAAATAAAAATGGAGCTTTATACAAAAACATTAAATATTGAAGCAAAGACAATGATTGACATGGTTCACAAAGATATTCTTCCTGCAGTCAGCCGCTATGCAAAACTTCTTTCAGACACTGCGCGATCATTAAAAGCGCTGGACAGCACACTGACGACAAAATATGAGCTTGAAACTGTAAAAAAAATTACAGAGCTTGCAGATTCTGCCTTTACAAAGCTGTCTATTCTTGAAACAGCTATCGCAGACGCTGCAGCCATCGATAATTTTGAGACAAAAGCCTTCTTTTTCAAAGACACGGTTCTTCCTGCAATGCATACTTTAAGAAACGATGTAGACCGTCTTGAAATGATTACCGATGCATCTTACTGGCCATATCCATCCTACGGCAAACTCTTATTCGGTATTATATGATAAAATAAACATGCGCCCGCCATGCTCTGATTTGCAGTAAATCAACACGCCATATAAGACCTGAAAAAATCAAAAAGTATTTAAAAAAGAAAAATTTTATGTTAAACTGTTCATAAAATAAAAAATCCCAATTTTTTCAAACGGAGGTATTTATGATTTTATTTTTTTCAGGTACAGGCAACTCTGCCTTTGCCGCAAAAAAAAACGCCGAGGCGCTCGACGATGAATGTTTTGACTTATTTTCAAAAATACGAAACAAAAATTATGAGGCTTTTTACTCTGACAAACCGTTTGTTATCGTCTGTCCGACTTACGGCTGGCAAATTCCCCATATTTTAGAAGACTGGCTTTTAAAAACGCCGCTTAAAGGCTCTGAAAAAATTTATTTTATCATGACATGCGGCAATGATATCGGAAACGCCCAAAAATATGTGCAAAAGCTCTGTGACCGGAAACAGCTGACACTGATGGGCTGTGCCTGTCTTGTCATGCCGGAAAATTATATTGCCATGTTCCCTGTCCCAAATGAAAGTGAGGCGCGCGCAATTGTCAGCAAATGCATACCTCAGCTTGAACAGCTATCAGCTTCAATCCGTGCCGAAGTTCCTTTTTCAGCCGTACCCGTAACACTGTCCGGCCGCTTCTGCAGCAGTATTGTCAATAAAGTTTTTTATGCCGTATTTGTCCATGACAAAAAATTTACAGTCTCAGATGACTGCATCGGCTGCGGCAAATGCAGGGAAGTATGCCCGCTGAACAATATTACTATTGAGCACCATAAACCGGTATGGCACGGAAACTGTACGCATTGCATGGCCTGCATATGCCAGTGCCCGAAAGAAGCAATCGAATATGGCAAAATAAGCCGTGGAAAACCAAGATATCATTGCCCGGATATATTAAAATGAGGTTTGCCGCCTACTTGCAAACCTCATTTTACACCTCACAACACATACTCATACAGCATATATCCCGTCAATCCCGTATCTTCATAATACATCTGTATTGTATTGATATAATTAAAGCCAAGCCGCTCATAAACTTTTTGGGCAGGAATATTTCCTTCAAGAACATCTAAACGGATTACTTTCATGTGCGTTTTTTTACCAAGTTCTATGACACTTTTTGCCATTTTTTTTGCGATTCCCTGCCCTGCAAATGCAGGTGCGACCCCAAGGGCATGAATGACGAGTATTTCCCCATCCGATGCTTTTGTCGGCCATGCCACTTTTCTATAGCCATCATTATACATATGATTAACAACCATGCATGTAAGATACTGACCGTCTTTCTCACCGATATACATCTCGCCTTTTTTAATAGAGTCAATTAAAAATTCCTGTGTCGGATAAATATCTTTTTGCCACCCCGGCTTAAACTGGGAATTTTCCATGCCATCAGTGACTTCATAATAAAAATCTCTGATATGCTCATAGTCTTCTTGTTTTGCCACTCTTATATTAAACATCTTATCCCTCCTGTTATTACAATATGCAAAAAAAGACCCGGATAAAATCCAGGCCTTCCACGTATGTATCTTCAAAACTGCATATTGTAATAGTCTACTTCATCTTCCAAATCTTCC
>OLRK01002630.1_pt1 | contig 10871 bp, 12 predicted proteins | sample 1672911 | NCBI WGS metagenome assembly OLRK01 (sample SAMEA3136736, study PRJEB25190) | human gut metagenome | biome: human gut; feature: human-associated habitat; material: faeces | place: Austria | collected 2013
GGTAGAAAGGAAAATGATAAAAATGTTATGACAAGGTACATTTGTATCATACAAGAGAATAATATGGTTATTCAGGCAATTCTGGTTGGTTTGGTTTATTGGCTGTCGATGGGGCGTGCATGTTATTATATTTCATTCGCCATCCGTAAGCCGTTGGTTTTGGGTGTTATCATTGGTCTGATCTTTAATGATGTACCTAGCGGATTAATGTATGGTGCAACAATTCAGCTGATGTATATGGGCGGTATCGAAGCAGGAGGAAATATCCCTAGTGATCAGGGTCTTGCTTCCTGTATTGCGATTCCTGCCGCTATCGTTACGAACTTGGATCCGGCTGCAGCTGTAGCGCTGGCTGTTCCATTCGGCGTACTGGGTGTTTTGATCAATAACGTTCGTCGTACGATCAACTCATTCTATAATGCAAAAGCAGATCAGTTCGTTGAAGAAGAAAAATATGATGCATTGAATATCTTCTCTTTCCTGCTTCCTTGGCTCACAAACGGTGTTCTCTATTTTACGCCGGTATTTGTTGCCACATTATTTGGGGCAGATGTTGTTCAGGCATTTATCAATATCGTTCCTGAATGGTTGATGAACGGTCTTAACAATGCAGGTAATATGCTTCCGGCGTTAGGTTTCGCCCTGACTCTGGTCGTAATGGGAAAACAGAAGTATCTGCCGTTCTTTGTTCTTGGATTCTTCCTGTATTCCATCTTAGGATTCTCAATGATGACAGGTGCAGTAATCGCATTGTGCCTTGCATTGATCGTGTCTCTGTTTAAACAGACAGACGAGGAGGTAGCATAATGAGCGAACAGGTAAAAGCAGCAGAAGAAAAGAAAAATATTGTCACTAAAAAAGACCTTATGAAAGCATGGCTGCGTTGGACGACTGCAGTTGAGGTTCCGGTCAGCTTCGACCGTATGCAGGCGCTGGCCTTTGGATATTCCATGAATCCGGTCATGAGAAAAATTTACAAAGATAAACCGGAAGAACTGAAAGAAGCAATGAAGCGTCATACTTCCATGTTCAATACAAACTGTGACTGGGGAAGCATCATCCACGGTATCACGATTTCATTGGAAGAACAGCGTGCACTCGGGCATGAAGATGAGGTCAGCCCGGAAATGATCCAGTCATTGAAACTTGGTCTGATGGGACCTCTTGCCGGAATCGGTGACAGTGTCGATCAGGGTATCGTCGCAACGATCCCGCTGGCGATCTTTGTCCCTATGGCACAGGCCGGTTCCGTAATCGCGGCGTTTATCCCTGCAATCATCTATGTCGCATGGTCTTATATCTGGTCTTGGACATTGTTCAAAAAAGGCTATACGTTAGGTAAAAACTCTGTATTGGAAATTCTGCATTCCGGTGCTATCAAGAAAGTTATCGATATTGCCAGCATCGTCGGTCTGTTCATGATCGGATGTCTGTCAGCTTCTTATGTAAAAGTAACAACGATCCTTGAATTTGCCAGCGGTGCGGCTGACGGTGCGACTACAACGGTACAGTCTATCCTGGATGGCATCTTACCGAATCTTCTGCCGTTCTGTGTTGTAATGGGAATGTATCTGTACATCACGAAACGCGGTCCAAAATTCATTCGTCTAATGGTTTATACAATGGTAATTGCGATTGCCTTGACTTTCTTCCATATCATTTAATTACGCTTTACACAGCCGGGGCAAGTCTGATGGAAGAAAAGATTTGCCCTTTTTAATAAAATTTACGAAAGGAATGATAAATGATGAAGGTGTTGATCACGCCGAGAGGATTTGCAACTTACGGTCTTGATGAAGTTGAAAAAATGCGCAGCGCCGGTCTGGAAGTTCATTACAATGACACAGGTCTGGCTTATACACATGAGCAGTTTAAAGAACTGGCAAAGGATGCCGACGCGATTATCGTCGGTGTCGATAAGATGGATGCGGAAATGATGTCCGGATGTCCGAATCTGAAAGCGGTATGTAAGTTTGGTGTCGGAACAGACAATATTGACCTGGACTATGCTAAAGAGCACAGTATTTACGTGGGACGCTGTGTGGGCGGAAATTCACGTTCTGTTGCCGAACATGTTATCGCACTGATGTTTGCGGAGGCCAAAAATCTGTATTATTCAATCGATGAAGTAAAAGATCATAAATGGGCAAAACCGACAGGGCTTGAAATTTACGGCAAAAAGCTTGGTATTATCGGTTTTGGCATGATCGGTAAGTATCTGGCAGATTATGCTTATGGTGTCGGCATGAATGTCTATGCGTATGATGCATTCCCGATCAAAGAGGAAGTTGCTGCACAGCATCATGCAAAAATTGCAGATCTGGAAGAGATTTATACAGAATGCGATTATATTTCCCTGCACATCCCGCTGCTGGATTCTACAAAAGATATGATTTCATCTGCCGAGTTTAAAAAGATGAAAAAGACAGCCTGCGTGATCAATGCGGCTCGCGGCGGCATCGTAAATGAGGAAGCGCTGTATGAGGCATTGTCCAGCGGTGAAATCCGTTCAGCATGCTTTGACGTATACAGCAGTGAACCGCCGAAAGAAGGAGATAAGCTGTTGGCATTGGATAATTTCTATCTGACGCCGCATACAGCAGCCCGTACCAAGGAATCAGAAACACGCACCTGTGAAATGTCTGCATCCATCATCATGGAGCAGCTGCTGGGAAAGTAGGTTGCATGCAATGAGCGAAACAGGAAAACTATTTTTGAACAATATCAGAGAAGAACTGGATAAATATATCAAAGATGTGAATCTCGAGGCCGTCGAAAAAGCAGCCAATATTATTTTGGATGCTGAGGCGAAAGGCAACAGGGTGCATGTGACAGGAATCGGTAAACCGGGGCATGTTGCCGGCTATATCGCAAGCCTGCTGTCCTCGACCGGCGTGCCGACTTATGAACTGCACGGTACAGAAGCGGTTCACGGTTCCAGCGGACAGGTAATGCCGGGTGATGTCGTGATCGCAATCAGCAACAGCGGTGAGACAATGGAACTGCAGGCAACGGTGCAGACCTTGCTGGCAAATGGTGCACGTATCATCAGCTGTACCGGAAATGATCATTCTACACTGGCAAAAGAAAGTGAAGTATGTCTGAAAGCACATGTTGATAAAGAAGGAGATTCGCTGAACAAGCCGCCTCGTGCATCGATACTGGCGGAGATCATCGTTCTGCAGACCTTGAGCGATGTATTGCAGGAACAGAAAAAGCTGGATCTGAATCAGTATGTAAAATGGCATCCGGGCGGAAGCCTGGGAAAGAGCATTCGTGAAATGCAGAAATAAGGAGCATCGTATGGAAAAATTTAATATCGTAATTGGAACACACGGCCGTTTTGGTGAAGAGTTGGTAAAATCCGCTTCCATGATTGCCGGAGATATGAGTCATGTAAAAACATGTTCGCTGCTTCCGGAATATTCATTTGAAGATTATATGAAAGCAGCTACGGAACTGCTGGATGGTCTGGATGACGGATTTACCATCGTTCTTGTTGACTTGTATGGAGGTACTCCATGCAATACGTTTACCGTATTATCGCAGAAATATCATTATGATGTACTGACGGGATTAAATCTGCCGGTCCTGATCGATTTGTATCTGAAATTATCCAACGCTTCTGATATCGATGCCAAGAAAATCGTTCAGGAGACAATGGATACATATGCACAGGCATGTGTTCATACAAATCAGCAATTATATGGTAATTAATTTTTATTAAACTAGTTGGTATTTTAATAAAAAAATGATAGTCTTTATTCACAGACGTGAAAATATGAGGTGAAGCCACATGCTGATTGGTGAAATATTCGATGAATTCATTCATGTGATTCATGAAAATCAAAAATACACGATTGGATTGATCAATGAAGAAAAAGAAATTACATTATGCAGTGACAAATCAATGATCGGAACCAGATTGGATTATAATCATCCCGACAAAAACAATGTATATTTTGAAATCAGTGTTCAGTCACAGGATTTCGGTTATTTATGGGTCAATGGCGATGCGGACAGTCTGCAGATGATCGGAAACCTTCTCTATGAATCATTGACAATTCGTCTGATGTTTGAGATCAATCAGAAAAACCTGAAGAGAAAGGTAACCAAGGACGATGAACTGATACGCTGTCTGCTTAATGAGGAAAAATTCGATATGGCGCAGGTGCTGGACCTGTTGAATGACCTTGGTCTTGATGCAAATAAGCCGCGCATTGCCGTTTATCTGGTATCGGACGCAGAGGAATTTGACGCACAGGATGTTGTTCGTTTGAAAATGGGACCGGACAGCAGAGAAATCATTTATTCTCTTTTAAATGAACGCTGTCTGCTTATTTACAAGGATATTCCCGAAAAATATAAAGAAACAAAAGAAATAAAGAGTTATATCCTTCGCTATATCCGGCAGCTGCAGGAAATGGATTTTATGAATTTCTATTTCTATATAGGAACGATCCAGCATAAGATGCGGCAGTATGCAAAGTCTTATCAAAGCTGTTTATGGCTGAAAGATCATATTAAAGCTAAACTGAATTCACCTGTATTTTTTACTGACTATCTTACTGAATATTTTTTGACAAAAATCGATGCGAAAGATGTTGAAAGCGTGTACAATTATTATATGGAAACGGGAAAAGAAATTGATTTCAGAGAATTGATTGAAATTTCCGAGGCTCTCATGAATAATGATTTTAATTTGACACAGACTGCTGAGGATTTGTTTCTTCACAAAAATACATTAATTTATAAAATAAAAAAATATGAAGAAATTTTTCAAATAGATATACGAGGAAGTTTTCACGGAAAGATTCTCTTGTTATTGATTTCACGCGCATTGAATGAACGCAGCACTATGGCGCAGGTGGGTGATTAGCATGAAGGGTATAAATATTAAGCTGGTTCGTATTGATTCCAGGCTGTTGCATGCAACGGTCCAGTTGAATTGGAATCAATTTATCAATGCGGATCAAGTCTGGGTAGTGGATCCGCATTATGTGGAAGATCCTTTTATTGCAAATGTGATGCAGCTTTGCCTGCCTAAAACGATGAGAGTAAATTTTTATTCAGTAGAACAGTTTGTTGAACGTCTAAAAGTGGCGGATAATATAAAAGTAATGATCATCTTTCCGAATTTGAAAATTGCTGCACAGGCTGTTGAAGCGGGATTCAGCGTAGATGAAATGCAGCTGCCTTATCCCGCAAGCAGGGTTTTGCTGAAAAAACTGTCGGAGTATTTTTCAAAAGAAGATATCGAAAGGATTCGTTTTATACAGAGCCGGAAAATAAAACTGTATTTTCAGACAACGCCGTTTGATAATAAAGACTATTCTATCTTTAATAAATAGAAGGAGAATTAGACATGTTTGAAGGAATCATTACACCGATTGTGACTCCGTTTCACAGAGATGAGGATCAATCAATTAATTATGAAGCTACAGAGAAACTGATCGATCATTTGATTGATCACGGAGTAAACGGCATCTTTATTCTTGGTAGCAATGGTGAATTTCATGTGGTGGACGAAAATGAAAAAGTGGAATTTGCCAAGAAGGTCATTGAAATCGTAAATAAGCGAGTACCTGTTTTTGTAGGTACCGGCTGCTGTTCCACAAGAGAAACAGTTCGCTTGTCCAAAAAAATGGAGGAACTGGGAGCGGATGCACTGAGCGTCATCACTCCATATTTCTTGAAACCGACCAATGCCAATCTGTATGCACATTATAAAGCAGTTGCAGACAGTGTGAATATTCCGATTGTGTTATATAATATTCCGAAAGCTACCGGTTGTCCTCTGGATCCGGAACTGGTTGATCAGCTTGCGGATATCGAAAACATCAAGGCAATCAAAGACAGCAGCGGTGAACTGGAGCGTATCCAGGCGTATGCGGACATCGCAAAACGAAAAGATTTCGAACTGTTGATCGGCAGTGATTCAAAGATCAGCTATGCATATGGACTTGGTGCCACAGCGGCAGTTGCAGGAACAAGTAACGTGATCGTTGATACACTTGTTTCCCTTGATCGGACACTGCGTGCAGGGGAAAGTGAAAAGGCGGAGAAACTGCAGAAAGATATCGATGTTCTTCGCGGTGTTTTGAAACTTGGCACTGTACCGAGCGCAATGAAACGTTCAGTGGAACTTGCCGGCATTGCAGAAGTCGGACCGGCCCGCATGCCAGTACAGGAACTGTCAAAAGAAGATGACGAAAAAATCATAGAGATGTTGAAGTATTACGGGTTGAGATAGAGAGAGATAAATGGTGATTTCGTTTGGAAATCACCTTTTTAGTATCTGCGGATAAGGAGGATCAGGAAGATGAACAGCGTTTCACAGCGTGAAAAGAGATCGGATCATTTACTGGAAAAAAACAGGCTTGTTGTTTGTGATCTGGACGGCACATTGCTGAAAACAGATAAAACTTTGGATGAACGTATCATTTCGATCATTCAAAACAAACAATACATGTTTACGGTGGCTTCCGGACGAAGTGCTGTACTGGTAAAGGATTATGTGGATGCATTGGGGGTTCGAATGCCGTATATTACTAATAACGGAGCGCAAGTGTATGATGCACGCCATGGCTGCATGAAACAATATGATATTACGCAAGGTGAAGTCGGCTTTATCATAGAACTGGCTAAGAAAATGAAAATTGAGTGTCATGCCAATTCAGACAGCTGTATTTATACGGTAGGCAGATTAGAACAGATTCGACCGTTTCGTGATCGTTTTGTCGGAAAACTGCCGATCGTGGATCATGCTCTGACCGAGCAGATCACTAACGATATCATTTATAAGATCGTTTGTATTGACAGCAGCCTTGAGAAAATGAATGAGTTTGCCAAGCAGGTCAACCTTCACTGTTCCGGTGCTTCCTGTGTGCGTTCGGAAGGAAATGCCTATACTGTAGTAAATAAAGAAGCATCCAAAGGGGCGGCATTACGCTATATCATGGACTTATATCAGATTGACCGAGAAGAAGTTCTTGTGTTTGGCGACAATTATAATGACCTCAGTATGTTTAAAGCGGCAGGAACGAGTGTTGCTATGGAGAATGCCGATCGTCAAATTCGGGAACAAGCTGATTTTGTGACTGTTTCCAATGACGAAAACGGTGTTTCAGCATTTTTGATACGCATGCAGAAATAAAAAAAGAGATCTTACGATCTCTTCATTTTTTTAATGGCGCCTGAAACAGGACTCGAACCTGTGACCTGCCGGTTAACAGCCGGATGCTCTACCTACTGAGCTATTCAGGCATTGCTTGATTGCTCATACATATTACCACAAGAATGCGTTCTTGGCAAGATAATTTTTAAAAAAAGTATAATTTTAGACGGAATTTCAGACGGATTTATAAAATAATACTACGATCAAAGCGCAATGTATTCGCTTCTTTTTGGGCGCTGTGTTATACTTAAGGCAGATATTCTGCTTGATATAGGAGTGAATGATGATGAATATATATGAATCCGGCGAGGATTATTTAGAAACGATTTATAAACTCAATGAGGAACACGGGCATGTACGCTCCATTGATATCGCCAGAGAATTGAATTATTCAAAGCCAAGCGTATCACGGGCTATGAGCATTTTGAAAGAGCGTGGTTTAATTGAGATCACGGATCGGGAGATTACGCTGACGGAAGAAGGGGAAAAGATCGCGTCTAATATTTATGAACGGCATCGTTACCTGCAGGGCTTTTTGCAGGAACTGGGGGTTGATGCGCAGACGGCCGAACATGATGCCTGCCGTATGGAACATGTGCTCAGTGAGGACAGTTACCGGCTGTTGAAGGCATTCATCGATGAACATCGCTAAAAAATAAACAGAAGGAATGATCCTTCTGTTTATTTTTTTAATGCACTTAGAAACTGTGTCAGTTTTTTCTGGCGCCATTCCTCCTGGAGATCATAATGATAGTCTCCCATTTCGATCTGTGGTTTGAAAGGACCGTGAAAATCGCTGCCGAAGGTGGCCAGACAGTCTTTTTTATCGCAGTATGCAGCATAAAAATGATTTTGTTGTGCACTGTGATAATTTGAAAAAGCCTCTATGCCGGCAATTCCTGTTTTCAGTGCACGGTCAAGAAGGGGTTCGTTGTGATCAAAGGTGTGATAGGGATGGGCGATAATGGCGATGCCGCCGGCATTGTGAATGTGCTGTATGTTTTCTTTCAGCCCGGGATAGTCGACAGATACATGACAGGGGCCTTCGGCACTGCAGTAATCCCAGAAAAAGAATACGTTCCCGCCTTCTTTGCGATAAGGGTCGAAAGCGGTGATTTCACGGTATCGGGAATCAGACAGGATATCTTGGATAACTGAGGCAAAGGGGGTAGTGCTGGCAGCGGCAACATTCATCAGGCGTTCCGATTCCGGCTGTAAATGGAAGTAATCAATTACTTTTTCGATTCGCTCTTTCAATGCTTTTTTTTTCAAGATTGTCAATTTTCTTTGAAAGATCTGTGAAATAAGGATAAGACGGATCAATATTATATCCCAGTATATGGATTTCATGGCCTTCAAAAAGTGTATCCAGCTCGATGCCTGCAATAACTGATAGATTTTGTTTACTGCCCTCTTTCATGATTGCGGGGATTCCGGCGGTTGTATTATGATCGCATAAGGCAATCAGGTCTAGTTTTTTTTCTTTGGCACGGGCAATCAGTTCTTTTTCGCTGTAAAAGCCGTCATGGCTGTTGACTGAGTGCATGTGAAGATCGAAATGCATGAAAAAAGCCTCCTTTTTTGGCGAAGAATTGTGCTTGACGCAACTTCAGCACATAGTATAATTGAAAATAGAAAGAAATGCCAGATAGTGACAGGAAAATGAAAAAAGTTTTTGCATAGAATGATAATATTGTTAGCGATAAAAAGGAGGCAGCTATGATCTATACATTAACTGTAAACCCATCTCTGGATTATGTAATAAAATTAAAAAACTTCGAAGCGGGAGGCATTTACCGGACCAATGAAGAAGAACTGATCTACGGCGGCAAAGGTGTAAATGTTTCCGTGATGCTTCATAACCTTGGCATAGAATCTTTGGCTTTAGGGTTTGTGGCGGGAGATACCGGTATTCTTTATGAAAGCGGTCTTCGCGCTACCGGCATCCGGACATCATTTCTGAGCGTAAGTGAAGGAATGACAAGGATCAATGTAAAAATCAGTTCCGATGATGAAACGGAAATCAACGGGCAGGGATCACGGCCTACCGAAGAAGATCTGGAAAAGATGAAGGCCCGTCTTGCTTTGTTGAAGCAGGGAGATATTCTGGTTGTGTCGGGAAGCGTGCAGAAATGCATCCCGGATGCTTTTTATGCGCAGATCGTACGGGAAGCAAATAGGAACGGTGTTCTTTGTGTCGTAGACACCAGCGGGGCGCCGCTGCTTCATGTGCTGGAAGAAAAACCGTTTTTGATCAAACCAAATATTCAGGAACTGGAAGAGATTTTTCAATGTCCGATGCGTGAAGGTCTGCTGCTCTCCAGCATGCAGGCGATTCAGCAAAAAGGAGTTCGAAATGTCCTGGTTTCCTGCGGAGAAAAAGGGGCATATCTCCTGGATGAACGGGGAGCGTTCCTTTACGGAACAAGTTTGCAGGGGAAGGTCGTCAGCACAGTTGGCTGCGGTGATGCCATGGTTGCAGGCTTTATGTACGGATGGCTGAAAGCAGGCGATTATGAAGAGGCGTTCCGCATGGCGATTGCTGCCGGAGGAGCGACTGCATTTACAAACGGTATTGCCGGAGGAAAAGCAGTTCAGAAAGTTATTGACGATGTCAAGATTGAAGTTATGCGGCCGGCCAACGGATCACAGTGAATGGGTCATTTGCAATAAAAAATAAAAAAATAAAAATAAAAATTATAATTTTTTTAAAAAAAGGGGTAGACAAATATTGAAATCTATTGTATATTATTGGGGCAGACGCGGAGGTGGTGAAACGGCAGACACGCTGTCTTCAGGCGGCAGTGCCCACAAGGCGTGAGGGTTCAAATCCCTTCCTCCGCACCAATAAGCAAATAAGGTCTCGAAAGAGACTTTTTTTGTATGCTTTCAAAATCACTTCTAAATTTTTTTCTTATTTTTATCTCTTACTACTGGAATTTATGTAAAAAGTGTTGTATAATATCACCTGCAAATGATGCCGTGGTGGAATGGCAGACACGCTACTTTGAGGGGGTAGTGGGGCAACCCGTGTGAGTTCAAGTCTCATCGGCATCACCAGTAAATAAAGAAAGCATGGAAACATGCTTTTTTTCTGTCTTTTAAGTAAATGTTCAGAAAAGCGACACAATTCTTTATTTTTGCTGTGCTAAAATAACCGGGAGAAGGAGAGATAAAAAATGAAGAAAAAGAAACGTGTCAAAGCCGGATCCATCGCTTTGTATGTGCTGGCAGTGGTCCTGCTGTGTTATGGAGCTTATATGTTCTATAGTGCTTATGCGTATGTATCTGAGTATTACGGATATCAGGGCATGAGCATCATGGAGAATTTAGGAGAAGCGCTGCAGTATATGGTCAGCCAGTCCTGCCTGTATGTGTTCTTTTCGATTCTGTTTTATGTGAGCGGCGTGCTTTTACAGAAGCTCAATGATTTGCTGCAGTATGTTTCATGCAGTGAGCAAATTGATGTTCAGGAAGAAAATGATGAAGTATTGCCGGTAGAAGAAGCCGTATCTGAAGAAGAAACAGTGATCCAGGAGGATGAGGCGGAAGCACTGGAGGCTTAGCCGTGAAGCGACCATTGATGTGAATCATCAATGGTTTTTTATCAAAAAAAAGACCCGTATGTATCGGAAATAGTAAAATGGACCCTGTAAAACGGACACCAGAAAAAAACCACCCAAGAGGATGAAAG
>OLRK01002634.1_pt1 | contig 10865 bp, 6 predicted proteins | sample 1672911 | NCBI WGS metagenome assembly OLRK01 (sample SAMEA3136736, study PRJEB25190) | human gut metagenome | biome: human gut; feature: human-associated habitat; material: faeces | place: Austria | collected 2013
TAACCGTTTGCGGCGAGCGCCGCCACCATCATTGTTCGACAAAATAAATGAAGAAATTTTATGACATAGGAAGCAATTTCCTATGTCACAAAAAAAGGCCGCCACCCGAAGGTGACAGCCCCTGTATTAAAGCTCAACTTTAACTTTCTGTAAATGCCATATATCTCTGACATAGTCCTCGATTGTTCTGTCTGATGAAAACTTGCCTGTATTTGCTGTATTAAGAAGTGCCATCTTTGCCCACTGCTTTTTATTTTTGTAAGCTTCATTGACACGTCCGTGTGCATCGGCATAAGAGCGGAAATCTTTTAATGTAAAATATACATCGGCCTTTTCATAGCCAAGACCATCAAGGAGAGATACATAAATCTCTTTAAACAGTTCTTTGTTACCGCCGGCATAAGTGCCGTCCACAAGCTGCTCAAGTACCTTTCTGATGTCCGCATCACTGTTGTAAATATCTCTCGGATTATAACCGCCGTGAGCCTCATAGCCCATAACCTCGTCAGAACTCATACCGAAAATAAACGCATTATCAGCGCCGACCTCCTCAACGATTTCCACGTTGGCGCCGTCCATTGTTCCGAGTGTCACGGCACCGTTTAACATAAACTTCATGTTTCCTGTACCTGAAGCTTCTTTACTTGCCGTTGAAATCTGCTCGGACACATCACTTGCCGCAAAAATAATTTCCGCATTTGAAACTCTGTAGTTTTCAATAAATACAACCTTGATTTTTCCATTAATGGAAGCGTCATTGTTGATGACATCGGCAACAGAATTGATAAGCTTGATTGTCAGCTTGGCACGTCTGTAGCCTGCCGCCGCCTTTGCACCGAAAATGAATGTTGTCGGATAGAAATCCATCGACGGATTTTCTTTAATCTTATTATACAGATACATCACATGAAGAATGTTCATTAACTGACGTTTGTATTCATGAAGACGTTTCACCTGAACATCAAAAATGGAGTCCGGATTCACATCAATACCGTTATGCTCTTTAATATATTTTGCAAGACGCACCTTATTCTCATATTTAATCTGCATAAATTCATCGAGTGCCTTAGAATCATCGGCATATTTTTCAAGGCCTTTAAGCTGAGGCAGATCTGTAATCCATGCGTCTGAGCCAAGTTTTTTTGTCACCCAGTCTGCAAGCAGCGGATTGCCGTGAAGAAGGAATCTTCTCTGTGTAATACCGTTTGTCTTGTTATTAAACTTCTCCGGCATCATTTCATAGAAATCCTTTAACTCGCGGTTTTTAAGAATTTCTGTATGAAGTCTTGCAACACCATTGACAGAAAAGCCTGCAACAATCGCCATATTTGCCATTCTGACCTGTCCTTCATAAAGGATTGCCATATTTCTGATTTTATCATACTGGTTCGGATATTTTTCTTCAACATCAATAAGAAATCTTCTGTTAATCTCCTCGACAATCTGATAAACACGCGGAAGCAGACGCATAAATAAGTCAACCGGCCATTTTTCAAGCGCTTCAGCCATAATTGTATGATTTGTATACGCACAGCACTTTGTCGTCACTTCCCACGCTTCATCCCAGCCAAGTCCTTCCTCATCCATTAAAATACGCATCAGCTCAGGCACTGTGACCGTCGGGTGTGTATCGTTTAACTGGAAGCAGACTTTCTCGTGAAGCTTGCGTATATCATCATGATTTTCCTTATACTTGGCAATCGCTCTCTGAACGCTCGCAGATACAAAGAAATACTGCTGTTTTAACCGGAGTTCTTTGCCGCTGTAATGATTATCATTCGGATAAAGCACTTCAACAATATTTTTAGCAAGGTTCTGCTGCTCGACAGCCTTTAAGTAATCACCTTTATCAAAAGAGCTTAAGTTAAATTCATCCACAGCCTCGGCATCCCATATTCTTAAGGAGTTGACAACATTGTTGCCGTAACCGACAACCGGCATATCATATGGCACAGCACGGACTGCCTGATAGCCATCCTGAATAAAACGGTTGCGTTTTTTCTCATTATCCCATTCAATACGCACATACCCGCCGAATTTAACAATCTGAGCATACTCAGGACGGCGGATTTCAAACGGATTCCCGTATTTTAACCAGTTATCAGGCACTTCAACCTGATAGCCATTCTCGATTTTCTGCTTGAACATACCGTATTTATAACGGATACCACAGCCATATGCCGGATAACCAAGTGTCGAAAGCGACTCGATAAAGCAGGCTGCAAGGCGGCCGAGACCGCCGTTTCCAAGCGCTGCATCCGGTTCTTCATCTTCAATAATATTAAGATCAAGACCGAGTTCTTCAAGTGCTTCTTTCATCTCCTTATGACTGCCGAGATTAAGCATCGTATTTCCGAGGGCGCGCCCCATAAGAAATTCCATTGAAAGATAATATACGGTTTTTACATCCTGCTTCTCATATTCTTTGTGCGTCGCAATCCAGCGGTCGATTACATCGTCCTTTACGGCAAGAGATACAGCCTGAAAAACCTCCTGCGGATTTGCTTCATCCAATGTTTTTCTGAATAAAAGTTTCACATTGGATACAACCTCTTTTTTAAATGCCTCCTTATCAAAGGCTTTTTTTGCCTCTGCCGGCACAGCTTCCTGCTTTTTCATCATTCCAATCTCCTCCTGCGTATCAGCTAAGTTTTTCTACGCCAAGTGTCACCTGTTCACCGTTAATATGCCACTCTTTTGTATATCCTTCTGCACAGTCATAGAAAATAGCTTCGGCTAAAACTTCGGCCTTTAAAATATTTTCATTGGCCTTTGCAATCATTTCAAGCTTTTCATTGCCGGACATGGATACTTTAATGTGATCCATAACCTCAAAATCAGCTTCTTTTCTCATTGTCTGAATTTTTGAAATAAGCTCTCTGACAAAACCTTCTTCAATTAATTCCGGTGTCAGATTTGTATCAAGCACAACTGTAACCTCTCTGTCTGTATCTGATACATAACCTTCTGTCTGCGCCGCGTCGATCAGCAAGTCTTCTTCAAGAAGTACGATCTGCTCGCCGTCCGCATCAAATGTCAGCTGGCCATTTGCCTTTAACTCGCTCATCGCCTTATTGCCGTCCACATTGGACAGATAATTCTTAATCTGACCAAGCTTTTTGCCATACTTAGGACCGACTGTGCGAAGCTGCGGTTTGAAGCTGTATGATGTAAATGCACTCACATCATCTGTAAAATCAACCTTTTTCACATTCAGCTCGTCGGCAATGATTTCCTTGAAAAATTCTGGAAGTTCAAAACCTGCTTTAATGTACATCTGTCCGATCGGCTGTCTGTTTTTAATATTTGCGGCATTTCTGCAGGCACGTCCCTGAACAACAACCTGAAGCACTAAATCCATATCTGCTTCAAGATTCTTGTCAATCCATGCATCATTGACTTCAGGGAAGTCACAAAGATGAATACTTTCCGGTGCGCTCTTATCAATGCTTCTCACAAGATTCTGATAAATATCTTCTGTCATAAACGGAATCATCGGCGCTGCTGCCTTAGAAATTGTCACAAGCGCTGTATAAAGTGTCATATACGCATTAATCTTATCCTGCGGCATACCGTTTGCCCAGAAACGCTCACGGCTTCTTCTGACATACCAGTTACTCATGTCATCGACAAATTCCTGAAGGGCTCTCGCTGCCTCTGGAATCTTGTAATTGCCAAGATTATCATCCACCGCTTTCACAACAGAATTTAACTTAGATAACAACCATTTATCCATAACCGGAAGCTGATCATAATCTAAAGTATATTTTGTCGCGTCAAAATCATCAATATTTGCATAAAGTACAAAGAACGCATAGGTGTTCCACAATGTACCCATAAATTTACGCTGTCCCTCAACAACAGCTTTACCATGGAAACGGTTTGGAAGCCACGGTGCACTGTTGACATAGAAATACCAGCGGATTGCATCTGCACCATATTTTTCAAGTGCATCAAACGGATCAACCGCATTGCCCTTTGACTTACTCATCTTCTGTCCGTTTTCATCCTGAACATGGCCTAAAACAATAACATTTTTATAAGGCGCTTTATTAAAAATAAGCGTCGAAATTGCAAGCAGTGAGTAGAACCATCCTCTTGTCTGGTCTACAGCCTCTGAAATAAAGTCTGCCGGGAACTGGCTCTCAAAAAGCTCTTTATTTTCAAAAGGATAGTGATGCTGTGCAAATGGCATGGAACCTGAGTCAAACCAGCAGTCAATAACCTCCGCTACTCTGTGCATTTCCTTGCCGCAGTGCGGACACTTAATCGTCACGGCGTCAATATACGGACGGTGAAGCTCGATATCATCCGGGCAGTTATCGGACATTGACTTTAACTCCTCAATGCTGCCGATGGCATGCTGATGACCGCACTCACATTCCCAAATATTGAGCGGTGTACCCCAGTAACGGTTACGGCTGATACCCCAGTCCTGAACATTTTCAAGCCAGTCGCCGAAACGTCCCTTACCGATACTCTCAGGGATCCAGTTAATTGTATTATTATTTCGGATTAAATCATCTTTAACAGCTGTCATTTTGATAAACCATGACTCACGCGCATAATAAATCAGCGGCGTATCACAGCGCCAGCAGTGCGGATAGCTGTGCTCAAACTTCGGCGCTGAGAATAAAAGACCTCTCTTATCCAAATCTTCAAGGACTAACGGATCTGCCTTCTTGCAGAAGGTCCCTGCCCAAGGCGTTTCTGCAGTCATCTCACCTTTGCCGTCAACAAGCTGTAAAAACGGCAGGTCGTACTTTCTTCCCACATTGGAGTCATCCTCACCGAAAGCCGGTGCAATATGAACAACACCTGTACCATCTGTCAATGTAACGTAAGTATCGCATACAACATAGTAAGCTTTTTTATTCAGCTCTGTAAAGCTGTATAAAGGCTCATATTCCTTATATTCAAGGTCTTTGCCCTTATAAGTCTCAAGTACCTCAAAATCTTCTCCGAGCACTGTCTGAGCAAGTGCTTCTGCAAGATAATATGTGTAATCGCCCTGTTTTACTTTCACGTAATTTTCATCAGGGTTGACACAAAGCGCCACGTTTGACGGCAATGTCCAAGGTGTTGTTGTCCATGCTAAAATATAAGCGTCCTCACCTTTCACTTTGAAGCGGGCGATTGCTGAACGTTCTTTAACATCCTTATAGCCCTGTGCAACCTCATGGCTTGAAAGCGGCGTTCCGCAGCGCGGACAATAAGGCACAATCTTATAGCCTTTATAGAGCAGGCCTTTCTCCCAAATCTGCTTTAATGCCCACCATTCGGACTCAATAAACTCATTGTGATAAGTCACATAAGGCTTCTCCATATCTGCCCAAAAACCGACAGTCCCTGAGAAATCCTCCCACATACCTTTGTATTTCCATACACTTTCCTTACAGTGCTCAATAAACGGCTCAAGACCGTATTCCTCGATCTGCTCCTTGCCGTCAAGGCCGAGCATCTTCTCAACTTCAAGTTCAACCGGAAGCCCGTGTGTATCCCAGCCGGCTTTACGCGGAACCATATAGCCCTTCATCGTCTTATATCTCGGGATCATATCCTTAATAACACGAGTTAAAACATGGCCGATATGCGGCTTGCCGTTGGCTGTCGGCGGACCGTCATAAAATACAAACTCAGGACCTTTTTTCTTTGCTTCAATACTTTTCTCAAAAATATGGTTGTCATTCCAAAACTTTTCAACCTTTTTCTCTCTGTCTACGAAATTCAGATTAGTCGATACCTTTTCGTACATCTCTTTTCCTCCTTCAAAAATTAGCAAATCTAAGAATGAACTTCCTATAAATCAAAAAGCTTCCGCCCTGCAACAGGACGAAAGCTTATCATAACCGGATTCGTTACCACCTATTACAACATACTGACATATGCGTTCTCTTTAACGGAAGAAATCCGGCACAAACTACTGCCGCAGCTGCGGGTTCGCTCATACAACTCCGAAGTGATATTCACCGAATGCCTACTTGTACCAAACTCTCACTGTCTTTGGCTCGCTGTGTCTTTTGGACGGACGGCTACTGTCTTCATCATCGCTTTTGTATTTCTTAATCAAACTTTATCTTAATATATATCGCCCCTCATGTCAACCGTTTCCTTATGTTTATAGCGTTTTGAAAGGGTTTTCCGACTATTTTCCGGCCACTGTATGTGCAATTTTCCCTTTGTCCAAAATTGCTTGCACATATTGTATAATTTCTCATGCCAATTTTTTTAATCTTTGTGAACACTTTTCGTGTAACTCATGGTATTATAATACACGTAAACCCCCCAATACATTATATAGTTTTTTGTTACACCCCATAAGAAACAAAAAATACCTTCTCCAAAGAAAAAGCAGCCGTTCGGTAGGCTGCTTTTTTCATGTCTGAATTTAAGTTTATCGGCTTAGTATATTCGAAACTTGTTGTTTATATTTTACGTGCAGGGATAGTCATATCATTTCTAGTAACACGCTGCGCCGATATATCGAAGACAGAAGTTTCAATATGCTATACGACTGTTAGAAAATGGCGAACAGATCTATTCTGCACATTTAAACAGGTGTGTGATATCTACTGTCTTATATCCGCATATTAAGTGGAAGTATGTTGCCAATCGTCTTATGATATTCAGCCGCAAGGACGGTGTACAGTTTGCAGCGTGTATAGTAAGCGTTTTGCAACATACTTACAAACCTCCATGCTCACACTAAAATGCGGAACGGCTGCAGTAAAAATCCCACAACAGCCCATGCGGCACGTTTCATCCACGGTACGTCGGCGACCTGTACATGATCCGGTGTTTCATATGTATTTTCATCAATGACTTTTCGGCTATCTGCCTTATAGCCATCCATTTTCTCCAAAAGCTGGGCCGTCAATGCTTTACTCTGCACTGCAAGCATCAGCTCTGTATCAACATAAGTACTTCGAAGGTCCATATTATAAGAACCGATGATTGACAGTTCATCATCTATCACAACTGATTTTCCGTGATAAGAGGTGCCGCCGTCGTATTCATAAATCTGAACCCCCGTATCTACAAGTTCATCCTTGTGTCTCAAATAATCACTGGACGCAACGAAATTATCACCGTTTTCTACAGAATTAATAAGCATTTCCACATTAACCGTTGCAGAAGCCTCTTTAAGACGTCCATACATATAATCGTTACAGACAGCATACGGTGTATGGATAATCACCTTTTCTTTTGCATTTTTCATAAGTTCAGTCAACTCATAAAAAACAACAGGTTCCTTTCCGTAAATATGTGTCGGATTGTGTATCAGCTCCACATGGTTTGTTGCTACCGTGTTCTTATAATAATCAAAGTCCTCAAAAAGATCCGGGCGCTCATTTTTTATTTTTTCATAACGCTCGTAAAGCATGTCAATCTGTGCTTTTACATCGTCATCATCGCGAAGCTTTTCATCATCATGAAAATACGTACATTCCTCTTTTTCCCATACACTTTTAAAATATTCCTCAACCTGATAGAGCGCACTTTCATTTTCCGCAGTTCTTTGCTCTGCTGTATTGTAAATAAGCACCTCTCTGTCATAGCTCATGCCGTCCGTCGGATAATTTCCGATAAAATAATCAAATGTATTTCGCCCGCCGAGGATAAAGGCTTTCTCATCAACAATCACATATTTGTCGTGCATCCGCCCCTGTGTCTTCCACGGCTGCAAAATATTAAGCATATTATAAATTTTAATCTCAATATTCGGGTGTGAGGAAAGCGCGTAGAAAAATTCCCGGCCATTCATTCTTAAGAAACCGCTGACGCCATCGACCAATATGCTGACCTTAACACCTTCATCCGCTTTTTTAAGAAGCATTGCCGCAATGTCCTTTGTACTCTCACCCTCACGCATATCGAAGGTTGATAAAATAATCCGCTCTTTCGCCTGGTTCATCAGACGAATACGTTCTTCCCATGCACTCATATTCGTCTCCATCAGCATTGCCCTGTCAACGCCTTCATCTTCATGATAAAACCGGCTCATTGAAAAATTATTTTTTGTAGTCTCGCTCACCTTTTTATAGCCAAGAAACGGCGCCATAACCGCCAAAAGCAGCAGCCCTACAATCAGACAGACTGCCAGTATAATTGTATACAGTTTCCAATGTCTTTTAAAATATAATACAATCTTCATCTTTTGCACCTCTTAATTTCAGCCCAAGGCCACATCCAATATCATCATCAGTAAAAATCCAACAGCAAATCCTATCGTTGCAGCATTTGAATGGCTGCCCAGCGAAGCCTCCGGTATAAGCTCCTCCACAACAACATAAATCATTGCTCCTGCCGCAAACGCTAAAAGATAAGGCAGCACCGGCGTCAGAAATCCGGCTAAAAGTATTGTTACAAATGCGGCCACAGGTTCTACAGCCCCCGACAGCGCCCCGTAAAGGAAAGCCTTGCTTCTGCCAATACCGGACTCCGAGCAAAGCGGCAGCGAAATTATCGCACCCTCCGGAAAATTTTGAATGGCAATGCCTATTGAAAGCGTAAATGCGCCGGCAATAGTAATATTGGCGTCCGATGCCATTAACCCGGCAAACACAACACCGACAGCCATCCCCTCAGGAATATTGTGGAGTGTGACCGCAAGGACAAGCATTGTCGTTTTTTTTAGATTTGCTCTGGGGCCCTCCGGCGCATCGGCATCCATATGAAGATGCGGAATCATTTTATCCATGAAAAGCAAAAATAAAATGCCAAGTGCGAACCCGGCTGCTGCCGGCACAAATGCAAATTTTCCCATAGACTCTGACATATCCATTGCCGGTATAAGCAGCGACCATACTGATGCCGCAACCATGACACCGGAAGCAAAACCTAAAAGTGCCTTTTGTACAAGCGTATTCAACTTATTTCGTATAAAAAATACACAGGCGGCACCGGCTGCTGTTCCTATAAACGGAATCATTAATCCTAAGAAGATATTCATAAAAATCCTCCTGTTTTATTTTAAAATATTAGCGGCAGTTATTTGCCATCATTATCGTAATAGATAATTTTAGCATAATCCCTATATATATACAATTCTCAAATATTATTTTGGTGACAAAACAAAATCATAAAATTTCCGCTTTACATTTTTCAAATTTATGTTATACTTTTTGAAATTAGTTATTGCTAACTTTTAGGTGCACAGCCCTATACAATATTAAATAGACATATACGAGGAGATTTATCATGACAATTTTAAGCCAGCTTTTAGCTTATCTTTCACTTTTATTTTTTATACTCTGCATTTTAGCGCCGCTAAAAAAATCGGCCGTTGCAGCAAAGTATAAAATTATCGGCATTGCCTTAAAGCATCACACATTTTATGCTGTGCTCATACTCCCGCTTGCTCTCGCCCACGGCATTCTTGCCGGGAAAGCCCCCGGTATGATCAGCGGCAAAATTGTGTGGATGCTCATTTTAATACTGATCATTACTTCCATTGCCGGACGCATACTGACACAAAAGCGCTGGCTTATCTTACACCGGATACTTTCTCTGGCCTCAGGTATTTTAATGGTCATACATATATGCGCAGCTATTTAAAAATAGCTAAAAAATTATATTGCAAATTTATTCGTTGAATTGTATAATATGATACCAAGAGAAAAAGGTGATATTTAATATAAGCTTGATTGTATAAGCTTTTCATCCTTATTCTCAAAAAAAAACCATATAAAATTATGCAAAAGGAGTGTGCAGATTATGAGTATTCGAATTGGTATTTTAGGGTATGGTAATTTAGGCAGGGGTGTAGAATGTGCTGTAAAACAAAACGATGATATGGCACTTACAGCAGTATTTACAAGAAGAAATCCGGCAGACGTAACCCTTTTAACAGAGGGTGTTCCGGTATGCAGCATTGATGAAGCGGCGGACTGGAAAGATAAAATCGACGTTCTTATCCTTTGCGGCGGCAGTGCGACTGATCTTCCGGCTCAGACACCTGAATTTGCAAAGCTTTTCAACGTCATTGATAGTTTCGATACACATGCGCGCATTCCCGAGCATTTTGAAAATGTAGACACAGCAGCCAAATCCGGCGGCAAAGTGGCTATTATTTCTGTCGGCTGGGATCCGGGCATGTTTTCTTTAAACAGATTATATGCAAACACTATTCTTCCGGACGGCAAAGATTATACTTTTTGGGGCAAGGGCGTAAGTCAGGGACATTCCGATGCGATCCGCCGCGTCGAGGGCGTCAAAGACGGTAAGCAATATACAATTCCGTCAAAAGAAGCTTTAGATGCTGTCAGAAACGGCGAAAATCCTGAGCTGACAACACGTCAGAAACATACACGGGAATGCTTTGTCGTTCTTGAAGAAGGCGCCGACGCCGCAAAAGTTGAAGCAGAAATCAAGTCAATGCCAAACTACTTCGCTGATTATGATACAACGGTTCATTTTATCAGTGAAGAAGAATTAAAAAGAAATCACAGCGGTATTCCACATGGCGGCTTTGTTCTTCGAAGCGGTAAAACAGGCTGGAACAGCGAAAACAGCCATATCATTGAATACAGCTTAAAGCTTGATTCCAACCCTGAATTTACTTCCTCTGTCATCATAGCCTACGCCCGCGCAGCTTTCAGACTGGCGTCCGAAGGTCAGAGCGGCTGCAAAACCGTCTTCGACATCGCCCCGGCTTACTGAAGCAAAAAAAGCGGCGAAGAATTAAGACGGGAAATGCTGTAATATACCACGCGCGGCGCCCATAGAAAGGCGCTGCGTGTCACTAGAAATGATATGCCTGTCCCTGCGCATAAAATATGAACAACAAAGTTTCGAATATTCTAAGCCGACAAACCAACTTGATTAAAAGATCGTTTCTTCCGCCTTTTTATACGCCCACAGTA
>OLRK01002637.1_pt1 | contig 10851 bp, 11 predicted proteins | sample 1672911 | NCBI WGS metagenome assembly OLRK01 (sample SAMEA3136736, study PRJEB25190) | human gut metagenome | biome: human gut; feature: human-associated habitat; material: faeces | place: Austria | collected 2013
GGCGTGCTCCTGGTAAGGGCTCCACTCCTTTTTCTGATAGAGGTAGGCCTGGATGTGGGTGATGAGGGTGTTGACCCGCTCCCCCTCGTCGGGGTGGACCACCAGCCCCGGCCGTTTGTTGACCAGGAGCAGGTTCTCATCCTCATAGAGGATGTCCAGCTGGGGCTTGAACACCGACAGGAAGGCGTTCTCCGGGGTGGGGGTGTCGAAAAACTCATCGTTGATGTAAAGCTGGAGCAGGTCCCCCTTGGCCAAACGGGTGTCCCGCTTGGCTCCCTTGCCGTTGAGCTTGACCCGCTTGATGCGGATGTATTTCTGGGCCAAAGGGGCCGGGAGAAGGGGGAGGGTTTTGGCCAGCCACCGGTCCAGCCGCTGGCCGGCGTCATTGGGGCCCACGGTGAATTCCCGCATGGAACCACAACCTTTCTGGGAATTTTTCTCTTGACGATGCGCCCCAATGGGTGTATTCTACTACTTTAGCGGCGATCTGAGAGGGCGGGAAGGACATCTTTCCCAAATTATCGCCATTATACCATCTTTGGGGGAGAATTTGAAGAAAAGTATTTGACAAGCCTGCTTTTTTTTGTTAGAATACCCCCTGTACCATGTGAGGAGTATGCTATGCGACTGAATCTGCGGGAGATTATCCATGTGCCCGGCGCCAGCCTCCCCTTCCAGTTCCAACTGGATTTGAGCGGGGAGGATTTTTTCGGGGAGCATCCCATCCCCCGGCCGGTGACGGTGACAGGACACGTAAAAAACGTGGCGGATGTGCTGGTCCTGGAAGGGGAAGCCCGGTCTGTGCTGGACGAAACCTGTGACCGGTGCATGACCCGATTCAGCCGGGAGAAAGTGGTTCCCCTCCAGTTCCTGCTGGCGGAAACGCTGGAGAACGAGGAGGAGGACGACATTGTCCTCCTGGACAACGGCGAGGTGGACGTGGGCCAGCTGGCTTACACCGCCTTCATCCTAAACATGGACACGAAACACTTGTGCTCAGAAGACTGCAAGGGACTTTGCCCCGGCTGTGGCGTCAACCTCAACGTGGAGCCCTGCCGGTGTAAGAAGCAGGCCGATCCCAGATGGGCCGCTCTCGAGCAGCTACTTAATAAAAACTGAGTAGTACCCAATCCACTTTGCCCGACAGGGCATCACCAAGGAGGTGTCTCGAAATGGCGGTTCCGAAGAGTAAAGTCTCGAAGCAGAGACGGGATAAGCGGCGTGCCAACTGGAAGCTGGCAGCTCCCGCAGTCACGACCTGCCCCAAGTGCGGCGCGTTCCGGCTGCCCCACCGGCTGTGCAAGGCCTGCATGACCTATGACGGCAAGGTGTTTGGTCAGGTCCAGGCTCAGGCCCAGCAGGAGAACTAATCGAGAAAAAGAAAGAGGGGTGCCGCCCCTCTTCTTTTTTTCCCCTTTTCCGGGGCAGCGGCCTGCCCCGGCCATCCACATCTCGGAAGGAGGGACCCCCGTGGCCCGCACCCAAATCCAATCCGTCACCCCGGGCGGACCTGCCCATCAGGCGGGGGTCCGCCCGGGGGAGACGCTGGTCGCCATCAACGGCCACCCCATTGTGGACGTGCTGGACTACAAGTACTATTCCTATGACCCCGACCTCACCCTCACCCTGCGCACCGAAGCGGGGGAGCGGACGGTGGAGCTGTCCAAAGACGTGGGGGAGGACCTGGGCCTGGAGTTTGCCACCTACCTCATGGACCGGGCCCGGTCCTGCGCCAACCACTGCGTGTTCTGCTTTGTGGACCAGATGCCGAAAGGCATGCGGGACACCCTATATTTTAAGGACGACGATGCCCGCCTGTCCTTCCTCATGGGCAACTACATTACCCTCACCAACCTCAGCCGGCGGGAACTGCAGCGGATCTGTGATCTGCACATCTCCCCCATCAACATCTCCGTCCATGCCACGGACCCGGAGGTCCGCCGCCTGCTGCTGGGCAACCAGCGGCGGGGGGGAGAGTGCCTGGAGCACATGCGCACCTTTGCCCAGGCGGGGATCGTGATGAACTGCCAGATTGTGGCCTGCCCGGGCCTCAACGACGGGGCGGTTCTGCAGCAAAGCATGGAGGAGTTGGCGGCCCTCTATCCCCAGGTGAAGAGTGTGTCGGTGGTTCCGGTGGGCCTGACCCGCCACCGCCAAGGGCTCTACCCCCTGCGGCCCTACACGGAAGGGGAGGCCCAAGGGGTGGTGGACCAGGTGGAGGCCTTCGCGGCCCAGTGCCTGGCGGAGAAGGGGAGCCGGATCTTCTGGTGCTCCGACGAGTTCTACCTCCAGGCGGGACGGGCCCTGCTGGCCGGTCGTCCTCTGCCAGAAAAGGGATACTATGAAGACATGGCCCAGCTGGAAAACGGCGTGGGGATGCTCCGCCTGCTGGAAACCGAGCTGAAGGGCGCCGTGATGACGGCGCCGGAGGAGATCCCCCCCGTGGCCCCCTTTTCCATCGCCACCGGGGTGGCAGCGGCCCCTTTCCTGGGAGAAATCATTGACAGAGCGGCGGCAAAATGCCATACTAAGTTAGACTATTCCGTCTACCCCGTGGTAAACCACTTTTTTGGAGAGACCATCACGGTAGCGGGCCTGCTCACCGGGCAGGACTTGCTGGCCCAGCTCAAGGGGAAGCGCTTGGGCACCCGGGTCCTTCTGCCCCAAAACACCCTCCGCCACGGGGAGACGGTCTTCCTGGATGATATGACCGTGGAGGAGCTCTCCCAGGGTCTGGGGGTGCCGGTGATCCCCGTGGAGCAGGACGGCTTTGCCCTGTTTGAAACCATTTTTGGGGTGTGAGCGCCCCGGAACCATCCGTCATTCCAACCCAAAAGGAGGTTATTTGAATGGCAAAACCTCTGGTAGCCATCGTGGGCCGGCCCAATGTGGGCAAGTCCATGCTGTTTAATAAGTTGGTGGGCCGCCGGCTCTCCATTGTGGAGGACACCCCTGGCGTCACCCGGGACCGGCTGTATGCCGAGTGCGAGTGGCGGGGGCGGGTCTTTGACATTGTGGATACCGGCGGCATTGAGCCGGGTACCACCACCCAGATTCTCTCCTTTATGCGCAAGCAGGCGGAGATCGCCATCCAGAACGCCACGGTGATCGTCTTCCTCTGTGACATCAAGACCGGGCTCACCGCCGCCGACCAGGACGTGGCCAACATGCTCCTTCGGGCCCGGAAGCCGGTGGTGCTGGCGGTGAACAAGATGGACCAGGTGGGCATGACCAACCCGGACATCTATGAGTTCTATAACCTGGGCCTGGGGGACCCCATCGCCGTCTCCGCCGTCCACGGCCACGGCACCGGGGATTTGCTGGACGCCTGCTTTGAACACTTCCCCCCCGAGGAGGAGGAAGAGGAGGACACCGACCTCATCAAGGTGGCGGTCATCGGCAAGCCCAACGTGGGCAAGTCCTCCCTCATCAACCGGATTCTGGGGGAGGAGCGGGTTATCGTCTCCGACATGGCAGGCACCACCCGGGATGCGGTGGACAGCTATTTCGAGAACGAAACCGGCAAGTTCCTGTTCATCGACACCGCCGGCATGCGGAAAAAGGCCAAGGTCACCGACCAGATCGAGAAGTTCTCCGTCCTCCGGGCGGCCATGGCCATTGAGCGGTCCAACGTGTGCCTCATTATGATCGACGCCAACGAAGGGGTCACAGAGCAGGACACCAAGGTGGCCGGCATGGCCCACGAGGCGGGGAAGGCCTGCATCATCGTGGTCAACAAGTGGGACGCCGTGGAAAAGGACGACAAGACCATGCAGGAGATGCGCCAGAAGCTGGAGAAGGACTTCTCCTTCATGTCCTACGCGCCCATCCTGTTTATCTCCGCGAAAACAGGCCAGCGCCTGGACCGGATGTTTGAACTGATCAAACTGGTGGCCTCCTCCAACGCCATGCGGGTGACTACCGGTACTTTGAACGACATTCTCGCCCAGGCCACGGCCCGGGTGCAGCCGCCCACCGACAAGGGCAAGCGGCTGAAGATCTATTATATGACCCAGGCTTCCACCAAGCCCCCTACGTTCATCTGCTTCTGCAACGATCATGAATTGTTCCACTTTTCCTACCAGCGCTACCTGGAAAACAGGATCCGGGAAACCTTCGGCTTGGAAGGCACCCCCATCCGCATGATCATCCGGGAGCGTGGGGAGAAAGAGTGACATAGAAACTGGGAAAGGCGGTTTTCGATCCTCATGGGCTACGAAATTTTGGCATTGGCGCTTACCGCGGTGGCAGGCTACCTGCTGGGGAGTGTCAACAGTTCCATCATCCTCACTTGGTTTTTCAAAAATAAGGAGGACATCCGCAAGTACGGCAGCGGAAACGCGGGCATGACCAACGTGCTGCGCAGCGTGGGCAAGCTTCCCGCCGCCCTCACCTTTGTGGGGGATTTCCTCAAGTGCGTGGCGGCGGTGCTGCTCTCCCAGGGCTTTGTCCTGTGGCTTGCCCCGGGCGGGGAGGAACTGTTTGATGTGGCCCGGTATGTGGCGGGTGTTGCCTGTGTGCTGGGACACATTTTCCCGGTGTACTATGGGTTCCGGGGCGGCAAAGGTGTGGTCACTTCCGCGGCGATGATCGCCCTCACCGACTGGCGGGTATTTTTGCTGGTGCTGCTGACCTTTATCATTGTGTTCGCGGCCAAACGGATCGTTTCCTTGGCCTCGGTGGCTTGCGCGGCCCTGTACCCGGTGTTCACGTTCCTGTTCCTGTTTTTGGCGGAATTCTTTATGGCCAACATCCAGTACAAGTTCTATTACAGCAGCACCGCGTTCATCAACCGTGGCAAGGTCGTGCGGTACAAAAGCATTAAGGACTTTGAAAAGAAAAAAATGCCGATGGCGTTTGTCGCCGTCATCACTTACAGCGGCGATAAGCATTTAGTTCCGCCGAAGGCGCTGAATCTTATCAAGGAACAAATGCAGAAAAAAGAGAAGTAAACAAAAAATCCGCGAATCTGCGGATTTTTCTTTTCCTGACAGCTATATTTTTATCAAGCCTTCCTTGATCCTGATCCTGGATCAGCGTTTTTCCTCGGGCATCCGCATCATAACCGCAATCGCCTCCGCCAGTGAATCGACCAAAAACTGCGCTTCCTGTTTTACCGCATCCGGCGAGGAATGAAACGTAAAGCTTGGCGTCGTCGTCCTCAATAAAGGAATATCATTATACGAATCACCGATGCCGGCAATCGTCTTGAACGACAGCTGCTGTTTCAGCAATTCAATACCTTTTCCCTTGGAACAGCCGCGCCGGGCAACGTCAATCCATTCTTCATTCTGGAACGCTTTCAGCGTCGGAAACTGCGCGTTGATCTGCGCCGCAATCTCCTGGGCATGAGCGTCGGTTTCAGCATATAAGGACAAGCCGTAAATATCCGCCGGCAGCTCGTCCAGCCGGGTAAACGGGCGGTAAGGAATCGCGGTTAAAATCGACGCCGACGCCGGAATTTGACCATCCGGCCGCCGTTGACAATACGTGCCTTCCCCGGTCTGATAATAAAAATCCAATTCCCCGCTGAACCGGCGGCCGACCTGCGCGGCTGTTTCCAGGTCGATGCAGGCTTTATAAAGCGTCCTTCCTTCTCCATCCAGAATTTGCGCCCCGCTGCTCAGTATCATGAAATCGCAGCGCACGCTCTCCCGGATCGCTCCGGTGACGCCCGCCAGCGGCCGGCCTGTGCACAACCCGAATTGATGCCCCTGCGCCTGAAACGCCCGGATCTGTTTGAGATCCTCTTCTCTGAACTTTCCCTTGAAAAACAACGTACCGTCAAAATCGCTGGCCAATACTTTCATTCGTCCCCGCTCCTTTATCCGCCGGAGCCATTCTCCAGCACTCTCTGCTTACCATTATACTGATCTGAATCCAGCTGTCAAAGTCCGCAAATCTCATCCCCACTGGAAAAGAAAAAACAGCCGCATGGTGATCACTCACCCAAACGCGGCTGTTTTTAAACCTTTTACTTTACAGTTTAACCTGATTAAAGGTCTTTGATCAGCGGCATGAAGTCGATTTTTTCTTCTGTCGGGACCATCTGCGCTGTAAACTTAACACCTCTGTCATTCAGCTCTCTGAACGCAGCGACATCTTCCGGCGTAACGCTGACCGAACGCTTGATCTGCGTCGATCCGTGCTTGTTGGACATGTTGCCGACGTTGACAACCGGGAACATATAACCGGCGTCCGCAACCTGCTTAATCGTTTTCGGGCCTTTCAGAACGACAAAGATCCGATCCGTCGGGTAAGCTTCGCTCTTCAGTCTGTCCGCTGCTTTTTCAGCCGGCAGAATCGACAGTTTAACCGTTGACGGGCAAGCCATCTTCAGGGCGATTTTCTGAATTTCATCCTTCGCTGCCATATCATCGATAACCATGATACGCGTAGCGTTTAACGTATTCGTCCAGACAGCTGCAACCTGACCGTGGATCAATCTTTCGTCAATACGAACATTTACAATTTCCATAAGTGTAATTCCTCCCTTTGTAAGCGTTTAATTTGACTATTCACATTTTAGCGTAATTCCAGGGTCGTGTCAATATTTCCATTTGGACACTCCCAACGCTTTGTCTAAATGTTATTTCGGCCAAACCATGAAAAACACGCTCAACCGAGGTGATTGAAGGCTTTTTCGCACAAATTAAGCGCTTACATCAAGCCGAGAAATTTTCTTTGTCTATAAATTTTTTTGGTTAGCGCCTGTGAACTTTCTGTGAAACTCTTTCAGAAACAATCTTTCATCCCTTTTGCTTTGTAAATCCCGGTAAACTTGAGTATAATGAAAAACGGCGGTGATGAAATGACCTGTTTAAAGGTAATGACCTTCAATTTAAAAAATGATATGTTTTTTACACGGAAGAATCTGCGCTGGGACACGCGCCGGCAATACGTCCGCAATCTGATCGCTTCCACCGCGCCCGATATCATCGGCGTCCAGGAGTTAAGCGACAGTATGCGCGAACAGCTGCAGGCGCTTTTGCCGCAGTATCAGTTCGTCGGCCAGGCCCGCAACCGCCGGCGGCAGTTCATGAACGAACATTCCGATATTTTATTTCTGAAAGATCGTTTTGAATTGTTGGAGGAAAAAACGTTCTGGCTTTCCAAACAGCCGGAAGAAGCCGGCAGCCGGACCTGGACGAGCATCTTTCCGCGGATCTGCACAATGGCGCAGCTGAAAGATCGGGAAACCGAACAGGTTTTCCGCGTTTTCAACACGCATCTGGATCATCTGTTAGCCTATACCCGGACTGTTGAAATCCGCACGATCATCCGTGAAATGCAGCGGCTTCAGCAGGAAAAAGCTTGTCCGTTGATCCTGATGGGCGATCTGAATACGACGATGTCCAGTCCTTCGCTGCAGCTTCTGATAAAACCGGAAAACCGGCTGAACCTCAAACCGGTCTACGATTCCTCTGCGGCGTTCAATACGCTGCACTACGGCAAGGGCCGGCTAAAAGAAGACCGGCTGCCGATCGACTACATTTATGTCAGCGAGGATTACGACGTGCGCTCGACGCGGATCATTACCACATGCTTCAACGGATTGTATCCATCCGATCACTATCCGGTCATCTGTCACCTGGTTAAGAAAGGAATTACAGAATCATGAGGGATTATTTAGAATTATTCGCCACCTTCAGCAAGCTGGGGCTGTTCACCTTCGGCGGCGGCTACGCGATGCTTCCGCTTCTGGAATCAGAAATCGTCGAGAAGAAAAAATGGGCGACCTACGATGAAATCACCAATTATTACGCGGTGGGGCAGTGTACGCCGGGGATCATCGCGGTCAACGTTTCCACGTTTATCGGCTATTATCAAAAAGGCGTGCTGGGCGCGTTGGTCTCGACTTTCGGCTTCGTTTTCCCATCGCTGATCATCATCATCGTGATCGCAGCGTTCATTCAGAACTTCGCCAGTCTGGCGGTTGTCCAGCATGCTTTGGCGGGCTTGCGCGTCGGCGTCTGCGTCCTGGTGCTGACTTCCGTCTACAAGCTGATCAAAAACGGCGTCAAGGATGGCTTCGGCGTTGCGATGTTTATCTTCGCGTTCGTGCTGTCGCTGTTTACCAACATTTCGGTCGTCTTCATCACGCTGGGGGCCGGCTTATTGGGATTCTTAAAATATAAGCTGGGAGGGAAAAAGGCATGAGTTTGCTGATTCAGTTATTCCTTGAATTTTTCAAAATCGGTCTGTTCGCTGTCGGCGGCGGTTTAGCCACCATTCCGTTTTTACATCAGCTGGCGGAAAAATACACCTGGTTTACGGTGGAAACGTTAGTCGATATGATCGCGATTTCGGAATCGACGCCCGGTGCGATGGGCGTCAACATGGCGACCTACACCGGCTTTACCACCGCCGGCATTCCCGGTTCGCTGGTTGCGACGCTGGGACTGGTGCTGCCGAGCATCGTCATTATCATCATCATCGCGCATTTCTTAAAGCAGTTCAGCGACAGTCCGGTCGTCAAGGCGATCTTCACGGGGCTGAAACCAGCGGTCGCCGCGCTGATTCTGTGCGCCGCGCTGAATCTGGTCAATGTTTCCGTTATCAATCTGAGCGCCTTCCAGGCCTCCGGCAGCCTGATGGATTTGTTTCCGTTAAAAAATATTATTCTGTTCGCTGTATTATTATTCTTAACGACGAAAATCAAAAAGCATCCGATCGTCTGGATCGCCCTGTCGGCGGCGGTCGGTGTCTTGCTTCAGTTCTGATTTATCCGCTCCCCGCTTTGGGGAGTTTTTTATTGGCCGCAGCGACGCCTGAAAAACAAACTTCATGTTCATTTTCCCCGCGCAATTTCAGATCCTTTTGCGATGCGCAAATGCGCGCAATCAAAAACCCGCAGTCTAACCGCGGGCAATTTTAGCCGGATACGCTTTCTCAAACCAGAGTGTAAACAAGCCCAGAAGTAGCGGGCAGAGCGTGTTGATCAGCGCCGCCAGCTCAGGAACCGCACTGCGCAGGATCGCGTAAGTTCCTCCCGCGCTCACGGCGTAAAGCAAGCCCCAGGCCCGCGTCAGGATCAGATTGGTCCGCATGAATACAGGATTCTGATACGCCGCATCGCCATGATATTTTTCCTTGGAATAGTGCGCGCTTAACGGTATCGGCGTCAGGCAGGAAAGCAGCCATAACAAACCGAACGCCAGATAAGAAAGCGGGATAAGCCAGCGCAGATCAGCGCCCTGCAGCGCCGCCAGAGCGAAGGCCGCGACCAACAGGCCGGTAAATCCGTCATAGATCGTTTTTTGCCAGCCAGCGCCAGTCCCGCCGCCGTCATAATCGCGGCGCTGGCGCCCAGCGAAGCGGAAAATGGCAGAAACATCCACAAGCAGCACCAGGGCAGGATCAACAGAAGCATGTTGGTCCTTTTTTTCGCTTTTTCCAAATCTGAGGGAATGGAATTCCCCGGGCCGCTGAAATAGCGGTCCCAGTCCATCAACAGAGCCAGCTCGCCCCGCGTTTTGTAACGGCCTTCCATCATCGCCTGCTCGCCCCGCATTTCGCCGCGGGCAATCGCCTGCCAGACCTCTAACGGCGTTTCCACGCGCGTCGTATAGGGCTTCGTTCCCAATGGACAGAGTTCGCAGGTCTTGCCCAGCGTCAGCTGATAGCCGGTCTGCACGTCCGTATAGAAAATCTCAAATACCCGTTCTTTTCCATCAAACGCCGCCGGATTATACAGCGCCGCCATCTGGCGGGTAAACTGCTCAGCCTGGCGGACTTTTGTCTTCTGCGGATCGTTCTGTTCCTCCGGATTCTGGATATTCCAGCTGGCATTCGCCAGACTGATAAACGTTTCTTCCGGCAGCAGCGGCTCGCTTAAGTGACGCAGCGTGCTGTCGGACAGCGTTTTGGTCCGGGCGTATTCCCGCCCGGCCTGCGTAACCTGAATCAGATACGCCGAGGTCTGCCGGCGCAGCTCGGGATGAGCGAACAGCTCGCCTTGGGGACATAGTATTTTAAGACTGGTGCCGAAGGCCAGATCAAACTGCCGGATCAGCGCTTCGTAATTGTTCTCAATCGTCGTAAAACCGCAGGTAGAGATCAGGATTGATTTCATCGGGGCATTCTGATCACGCCGGGGATGAACCGGGCGTCCGTCCGCATCCCTTTCCATCCAGGGCAGATTCAGCGGCAGACAGCGGTCAAGCAGCGTTTTCACCGGTCCCGGCATGCCGAAATAGTATAAAGGGAAACTCCACAGGATCAGATCGGCTGACCGCATTTCTTCCAGCACCTCCGCCATCGCATCCGGGATAACGCATGTGCCCGGCGTCGCGGTCCAGCAGCGGAAGCATCCCTGACACGGGCTTAAGTTCAGCTCATTGATCATCCTTGTTTTAACGATCAGCGGACTTTCCAGCTCCTGCCGCACCCCCTCAAGAAACGCCTGTGTCAGCTGAAACGTATTGCTGGCAGCGCCGCGGGGACTGCCGTTAAGCGTCAGAATTTTCATTTTCAATCTCCTTCAGCCGCGTGATGCAGCGGTCAATCCAGTCTTGGCACATCTGCGTATAGGCCCGGCCGAAATCAGCGGTCATTTCCCAAACCACCGCATCCGAAGGCGACTGGGTCAGCGCCTGATACTGTTCGATCAAACCGGCGACAGATTCCATCTCTCTCTGGCGAACTTCGTAGACCTGCGCTAACCGCTCAAGCATTTCCCGGTTTTCACGGGGCGAACGGCTGCCGGAAAAGAAGATCCGCAGCAGTACCTCGCTGCGCGTCGGCATCATTTCCGTACTCAGATCGCTCGCTAACCAGCGGTCCAGTTCAGCTTTGCCCTGAGCCGTGATCGCATACACTCGTTTGTCCGGTTTGCCCGTCTGGACTTCA
>OLRK01002639.1_pt1 | contig 10848 bp, 19 predicted proteins | sample 1672911 | NCBI WGS metagenome assembly OLRK01 (sample SAMEA3136736, study PRJEB25190) | human gut metagenome | biome: human gut; feature: human-associated habitat; material: faeces | place: Austria | collected 2013
CTCAATATGAGCATTACCGTAATAGTCACCAAACTTACTTGTGTATTCAATAATATCTCCCACTCTTGGTTTTTCTTGTGTCCGTGACTGCTCAATGATATTTACATACTCATTTGCCATATCAATATCTGAATCGTAAATTCTATGTGACCCGCAATATCTGTTGTTGATTGCAACTAAAGATTCCTTATCATATTTATGTGTAGGTGTTTTAAATGCTTTCTCCATTATTTCATCCTCCATTTTTATTTTTGAGTACAAAAAAAGAGCCGATGTTTTAATCGACTCTTTTAATAAAAAATGTAATTTTTAATTGTTTAGATTTAAAGTGCAAGTTTATATAATACTAACTGATTAAGACTCACTCCTTCCTTGTTTGCTTCAATTGCTAAACGCTGATGCAGTGACATATCTGTCAATACAATATAAAATTACATTACCTTACACATAAACAAGTTCTTTACCACGTTTTACATTCTCACCACGAAAACAGTCACCACAATATTCATAAATCCCTTAAGCAAACTTTTTGAATGTACAATATGTACTTCTCACTTTTCCGTCTTCATCAAGTCTGGAACTGTGCGGCTCACCTAATTGCATACAATCTGACCGCGTACATGCAGGCCATAAAGAATCCATCAAATCATCAACAATTTTTTCCTCCACATAATCACCAATTGCAAATGCATCCAATGTTATCCACCAATCCATATTGTATACACGTTTTCCATTGTACATACAGCATGGGTTCAGTTCCCCTTTATAAATTGTTTCTACAATATATAATTCATTGTTGAACCATGTCCGTGACTGATAATATTTCTTATAATTTTCCGCAAGCTGCCTATCAGGGAAAATATAGGAATTGCCTGCTGAAAGTTGATGTCCTTTATAATCATATACGACTTTGTATCCTGGTATTTCTACCCAATTAGGGTTTTCAATTTCAATAAGATATCCGTCTTCAATCATCCAAGTTAAGCATTCTTTTTCATAACCATTAATCGGTTTGCCTATTGGACGGTTACGAAATGTTCTACACTCTTCGCTGCCTTTATTTGTTAAAACAAAAATTTTACCTTCATCTGCCTTGTAAAATGTATTAGTTGCTTTCTTAAATTTCTGATTAACCAACTTCATTTTTTCGATCTCCTTTTCAAATTTAAATTGCATACAGTTTTCTACCGTTAAACTCTCCGCAGTATTCAATCAAACCATATTTAACGAGTTTCCAAAAACCTTTTTCTGTGACTGCATTAATAATAGTATCCATATATAAAGCATCTGCCTTATTGTACATACCTTTTAAATCTCGCAGCACCTCTTTGGCCTGCGACTTATTTACAATATAACGAAATTTATTTTCACCATCTGGCAGCAATGTAATTTCCATTGTTTCCAAAGCAAAACAAGAAGATGGATTATACCAATATTCTTCCGCTACCGTAATAGTGATATACCCAAAATTCTCACGGATAAAGTCTAAGGTTTCTGGAATATCTTCCATTTTGACCTCCTGCCAGGAAATATGGTCATTAAAATAAATTGTGTACGTCATCTTTTCATTACCTCCCTTTATCTTTCCCAATAGTAACCATTACCAGATTCCAGAATAATTTCTACTCCGGTTTCCGTTGCATTGATTTCTGTGACATCATTCATATCAATCATATTCTCATTCATGTAAGAAAGTGTAATTGTAAGTGTCAATAGAATTCCTGTTATAAATCCTGTGACAAATCCTGTGATTGCCTTTTTCATCTTCCCATCACCTCCTGTGCTACTCTGATCATATAACCGCCTACAATAGATAAAACGCAAATTGTTAATGTTTCCATTTTGAAATCCTCCTTGTTTGTATGTATAGATACATTCTCTTTTTTTAAATTTAGGCACAAAAAAAATCACTATGAAATATCCATAGTGATTCTGTTCTACCTAAATTTTTATGGCATAAAATCGTTAATATGTGTATTTAGCTTTTCAGCGGTATGAAAAGGTGTTGCCTTATACGGCTTGCGAACCAATTCGCCTGTTATACTGTTAAAGCACACTCTAAACTGTGAACGAATTCCATTGACAATAATTCTGGTAATATTGTTGTCAAATAGTTCCCATCGTACAGAACAAGCATCATCACTTGTTAAAGAGATACAGATAGACTGTACTTTTTCTAACTGTTCTCGCTTCTGTGGATTTTTAGCAAAAACCAGTCTCAAACTATTTCTTAACATAGTATCACTATATGTTGTCATAACAAATTCCTCCTGTTTCCCTTTTAAATTTAGGTACAAAAAGAGCCAACATTATGTTGACTCTTTTGAGTATTATATTTATTTACTTGCCTTTTCAGGCTCAAGCCCTATTTTTTTACATAGACTTAAATAATTATTAACTGCATTTTTAAAACGTTCAGTAAGTTCATCTATATCTTTCCCATCGTACAAAATTGAAGATTTAATACCTATAATGCTTCCAAAAAAGAGATTATCTTCTTCGGAAAATTCTATGCTGCCGGTATAACCTTTGTACTCTAGTTCCGGAATTGGTTTATTTTTGTTCTCCATGTGACACGCTTCTAACAATCCTTGCATTATGTCACTTCCAAACTTGCTCATTATTTAATCCTATACCTTTCCGCTTCTTCTTCTGTTAATGGTCTACCTAATGATTTAACGAGTTTTACCATTTTCCTATAATCAAAAATCTTTCCATTAGTAGGCCCTGCAATTCGTCCATCCTTAATATCACTTATTACATCTAATTGTTTTTGTGTAATTCCGTTCTCCTCTCTTGCCTTTATCATTTCGTTGATAATAGACACTCTTGCCTTGCTTTCTTCTATTTCCTTAGAAGTAAACAACTGTTTTTCAAGTTCGTCCCAAGTTGAACCCTTAGAGCTGCTTCCACTTTTACTCAATTTTGATCTCCTGTCATGATTAATAAAATTTTACATGCATCTTCATTCCCATTCCAGAAGCTAATCTATTTAACAAACTTAATGATGGGTTAGCTAATCCTCTTTCAATTTTACTTATATTAGCTTGATGCACACCTGTTTTTTTTGCCAGTTCTTTCTGAGTCATGCCAACATTTTCCCTTGCTTTAAGCAATTCAATTCCTACATGTGACTGAAAGTCAATTTCTCTTTGTTGTCCGGTTTCAATACCATTTTCCCACAATTCTTCAGCATCAAGATCTAATTCATCATTCCAAGATATACCATAACCACCAGTATCTACTTGAATATTGTCAAACAAGGCTTTATTAGTCATAAAAACTTCAAATTGAGGGAATACAGAAAACAATTGTTTTACATCATAAAGTTTTTCTTCTCCATTTTGAAAAAGAACCAATAAAGTTAAACCATCAAGAGGTTTTACAGTTTTTACTCTGTTTACCATAAAGATCCCTCCTTTATTTAACAGGCTTTAAAGTTTCAAACTTTTGAGTTTCCCACATTTTCATTAATTTCTCTTGATAATGCAGAATAAATTGCTTTACCAGCCTTTGTTCTTTTTTGGACAAATCGCCTTCAAACATTTCACCATCAGATAAGGAAAACATACCAACACAGTCTCCAGAAATTGCGTGTAAATGTGGCGGATTATGTTCCTTTTGACGCAAATACATTTTGATTACTATATTATCAAATCGTGAAATGACTGGCATAAATTACTCCTCCTTGGTATCTATATTATCATAATATAGCATATATACCATATTGTCAATGATAATATGCCCCATTTCCCTTATTTAACCGGAATTCTGACCCACTCATTGTCACACAATTCCCATATGGTAGGATTGAGCGAAAACAAATTGTAGTCAAATAACTCATAATATCTGGCCTTTACTTTTTCAAAGGACACAAAAAATTCTTCGTGGTCTAAGTTGCCTTTGTTTGAGCCTGCCGTTTTATAAATTCGCAGCTTGTATTTCATAGTAAAGTCCTCCCTTTTGATTTTTTATGAAATGATACTGCCGGAATTGAACCGACTTCGAGCCTGTTTCTCTGTATCAAAAAAGGGTGGAAATTAATCCACCCTTAATCTTACTACTCTTTAATTGTATCAATGTATGTGAGATTTACTCCACAACCATTCAAGATCGCCTTTAATGTTAAATAGCGATCTTTCATCTTACTATATGTTTCTGTCGCGTTTTCCTTACGTGCCAGTAACATATAGTCCTGAATCTGGACAAACTCTTCTAGGGCATCCCTTGTTATTTCAATATCCATTAATATAATTCATCACCTCTAATAAAAACATATCTTTTAAATTGCCTTGCTAGAATAATACAACGTAACATTATGCAGATACTGTATTAAACATTGGTTCAGGTATTGCACGTCCCAACATTTTAGCAGTTTCAATCCATTCATCAATTACTACTTTTGTATTTTCTACTGCTTCCGTTGGAGTTCTACCATCTGCCATGCATCCTGGTAAATCCGGTACTGAGACAATATACAGTCCATCTTCTTCTGACCATGAAAGAATCATTGAATATTTCATATACTATTACACCTCCACTATATTATATTTGTTAAATAATAAGCGAATTTGTTTTATTTGATACGCTTTTGCCTTATTTCCCTGTGGCTGAATATTGATAATTTCAGGAATATCATGCCTATAATATATAAAATGATCTCCTTTTATTCTACATTCAAAACCTAATCTGCTTAGTAATGCTTGTAATTCAGAAAACCTAATATTACTATCCCGTTTTCCTTCTACAATATCTGCATAAGTATTGTTTGCCATAAATATACCTCTGTATCTTTTATATTATAAGTATATTATATCTATTTTATGCCGTCAAGTATGCAATATTCCCTTGTATGACGAACAATTATCTTAATTTCCCTTTTGATTTGCCTTTGGTAGCCAAAAAAATCATGCTGCCAAAAGGACAAACTTTTTAGAATTCGCATCTTAGTACCTTAGCATCTTAGTTACGAACATACGGAACTGCAATAATTCCATCGTTTGCCAAGTTCCGCAACTTCATGATATTAACGCTCCTTTTGATTTCGTATATTTTGCCGGTCTGAATATCCATAACATCAGCTAAAATTGTACCGTCTGAATTCCAGTCATAGTATGATTCAAGAACATTCGTAAGCAGATAACGAATATTTTTCCACTCAGTACCATATTTTGAGATGCGATCTTCCGTCCACAAACATGATAAATCATGTAATACCGATACAATGTCAATCAAGTCATACATAAGTTCTGTTTGAAGCCGTGAATCATCTGTATCTGTATCATTATTCATAAGACTATTTTTATTAAACTCACTCAAAGAGGAAATGATTCCATCTATTGTATAAGCCTTGCTATAAATATCTGGATTTTTAACAAAATTCGGGTATTCAGACTCAAGATAATCCAGTTCTGAATTGGTTAAAAAATCCTTTCCTAAAACCTTTAAAATTGCGTTAATTGTGTTCTGATTTAACATGATATAATCCTCCTTGTGATTGAAATTTTTATAAAATAAGGGCAATACCGGAATTGAACCGGTAAAAAGTAAAGTGACATTTTTACTTTTTTTATCCCTAAATCACCCATTTTATCTCACACATTTATCTATCTAATATGAGCTGCTACAACAGACGCATTGCCGGATTTTGAATTATTCAAATTTTCCCAATATGCTAACTCTGTGACTTGCTTAAAACGCATACTATCTGTGATTGTATTTACAAAATCACGCCTGCCAGAGCCGGATTTATGTTTTCTATCGTGACGCATCATATTTGCAGCCTCTTGATCGGTAATGAAATTCTGGTCAATCTCTGGTTTATTGTGTTTTAAATACGCATCCCAGATTTTAAGACTAATTTTGTTACGGAAAATATCGGTTTCCCATGAACCGGTACAATCGCTATAAACATGCAGGGTTAAAAGCGGATTTTTCCCCTTGTAACTTGCTGGTATTTTTGTAGCCACATAAATTTCATAACCGCTGGAAAATGAGCTGGCATATTGATCCACTAAAACAAAAGAACCTGCCGGAAATAATTTTCCAGAAATAACCCGTGATTTTTTCAAATATGTCACGTTGTAAGTATGACGGTCACGAAACATTTTTTTCTTTTCATTCATAAAATATCCCTCCAAACTGTCAAAAATCGCTTAAAATCACGCAATAAGAAAATCCGTTTATTTTAAAAAATGGTAGACTTCGCCCCTAAGTCCGGGAAAATAAGTAAAAAATAAGGCTAGGATCAAAACATATTCGATCCTAGCCTTACAAGGCAAGCCATGAAAAAGCAAAAAAAACGTCGAATCAACTATTCAAATTGATCCGACGTTTCCGGCGGTTACATATCATGTAACAATATATCAATCGCCATATCCGCATTAACAACGGACATTTCGGGTACCAGTAAATATTCTTCCTGGTACTCGTCATAATTACGAACTATAAGCCCGTAATTACGATCCGGATTGAATCGCGGATAGCTGCTGAAAACGCTAAACGCGATCTCTCGTTTTTCTAGGTTCCGGAAAAGGGAATTGATCTCTCGTGCGGAACCTACAAACAGGGTATTGTTATTTTTCAAATTGATTTTCTTCATCATGGCTTCCTCCTCAATAGACAAAATAAGCCCGTGGATCGTTCTCACATTATTGATCCCCTACGGGCGATCACGTGTCCAGAAAAATCATAATCCCCATACGGGCAACTATGATTCACGCGTGATCCCCATACGGGCGATCATTAATCGCGTGCTATTCACGTAGCACTCTTTTTCGTGCTTCCTGTACCCGGTAACCGGGTACAACGCTTCGGGCTTAGTAGCCTATTTATAGTCGCCCGAACGACTTAGATTTCGATCTCGCCGGTTCCTACCAGTAAATCAGAATCTATCCGGAAAATGGTACATATTACCATTCTCTGAAAACGCTCAAAACTATTACGCTTTGAGACAAACTTGCCCGTTTTACGTTCATGATCATTGATCTTCGCGCAGAACGAAATCAACCGGAAAAGGTCTTTATTTCCGCAACTGTATTTGAACCCTTTTCGGATCTCAGACGGATCGCCGTTTAACCGTGATCCGATCTGGTTCAAACCTTCCCGGATACTCAGGAAATCTTGTTTTCTGGTATCCGTCCAGGTATCCTCAGTGTCCTCGTACTTATCGGCATACGCTATACACTGGTTGTATAATGCGCGCATACCTTTCAGCACGATCGGACGAATCTTGTTTTTTCCTACGTCAATCCCGCCACAAGTAGAATATAACATGGAATAAAATGTGACAATTTCGTCCAGTTCTGAGGACGTTTCCGGGTTTTCCGGCAGCTCAACCTTTCTCAACTGCTCCAATAAATCGGAAAACTTAGTTTTATTGGATTCAGCACGATCAAGACGATCAAGCAATTTGCTATATTCGTCCGAAGATTCGTCGGAAGATTTTTCAATCTTCTTTTCAGTATCCTTGATCGTGTCAATGGCTACTTGATATTTGACTGTTATTTCGTCAATGTACCGTGATAATAAAACACGGTTTAATGCGTTGACAAATAAATCAGTATCAATTACCAATGACGGGAAAACAGTTTCTAAATTTTCCAGCTTGCTTCCATTGATCATTAAGATAGTGTTTGCCATATTATCCTCTTTTCTCCCATAGTCGGCCATGGGTGCCATTATTTTATTTAAATGTGCAAATTTGAGGTGAAAAAATCGATTGCTTGTGATATAATACTTTTGTGGTAAAATACCACAAGCAATCATTAGCTACGGGATTCAAGTACTACCGTGATTCTGTCAAATACTCGTAGTACTCATTTTCAGTCGCAAACAATAAATAATTGTTTGTGGCTGGAATGAATCCCATGTACCCAAAAGGTGTTATATAACCTTTTGTCCGCATGAAATCACCTCCTTTCATGCGAGATATAAAATTGAAAATGTACAACTGTCTGTAGGCTTCGGACTTATGCCCTTGTCCTTCGGACATGTATAGAATACGGCATTTTCCGCAAAATGTAAATAGGTTTGCGGAAATTTCCTTATTTTTGTAACAAGTGTATAATTGAATGGAGTTTTTATATATGGATACTATGCAAATCGCACAACGGATCAAGGCTCGTTGTAAGGAAAAAGGATATACAATTTCTAGTGTATTAGAAAATTGTGAGATTTCAAAAAGTTATATGTATGATTTAAAAAGGCAACGTATACCATCAGTAGAAAGTTTTTTGAAAATATCTGAATATCTTGATTGTAGTATAGATTATTTAATTGGTAGGACTGATAATCCAGATATTAATAAGTGATTTATGGTTATTGTATGGTATATTTATTGAATTGTGTGTAAATCGGAAACAATTTGAGGGATCGGACGGTTTTGGGTGGATCTTTTTTTTCGCATTATATAGAGGGAACTGGATCGGGCTGGAAGTTTGCAGGAATAGTCAGGAATTCGGCAGAAGCATTATAGTTATTATTGACTAACTATTATTAATATAAACTAACTAAAATTAGTGTAGACTAACATCAGTTAGTTCACACTAACTATATAGAAAATCGATAATAGGAATCATTACTATTATTTAACATCAATTACTACTATATCTAAAATCAAATACCACGTTATATAGTTTAAAATACTTTAACATGTAGTTTTAAAAACCATGTCATATAGTTTCGTCATCTAATTCTAATAGTTCAGATGTCTAGTTCGTATATCCGAACAAAAGGCAGCTACACCCTGAAGGCAGGGCGCGCCCTACCCTACGGAAAAAGGATAAAATACCGTGACTGCATTGGATTACAGTGTCGCAGCATTACATTGTTATCACTTTAAATCACTAAAGTAGGGGGCTGGCAAAAACCAAACGTATGTTCACAGAACGTTTGTTTGCTCTATGCTGGTACATTTCCACACCAACCTGAAAATCCAAGCTACATCTAAATTTCACCACCTAACTCCAAATTCACCAACTAATGCACCAATTCATCAACTGTTTCATCAATTCATCAACCAATTCATCAATTAATTCATCAACTGCTCCTACCCATTTTTAAAACACCTCATCAAATTGTTACAAAAGTATTACAAAAACCATCATAAAAACCACCAAAAAAATCATCCAAAATTCTCCCAAAAAAACTCCTCCCATTCTCCACCATTCCCCCACTCTCCTATCTCACCAATCATACGCCCGTCCTATTTCACATCATTTTCCCATTCGTCACTCGCCAAGTCGAAATTTGTATCGTAAAATCAACACTGGAACTGCATTATTATTCCCGCACATTCCTTAAACTTGAACGATACCCTTGCTTTATTTTCATACAAACTCTTCTAACTCACTATCTACCTATTAAAGTCCGACTACCATAAAAAACGCATATTTTTATGTTTTTTGGCTAAAAAAATTATTCGATTTAATTTTTGCATATATATTTTCATAAATTTTATGAAATTTTCATAATCACATATAAAAAATCACAAAAATATATTTTAGGACAGGCGGGCAGGGGGTATTCTTATAAATTTATAGGGGGCTTAATAAAACTTACACATACCCTTTATATAAACACACCCAATTTTCGTTCACTAAACCTCAAATTTCAAATACTGTTTCAATCATTACGGAGAATATATCTCTGTATTAACATTTAAAACCAAAAATCAATGGAGGATTGAAACATGACTACACCTAAGAAGAAAAAATCAAATACCACAAACATCACAAACACCACAACTACTGCATCCGCACAGACCAACACTCAGAAAACAGTCACTCTTCAGGATATTCCATTCATTAAATATCTGAAGTCAAGACCTGATTCAGGAAAGACAGTTACTTCAATGAAAATGGCAACCTTATTAAATCAGCAGCATAATCACTTACTCAAAGCCATTCGCCAGCAAATTGATTACATGGTAGCATATAATGATGAGTGTATTCGGACCGGTAGAGAGAATGAGAAACTTAATATTCAAGAATACTTTATTGCTTCAGAATATATAGACGCAAACAATCAGAAACGTCCCTGCTATAATATTACTGTCATTGGATATGAATATTTAATTTTAAAACAGCAAAGTAAAAATAATTTTATTTTTTTACTCCAATACATCAAAAATTTTGATTCAACTTTGAACAGTTACAAGCAGCTCTTAGATGTATTTAATCTTCAGAATGAGCAGTATTCCAATAAAACAGTCATAGAAAAATTAGATGCTTTATCTGAAAAAGTAGATCAATTCCAATCAACTTTTACTGTAACTGCAAAACCATTTCCAACACCAAAATATACGACCTGGAAAGAAGATATGTTAAAAATAATGGATAGATATACTTACTATGTAAATAGAACACCAAATAGTTCTATGTCAATTAGCAATGTAATTGCATTAATTATCAATAAAATGGAATTTGCTTATGACGTTGATATAGAATCTTATGTAACACAATATCAAAAAGCATTTGGTTTCAATAAAACAGATTTCTATATTTTAGATGTAATCAACTACTATGATGATTTAAAAAATATGTTCACAACAACACTAAATCATTTAACAGAAGGATATGACATCACAATCTAAATAAAAATCCTTATCTCAAATTTTATAAAGGTAGTTCGAACTGGACTACCTTATTTTTCGTGTTAAAAATTAAATTTCATATACTCATCTTACTAAATCGGAGAATATAGAACTGTATGGCTCTAAGTTATTTTAGCTGCCATAACATTTACAAATTAAGGGAGGAAACATCCTATGACAGAAAAACAGAACAACGTATCATCAACCACTACTATTTTATCAACACAATTAAATAGTACAGATTTACTTTTTGT
>OLRK01002646.1_pt1 | contig 10807 bp, 9 predicted proteins | sample 1672911 | NCBI WGS metagenome assembly OLRK01 (sample SAMEA3136736, study PRJEB25190) | human gut metagenome | biome: human gut; feature: human-associated habitat; material: faeces | place: Austria | collected 2013
GAAAACTTACGATATTGAAAGCCATCATACAGAATTATCTGGAGACTGGCGAACCCTTGCGAGAGCCGGCGGAAAAGTATCAAAGCTGCTTCGGACATTTAATATATGTATAATGATGATACCAAGTCTGTCACTTTTAGTCGGCACGTATTCACTCATGGTGAATTTGGAAATGATTAATAAAATATGGGCGCTGTCACTGCAGACAGCAGCTATAGGAATGTCAGGAACGATGTTTTTCTATACAGCGTTTATCGTATCTATCCCAAGGGAGCTTGATGAGGCAGCAGCCATTGATGGCGCGGGCGTTTTTAAAACATTTTTTAAGATTATACTGCCTCAGCTAAAGCCGATTACTGTAACAAGATTGATAATTATAGCTGTTGGGACATGGAATAATTTTGCAATGCCAACTTATCTTTTGACAGATACCTCTAAGGCAACGGTGATTCAGATTGTGAGAAAATCTTTTTATGCGGTAGCTGGTGCGGTTCAAAATGTACCTTTGGCATGTGCCGTATGTGTGGTTGCATTAATACCGATTATTATACTTTATATATTGCTTCAGAGATATATTATTGAAGGGCAGTTAGATTCGGTAAGTAAATAATAGAAGGGTTTTGGTGTTTTTAGGCCGTTTTTTCATTTTATATAAGCATCTCGACCGCCGCCTCCTTTTGTGATATACTTAAAAAAGTACATTACATAAGGAGGCGTTTTTCATGGGCGTACAAAAGCCAGAAAATTTAAAGGGACATATATGCGCGGCGCTTTTAGCCCACGTCGATGCCGGGAAAACTACACTGTCGGAGAGTATTTTGTACACGACAGGCAGTATACGAAAACTGGGACGCGTGGATCATAAAGACGCCTTTTTAGATACGCACGAACTGGAGCGGGCGAGAGGAATTACAATTTTTTCAAAGCAGGCAGGATTTGAGCTTTCAGGGAAGCGTGTAACGCTCTTAGATACGCCGGGACATGTGGATTTCTCGGCAGAGATGGAGAGGACACTTTCGGTACTTGACTATGCGGTGCTTTTAATCAGCGGCGCCGACGGTATTCAGGGACATGTGGAGACGCTGTGGCATCTTCTGAAAAGATATGATATTCCGACATTTATTTTTGTCAATAAAATGGATCAGCCGGGGACGGACAAGGCCTGCCTTTTAGATATACTTGCAAGGCGGCTGGACAGCCGATGTGTTGATTTTAGCGGCAGTCAGCCGGAGGCGGATTTTTTTGAAAATATTGCGATGTGCGATGAGACGGTGCTTGAGCGTTATCTTGATTGCGGGATGATTTCAGATGATATAATCGCTGAGCTTATTAAAGAGCGGAAGGTATTTCCGTGTTATTTCGGCTCGGCTTTAAAAATGGAAGGCATCACAGAATTTTTGGACGGCTTTGACCGATATACAAGATGTCCGCAGTGGCCGGAAGCTTTCGGAGCGAAGGTTTATAAAATTGCGAGAGATGATAAAGGTGCGAGGCTCACATATATGAAAATTACAGGCGGCAGCCTTAAAGTAAAGATGATGCTCACAAATGGCGGCAGCAGCGATGTGTGGGAGGAGAAGGCAGACCAGTTAAGAATCTATTCCGGCAGCAGCTATAGGACAGTCAATGAAGTCTTTGCCGGTGAAATATGTGCGGTGACGGGACTTACAAGAACGTATGCCGGACAGGGACTTGGCATTGAGCAGGCATCAGGCATGCCTGTTTTAGAACCGGTGATGACGTATAAGATGTCGCTGCCGCCGTCAGTGAATGTCAATGAAGCGCTGACAAAGCTTAGGCAGCTGGAGGAGGAAATTCCTGAGCTTCGTATTGCATGGAATGAAAAGCTTGCAGAAATTCATGCGCAGGTCATGGGAACAGTTCAGATAGAGGTTCTTACAAGCCTTATTAAAGAACGCTTCGGTTTTGATATTTCTTTTGATTCGGGAAGTATCGTTTATAAAGAAACGATAGAAAATATTTGTGAGGGCGTCGGACATTTTGAGCCGTTGAGGCATTATGCGGAAGTCCATTTAAAGCTGGAACCGGGTGAGCGGGGTAGTGGTCTTGTATTTGACACGGAGTGCAGCGAGGATATGCTTGACAGAAACTGGCAGCGGCTGATTCTCACACATTTGGCAGAGAAGCAGCATGTCGGGGTATTGACCGGATCGGAAATTACAGATATGAAAATTACACTGATTTCCGGACGGGCTCATTTAAAGCATACAGAGGGCGGCGATTTCAGACAGGCAACCTACAGGGCAGTGCGCCACGGATTAAAGTGTGCCAAAAGTGTGCTTCTTGAACCGGTTTATGCATTCAGGCTCGAGGTGCCAAAGGAAAATGCAGGACGGGCACTTGCAGATATTCAAAAAATGTACGGCAGCTTTGAGCCGCCTGAAATTTCAGATGAGATGACAGTGATTACAGGACATGCGCCGGTTTTTAATATGCGTGATTATCAGGCCGAGGTGACGGCTTATACAAAAGGCAGGGGAAGACTGGCGGCTTCTTTGGGCGGCTATGAGCCGTGCCATAATGCGGAAGAAGTTATTGCAGCAGCAGACTATGATTCTGAGAGAGATTTGGATAACCCGACAGGCTCGGTATTTTGCGCTCACGGTGCAGGCTTTGTTGTGCCGTGGCAGCAGGTGACATCTTACATGCACCTTGAGGGCATGAAGGAAAAGACGGATAAAAAGCTGCTGTCTGAAGCTTTTCCTAAAAATACGTCATCTATCGGCATTGCTGATGATAAGGAGCTTGAAGAAATTTTTTCAAGAACATATGGGCCTGTGAAGCGGGACAGAAATCATTTTAACAGAAGCAGTGATATATTGCGCCGGGAAAATCGTGAGACAAAAGACAATGCGTCAAAGAAAGAGAAGACATCGGTGAAGGAATATCTTCTTGTAGACGGCTACAATATTATCTTTGCGTGGGATGATTTAAAAGAGCTTGCCAAAGTTAATATTGACAGTGCCAGAACGAAGCTGATGGATATTTTATGCAATTATCAGGGCTTTAAGAAAAATATTTTGATTCTTGTGTTTGATGCTTATCGCGTTGACGGGCATCCGGGAGAGATTTCAACATATAAAAATATTTTTGTTGTTTATACGAAAGCGGCGGAAACAGCCGATCAATATATTGAAAAGACAGTCCATGAAATCGGGCGCAGGCATCATGTGACAGTGGCAACGTCAGATGCCCTTGAACAGGTCATTATTCTCGGGCAGGGCGCTGCCCGTATTTCGACCCGTGGTTTGAGGGATGAAATTGAGACGGCAAAAGCCGAGATGCGAAAAGTTTATATGAATAAAGAAGGCAGCTGCGGCCATTATCTGCTTTCAACACTTCCGAAGGAAGAACAGGCAATGATGGAAGCGGTGCGTCTCGGACATCATAAAATGGAAGAAAAAAATAATTGATGGGTAGAAAATGGTGTGTTAGTATAAAAAATGTTGGAAGCAAAAGATCATAAGGAGGTATCGGTATGAATTATTATAAATCAGCGGCGGATATGATTGGCGGCACACCGCTTTTAGAATTAAAACAAAAAGATGTACAGGCACGGGTGTTTGCAAAGGTTGAAGGAATGAATCCGGCCGGAAGCATTAAAGACAGGGCAGCGCTCTATATGATTAAGGACGCTGAGGCAGACGGAAGATTAAAGAAGGGTTCGGTCATTATTGAGCCGACAAGCGGCAATACGGGGATAGGACTTGCATCAATTGCGGCAGCAAGAGGATATAGGATTATTATTGTGATGCCGGATACGATGAGTGTAGAGCGGAGAAATCTTATGAAGGCTTATGGCGCCGAGCTTGTGCTGTCAGAAGGCGCTAAAGGTATGAAGGGCGCTATTGAAAAGGCAGAGGCATTAGCAGGTGAGATACTGGACAGCTTTATTGCCGGACAGTTTGTGAATTCGTCAAATGCAAAGGCGCATTACGAGATGACAGGCCCTGAGATTTGGGATGATATGGACGGTAAGGTTGATATTTTTGTGGCCGGCGTTGGTACCGGCGGTACAATTACAGGTGCAGGCACATATTTAAAAGAAAAAAATCCGGATATCCGTATTGTGGCTGTGGAGCCGGAAGCTTCGCCGGTGCTTTCAGGAGGTTCTGCCGGACCTCATAAAATACAGGGGATCGGTGCCGGTTTTGTGCCGGAAATTCTTGATACAAAGGTGTATGATGAAGTTATTACCGTGAGCAATGAAGACGCTATAAAAACAGGGGCGGATATTGCAAAGACAGAAGGTATTTTAGTTGGTATATCTTCAGGCGCCGCCGTTTTTGCGGCGAGACAGCTTGCGTGCCGTCCTGAAAATGCGGGAAAAAATATTGTTGTCATTTTGCCGGACAACGGAGACCGTTATTTGTCAACGCCGATGTTTGCGGGGGAGGCGTAAAAATGTATGATAAATTAACTGAAAGTGATATTGAAAAGCTTAAAGAGGAGATTGAATACCGGAAGCTTGTCGTCAGAAAGAATGCGATCGCGGCAGTGAAAGAGGCGAGAGAACACGGCGATTTAAGTGAGAATTTCGAATATCATGCGGCAAAAAAGGATAAGAATAGAAATGAGAGCCGTATCCGTTATTTAGAGCGGATGGTTCGGACAGCGCAGGTCATTGAGGATCATTCGGCAGAGGATGAGGTCGGTATGAATAATACAGTCCGCCTCTATTTTGAAGATGATGACGAGGAAGAAACATACAAGCTTGTGACAACCATCCGCGAGGATTCGCTGGCAGGACGTATAAGCAATGAATCGCCGATTGGCCGCGCAATTATGGGGCATAAGGCCGGTGACCGTGTGTATGTCAGAGTCAATGACAGCTGTGGTTATTATGTTGTCATTCGTTCAATTGAAAAAACGACAGATGACAGTGATGACAGAATAAGGGGCTATTAAATTGAAGGATGTATAGGGAGGAGAGCATATGATTTTTGCTTTTATCGGCTGGGAGATTATCGGCGCCGGCTTCGGAGCGCTTGGTATCTACACGCTTTTTTCAAAGAAAGCGAGGCGGTACTGGGCGAACGTCAGTAAAAAAATTGAAGTGACAGATGTAAAAAAATACAATCGGACGGCAGGGGCGCTTTGGCTTATGTTTTCAGCAATTTTTTGTCTGCTCGGACTGCCGCTTTTAATCGGTCAGGATACACCGTGGGCAATTCTCACATGTATTGGCGCTATGCTTGATAGCATCTTTATCATGGCCGGACTTTCGCTGGCAGAAGGCAAATATGAAAAAAGAAATTAGGTATTTGTCGAATTTTAGTGACAGACCGGAAAAAATGTGCTAAAATAGTTGCGCGATTTAATAATGGGAGCTTGTGTGAAAGCTTCCGGGAAGCTGATGTCGGGCTTTCATAAGCCCGAACACCATAGATAAATATCATTATGATTTCAGGAGGAATAGAGATGGAAAGACTCGTTGGAACAGTTTCAAGAGGTGTGAGAGCGCCGATTATTAGACAGGGCGATGATCTTGCGGCAATCGTTGTAGATTCTGTCCTTGCAGCAGCAAAAAGTGAAGGCTTTGAGTTAAGAGATAAGGATGTTATCGCCGTGACAGAGGCCGTTGTGGCAAGAGCACAGGGAAACTACGCAACTGTAGCACAGATTGCAAAGGATGTTAAAGCAAAGTTTGGCGACGAGACTGTTGGCGTGCTTTTCCCTATTTTGAGCCGTAACCGTTTTGCAATCTGTTTAAAAGGTATTGCAAGCGGCTGTAAGAAAGTCGTGCTTATGTTAAGCTATCCGTCAGATGAAGTCGGCAACCATTTAGTATCTTTGGATGATTTGGATGCGGCGGGCGTAAATCCGTGGAGTGATGTGCTTACAGAAGAAAAGTACAGAGCACTTTTCGGCTATAAAAAGCATACATTTACAGGTGTGGATTATGTTGAATATTATAAACAGCTCATTAAAGACTGCGGTGCAGAAGTTGAGATTGTTTTTGCAAATAATCCAAAGGCTATTTTAGAATATACAGATTGTGTACTTTCATGTGATATTCATACAAGAGTGCGTACAAAGAAAATTTTAAAGGAAGCCGGTGCAAGACTTGTCTATACATTGGATGACATTATGACAGAAAGTATTGACGGCAGCGGTTACAATGACAAGTATGGTCTTTTAGGCTCCAATAAAGCGACAGAAGACAGTATTAAGCTGTTCCCTATTAACTGCGGAGAGGTTGTAGAAAAGATTCAGAAATCTATCATCGAAAAGACAGGCAAGCATGTTGAAGTTATGGTTTACGGCGACGGTGCATTTAAAGATCCTGTAGGAAAGATTTGGGAGCTTGCAGATCCGGTTGTATCTCCGGCTTATACAGCAGGTCTTGAGGGTACGCCAAACGAAGTGAAGTTAAAATATCTTGCAGACAATGACTTTGCTGATTTATCGGGTGATGCCCTAAAGAGCGCGATTTCCGAATATATTCGTGAAAAAGATGAAAAAGCGGAAAGCCTTACAGGAAATATGGTTTCTCAGGGAACAACACCGAGAAGACTGACAGACTTAATCGGTTCACTGGCAGATTTAACATCCGGCAGCGGCGATAAAGGTACACCGATTATTTTAGTTCAGGGCTATTTTGACAACTATACAAAATAAACGCATCCTGTTTTGGAGATGCTTAAAGAGGCGGTGCCACGGCACCGCCTCTTTGACGACATGGGATTGTAGAAATTTTTTAAATCCAGCCGCCATCCATTGTGATCACCTGACCGGTCAGATATTTCGGGGCGTCGATCAGCTGACAGATAAGTTGTGCGGCTTCATCAGGACTTCCGAAGCGGCAGGCAGGGATTTCATCAGCAAGGGCAGTCCGCTCGTCTTCGGAAAGGCATTGGTTCATTTCGGTGTCAATAGCGCCGAAGGCGATGGCATTGACGGTGATGCCGCTTGGGGCAAGCTCTTTTGCAAGTGCCTTTGTAAAGCTTGTAATGGCACCTTTTGAGGCGGAATAGACAGCCTCGCAGGAAGCGCCTACATTGCCCCATACAGAAGAAATATTAATAATACAGCCGGATTTTTTGTGTACCATTGCCGGGATGGCAAGGTGGCAGCATGTGAAAACAGATTCAGTATTTGTGCGCATGATGTGCTGCCACTGGGATGGCGTCATATCTGTAAAAAGTCCGATATGGGAAATACCGGCGTTGTTAATAAGAACGTCAATGCTGCCGAATTGTTCTTTGGCAGCGGCAAAAATGGCTGCCATGGCATCATAATCCGAGGCGTCGGCAGTAAAAGTGAGACATTGGCTGCCAAAAGCTCTGGCGATGTCGGCTGTTTTATTCAGGGCAGCCGTATTTTGACGGCAGGTCAGTATAAGCCGGCACCCGTACCGGGCAAGTAAAAGGGCAGCGGCCCGGCCGATGCCGCGGGAAGCGCCCGTAATTAAAATGGTCGTGTGTTCGTTTATCATAAAATACTCCTTTGCTGTAGAATGAGTTGTCTGTGATGCGCGCTATAATCGCATGGGATGTGCTCATTATAGCATAATATTTGAAAAAATCCCAAGTCAGAAAAAATAAAATGATTGATTTGAAACGTCAAAAATTTGTGAGGGTTTGTGCAAATTGTCAGTAAAATCTGTGGGTAAAAATTGCCTAAATCGTTAAAAATTTGTGTTTTCACTTGACAAATGATAAATACGCAATTAAACTGTAATAGAAATTTAACAATTGCGGTGTAATGGTAAAAAAAAGCAGAAATTCCTCTTTATTTTTTGTGGTTTTTGCATTAAAATAATAATGAGCAGTCAGACGTAAAAAACAAAAATAATGATATAGGGGAGTGACGGCATATGATTTCAAATCAGGTTCTTCAAAATAGTATCGAAGGTTTAAAGGCTATCACAAGAGTTGATTTATGTGTGATGGATACAGAGGGCAAGCTGCTTGCCTCAACGTTTGAGCTTTCAGACGGATATGAGAGCGCAGTGCTGGATTTTGTAAATTCACCGGCAGACAGTCAGGTACTGGCCGGTTATCAGTTTTTTAAAGTATTTGATGAGCACCAGCTTGAGTTTGTTATTTTGGCAAAGGGTGACAGTGACGATGTTTACATGGTCGGAAAAATCGCTTCCTTCCAGACACAAAATCTTCTTGTCGCATATAAAGAGCGGTTTGATAAGGATAATTTTATTAAAAATCTTTTGCTGGATAATTTGCTGCTGGTGGATATTTATAACCGTTCCAAAAAGCTGCACATCGAAACCGATGCAAAGAGAATTGTCATGATTATAGAGACAAATCTTGACAAGGAAGTGAATGCGCTTGAGATTGTCCGCGATGCCCTTGAGGTAAGCTCGAAGGAATTTGTGACAGCTGTCGATGAAAAGAATGTCATCATTGTTAAAGAGGTTGATGAAGATGAAACTTACGAGGATCTCTGTAAATATGCAAAAGGTGTGAAAGACATGCTTGTAGGTGCAGAGATGCCGGATGTGAGAGTTTCACTTGGAACAATTGTCGGTGAGATTAAAGATGTATCCCGTTCTTACAAGGAAGCGAAGATGACGCTTGATGTAGGAAGAATCTTTTACAGTGACCGCACAGTTGTTGCTTATAGCAATCTCGGTATCGGCCGTCTTATTTATCAGCTTCCGATACCACTTTGCAAGATGTTTATTAAGGAAATTTTTGACGGAAAGTCACCGGATGATTTCGATGAAGAAACTTTAACAACAATCAATAAGTTTTTTGAAAACAGCCTGAATGTTTCAGAAACATCAAGGCAGCTTTATATCCATAGAAATACACTCGTATACCGTCTTGACAAGCTTCAGAAAAGCACAGGACTTGATCTGCGTATTTTCGAGGATGCGATTACATTTAAGATAGCGCTGATGGTTGTGAAGTATATGAAGTATATGGAGACGTTTCAATACTAAGGAGGTAAAAGCCGATGATTGCTTTGGATAATGTATATAAGACATATTCAACCGGTGTGTCTGCATTAAACGGCATCAGCTTAAGAATCAGAAAGGGCGAGTTTGTGTTTATCGTCGGCACAAGCGGCTCAGGAAAGACGACGTTATTTAAGTTACTTTTAAAGGAACTGGAGCCGACTTCAGGCGCCATTTTCATGAATAATCAAAATATCGGAAAGCTCAGAAGGAAAAGAGTGCCGAAGATGCGCCGCGGTATCGGCGTTGTATTTCAGGACTTCCGTCTTTTAAAGGACAGAACAGTTTTTGAAAATATTGCGTTTGCCATGCGTGTTGTCGGAAAGAGCACGAAGATGATTAAGGACACAGTGCCGCAGCTTTTAAATATTGTCGGACTGTCAGAAAAGGCCGACGCTTATCCGAAGGAACTCTCCGGCGGTGAGCAGCAAAGAGTTGCCTTAGCGCGTGCCCTTGCAAATAATCCACCGGTTATTTTGGCTGATGAGCCGACCGGTAACCTTGATCCTAAAAATGCGCTGGAAATTATGCGTCTGCTGGAAGAAATTAATATGCGCGGTACAACAGTAATCGTTGTCACGCATAATAAGGATATCGTAGAAAAAATGCAGAAAAGAGTCATCACAATGAGCAACGGTGTGATTGTCAGTGATGAGGCAAAGGGTGGATATTATGAGGTTTAGCAGATTTATGTACTGCGTTAAGCAGGGCTTTAAAAATATACACAGAAACAGACTTTTTTCACTGGCGTCCATCGGTACGATTACGTGTTGTCTGTTTTTGTTCGGCGTTTTCTTCAGTGTGATTTATAATTTCCGCGAAACGGTTTCAAGCGCTGAGAAAAATGTCGGTGTGTCCGCTTTCTTTGCAGAGGGCGTTACAGACGAACAGATTCAGAATATTAAAAAAATCATTGAACTGCGGGAAGAAGTAGAGTCAGTGACTTATATTTCTGACGAGCAGGCATGGGAAGATTTCAAACCTGTACTGATCGGTGAGGATGAGACAAGCGATGCGCTTACGAATCTCGAAAATGAGAATCCGCTTGAAGGTATGGACAGTTTGACAATTTATCTCAAAGATACATCAAAGCAGGATGAGCTTGTTTCTTATCTTGAAAGCTTGCCGGAAATCCGAAAGGTCAATGCTTCAGAGACGCTGGCGGATGCTTTTACAAGCTTGAGCCGTTTAATCGGTTATGCGTCATTTGTGATTATTGTTATTCTTGTGGCCGTTGCGATTTTCCTTATAAGCAATACAGTCACAATCGGTATTACGGCGCGTAAGGAAGAAATTGCCATTATGAAGTATATCGGCGCGACAGATTTATTTGTCAGAGGGCCTTTCCTTGTGGAATCAGTTGTGATTGGTCTTGTCGGTTCAGCCGTTCCGCTTGTACTGCTTCGTTTTTTATATGTGAAGGTTGTTGAGTTTGTCGGAGCAACTTTCCCTGATGTAAGTTTCCTGAGATTTTCAAATGTTAATGATGTTTTTGTATGGTTAATCCCGATTTCTCTTGGCATCGGTCTTGGTATCGGTCTTATCGGAAGCTGGGGTACATTAAGAAAGCATATTCGCGTATAATGATAATAGCCGGATCGGAAACAGGCGTTTTTCGGTTCGGCTTTTTTAATGACATAGGAAATCGTTTTCTATTTCATTAAAAAGCTCTGCGGGGGCTGTACAATCGTGTAAACTAAATGACCGAAAGGATGATGATATGGGACATAATAAGGTGAAGCGGGGGGTGACAGCGCTTATTGCATTAGGACTTGCTTTTTTTGCCGGTGTCGTTTTTTCAGATGAAATTTACAGCGCTATTGCCGTAAATACAACGGCGCTTGATGATGGGCAGCAGGAGCG
>OLRK01002653.1_pt1 | contig 10777 bp, 10 predicted proteins | sample 1672911 | NCBI WGS metagenome assembly OLRK01 (sample SAMEA3136736, study PRJEB25190) | human gut metagenome | biome: human gut; feature: human-associated habitat; material: faeces | place: Austria | collected 2013
TATATCAAATTTCTGCTTTTCTGTTCTTTGGCGCCAGATGAAATCAGGATTTTGTATGGAAAAAATAAGGGGTTTCCCCAGAAGTCTATGATTTTTGTTCTCCGTCTGTTTCCCCTCATAAATCAGTATATGAAATCTTTATTTTACCGTTGTAATTGGAAGAAAGTTCATGTTATACTAAAATAGATTAAAAAGATTTTAGAAATCGAGGAACAGTTATGATTGATCCGAAGAAAGTCAGATTAATGACGAAGTTGGCGGTTTATGAAGAGGGTCCGGGAAAGAAGGATTTGAGAATAAACGGTTACAGTAAGAGAACATATGTGAATATTAAGCAGTTAGAAAGTGTAATTGCAATTACAGCGGCTTATATATTAGCGATGGTGCTGTATTGTTTTGGCATTTACACAGATATTATTTCACGAGGATTGAGCTTTCCCTATCAAAAGTATATTGTTCATGCAGTTATTCTTTACGTTATTATAGTTGTTCTGGATATTGTATGTATAAGGCGATATTATACCAGAGTTTATGAGAAGATGAGAGTGGATATAAAGCAGTACGAACATAATTTGTATCGTCTGGGAAGATATATTCAAAAAGAAAAGGACAGGGAATAGCTTATGATGGCACAATTAGTCTATTTTAAAGAATGGTTAACAACTTTATATAAGAGACATGTAGAGATAATTTTACCGATATTGAAGTTGCTTTTTGCTTTTTTTGCACTGAGTATGTTTCAGAGAATGTTTTATTATAATGAATTTATTGATAAACCATGGGTGTTCCTGGCAGTTTCAGCTGTGCAGGCTTTTTTACCAATATCGTTTTTGTATTATGCGATATCTATATTGATTATGATAAATCTGTGGAATGTTTCCATGGATATTTTTCTGGGATTTGTAATTTTCTTTATCATCTGTTCCCTTGCATTTATACGAGTAGATAAGAAGCATGCGATAATTATTATAGCTACAGTGCTTTTATTTTATTTAAAGCTGGAGTATCTTCTGCCGGTACTTTTAGGGATGAGCGTTGGTTTTGGAGCGATTCTTCCGGCAGCGGCAGGAATTGTGACGTACTTTTTATCAGTATACATGACAGATGTAAGTACATTGCTTACGACCTCTACAAGTTCTAGTTTTGGAATGGGACTACAGCGAATAGTTAATCTGATCTTAATTGATAAGAAGCTGCTGGTGCTTCTTGTAACATTTGCTTTGATTATTTTTATAACAACATTACTTTGCCACATATTTTATGAAAGAGCATGGATGTTTGCTATTTTTGTGGGAAATATAGCAATGGTACTGTTATTGTTATTTGGAAGATTGATTTTTGAACTGGATTATACGATATGGCGGCTGTTTCTTGAGGTAATACTGGGAATTGGATGTTGTTATATTTATCGATTCTTTAGAGGAATCGGTGATGTGTCCAGAATCGAGAAGGTATCCTTTGAGGATGACGAATATTTTTATTATGTAAAAGCAGTTCCCAAGATTAAGGTTACAGAGAAAAACAGGAATGTAACGAATATTAAGTCCGAAGAAAATGAGGATGATCTCCTGTTTGATGACATAACGGAAGATTCCGATTTACCTGACAAGGATGGGAAGGAAGCAGAGAAAGAGTGAAAGGGCTAGATAATAGATTATGCAGTTGATAAGTATAGGACAATTTCACAAAGTAATAGAAAAGTATTTATATTGGCTGTCTCTTCCGTCAATTGGTTTTACAGATATTCTGGAGATTATCATTATCAGTGTGATCGTTTACCAGATGTTGAAGTGGGTACAGCTAACAAGGGCATGGACGTTGTTTAAGGGTATTATCATGCTTTTGCTTTTTGCCCTTTTTGCGGCAATATTCCAGCTTAATACAATATCATGGCTGCTTTCTAATTCACTCAGTGTTGGAATTACAGCGGCGATCATTATTTTTCAGCCGGAACTTAGACGGGCATTGGAACAGTTAGGACGGAAGAAGATCTTCAGTAATCTTTTTTCATTTTCAGCCGGAGAGTATGAGGGAAGACAGTCTGCATTTACAGAAAAGACGATCAATGAAGTTGTACGTGCTTCTTATGAAATGGGTGAAGTTAAAACAGGAGCTTTAATTGTCATTGAGCAGAATGTAGCACTTGGGGAGTATGTGCGTACAGGAATCTCTATAGATGGTCTGGTAACCAGTCAGTTGCTGATCAATATTTTTGAACATAATACACCACTTCATGATGGAGCTGTTATTATCAGAGGGAATCGTATCGTATCAGCGACTTGTTATCTTCCTCTTACAGATAGCATGGATATTGGAAAAGAACTAGGAACAAGACACAGAGCTGCGGTGGGAATCAGCGAAGTCTCAGATAGTCTGACGATCATTGTTTCAGAAGAGACTGGTGCAGTATCACTTGCAAAGGATGGGAGATTATATAAACATTTGCAGAAGGAAGAACTTGTAGAAAAGCTTCAGCAGTTAAAAGTTGATGATACAGGTAATGCAGATGTATTTAAAAAATGGAAGGATTTGTTGCGGAATGAAAAGTCAGAAAAATAATATGTGGATGAAGATACTTTCTGTCGTCATAGCAGTCTTAATATGGCTTTTTGTGGCAAATACAAACGATCCGGTAATTACGAAGAGGTTTTACAGTATTCCTGTAAGGGTTACGAATGAGGATGCGCTTACAAAACGAGGATATGCTTACGAAATTCTCGATGGTGAAGAAGTCAATATTACAGTAAAAGGAAAGAGCAGTATTGTACGTTCCATGGGGATTACAGATTTTCAGGCGGTTGCAGATTTTTCAAAGCTGTCTAAAGTTGATGCAGTACCAATTGATGTTACGGCAAAGCTGGATATTACATTGGGAACAACAAACACGATGAAGATTAAGAAGGATGAAGTAGTGACGATCAGTGTTCCGGTCAACATTACAGTAAAAGGAGATCCAGCGGAAGGATATGCTGTTGGTCGAGCTACAAGTACGCCGAATCTGATCAAGGTAAGTGGACCAGAGAATTTACTTTCTTCTGCGAAAGAAATTCGTGCAACGGTCAGTGTAGATGATATTTCTCATGATGTTACAGCAACAGATAAGCCGGTGCTGTATGATGAAGAAGGTAAGAAGATCAGCAACAACCAGATAGAATTTGATACATCATCCATAAGTATTTATGTGGAACTGTGGAAGACAAAGACAGTAGATGTAAAGCTTTCTTATACAGGGGAACCTGCAAAGAATTATCATCTGGTTTCTTTTGACTATGAACCAAAGCAGATCACGATCGCTGCACCGGATGATACATTAGAAAGTCTGGACTCTATTACACTTGACAGTGTATCCATTGATGGACTTAAGGAAAATTACGAGAAGGATATTGATCTGACACAGGCAGTGCTTCCGGATGATGTGATTTTAGCCGGAGATGATGCAAACGATGTGAAAGTCAAGGCAACGATTGAAAAGATAACTTCTCATAAGTTGTCGTTTGAGAAAAAAGATATTAATGTAACAAATAATAGTAATGGTTACAAAGTTGCTTATGATAAGGATAATGACTATTCGATCCTGGTAGATGGACCATCCTCCGTTGTGGATAGTCTGGCGATAAAAGATTTTGTTCCATGGATAGATGTGAATGGTTTAGAACCCGGAACACATGAAGTATCTTTGCACGTGAGAGATGTTGAGGGAGTTACCGTAGGAGCCACAACAAAGCTCAAGATTACTTTAAAAGAAAATAAATAACTGTTCAGAACGATCAGTAGATTACATTTGTGCGGCTTCTTTATAGAATACCGCACAAATCTGATTAGTTACAAATAGTGGATTTGATGAATTGAGGAAATGATTATATGAGACAAAAAACAGAAACAATGCTTTGTGCTGCTTTCATGGAACTACTGAAAAAGTGTCCCTTTTCAAAAATCACGATACAAAAGCTTGCCGGTCAATGTGGAGTGAACCGGCAAACTTTTTATTATCATTTTGACAATATATACGATCTGATGTCAAAAGCATTTGAGTATGAACTGGTACATGAGAGCCACATATATGAAGAAGTAACCTGGGAGTATGCTATGAGCAGGTTCTTACAGTGGATAAAAGATAATCGCGTGATCATTCGAAATATTTTAACAAATGCAGAGCTGCCATATTTAAAAAAAGCTATGTATCCGCTGATTGCAAGGAGTATATCCTGTGGGTATTTTTCAAAAAATACAGAGGCGTTTTCAGGGAAAAAGCAGGAAGAATTTTGCAATGATTTCTTTACATTAGGAATTACACAATATGTTCTTGAATGGGCAGAAAATGATTTCAGAGAACCAATAGAAGATATCATCGCCCATCTGTCGTGGCTTTTACAGAAAGTGTATGCATAAAGTATCTGCATAGGAGGGTAAAAATGATTTCCAGTACATCCAATATAAAAGTAAAAAATATTATAAATCTGAAAAAGAGTGCAAAGGCAAGAAAAAAAGAAAATTGTTTTCTGGTAGAAGGTCCCAGAATGTTTTTTGAGATTCCGAGAGATAGAGTTATGGAATGCTATCTCACAGAAGAATTTGCTGGGAAATACGATAAAGAACTAAGAGGATGGAACTACGAGCTTATCAGTGAAAATGTATGCAGACATCTTTCTGATACGAAAACTCCGCAGGGAGTCATCGCGGTAGTACGAAGAGAAGAACCTGACATTGGAGAACTCATCAATAAAGAAAAGAATCCATGCTTTTTTCTCTTAGAAAGTCTTCAGGATCCGGGTAATCTTGGAACAATTGTAAGAACAGCAGAAGGCGCCGGAGTAACAGGAATCATCATGAACAAAGAAACGGTGGATATTTATAATCCCAAGGTAATTCGTTCTACGATGGGAGCGATTTTCCGAGTTCCTTTTGTTATTACGGATGATCTTCCTCAAGTAGTTGAACAATTAAAACAGAAAGGAATTTCTGTGTATGCAGGACACTTAAAAGGAGATGTATTTTATAAGCAGGATTATCGAAACGGCAGTGCTTTCCTTATAGGGAATGAGGGAAATGGACTTACAGATGAGATTACTGCTTTAGCAGATCATAAGATAAAGATTCCGATGAAAGGAAAGGTAGAATCTTTAAATGCAGCAGTGTCTGCCACGATTCTTATGTACGAAACAATGCGTCAGAGAGAATTTATATCCGATGTGCAGTAGAAGTATGGGGCTGTCGCGCTATTGTTCCAACTTTAGATTATTGAAAAACACAGAGAGACTCCATATATAAATCCACACTCGTTGAAGTACTTCGTCGGATTGTGTCCAGGTCAGTAAGACAAGAGATTGTCTTCTTCCCTTGGATGCAATCTCTCCTCGTTCTTCAAATAGTGCAGATTTATATATGGGGTCTCTCTGTGTTTTATTTTTATTTTATCTCGGAACAATAGCCCGACAGCCATTTGTGTAAAGAAAATTAAGGAAGTGGTCATACAAAATGTAGTATGATTAAATAAAAAAGAATCAATAAAGTAGACAAAACGACCATTCAGATAAAATTGTTAAAAAAATAATTATTTAATCTGCTTTAAAAACGACAAAAAAATTGTGCATTATCATGCAAAAACACAAAAGAAACATACAAAAAATGTAAATTGTCTAAATACATCGCACAGAAATTATGTTAATATAAGAGCAGAGGTCAGGAAGGTATTGGGCTTGACCACAACGTAATGAATTATTTTAAGGAGGGTTTACTTATGGCTAAGTACATGATGGCGTTAGACGCAGGAACAACTAGTAACCGTTGTATCTTATTTAATGAAAAAGGTGAGATCTGTAGTGTAGCGCAGGAAGAATTTACACAGTATTATCCACAGCCAGGCTGGGTAGAGCATGATGCAAAGGAGATCTGGCATACACAGTTATCTGTTGCACGTCAGGCTATGGAAAAACTTGGTGTTACAGCAGCTGATATCGCTGGTATCGGTATTACTAACCAGCGTGAAACAACTATCGTTTGGGATAGAGAAACAGGAATGCCAATCTATCATGCAATCGTTTGGCAGTGCCGTCGTACATCTGAATACTGCGATTCCTTAAAGGAAAGAGGATTAGTAGATAAGATCAGAGAAAAAACAGGTCTTGTTATTGATGCTTACTTCTCAGGAACAAAGATTCACTGGATTCTTGAAAACGTACCTGGAGCAAGAGAAAAAGCTGAAAAAGGCGAGTTAATGTTTGGTACAGTTGATACATGGTTAATCTACAACCTGTCTGGAAGAAAGATTCATGTAACAGACTACTCTAACGCAGCAAGAACAATGTTATTTAACATTAATACTCTTCAGTGGGATGATGAGATTTTAGCAGAATTAGATATTCCTAAATCAATGCTTCCAACACCGAAACCATCAAGTGAAATTTATGGTATGACAGATGAGAGCCTCTTCCAGGGAAGAATTCCTATCGCTGGAGCAGCAGGTGATCAGCAGGCAGCTTTATTTGGACAGACATGTTTCAATCCTGGTGAAGCTAAGAATACATACGGAACTGGTACATTCATGTTAATGAATATCGGTAAAGAAGTTAAATTATCTGAGAATGGTCTTGTAACTACAATTGCATGGGGACTTGACGGCGAAGTTAACTACGCATTAGAAGGTTCTGTATTCGTAGCAGGTGCAGCTATCCAGTGGTTACGTGATGAAGTTAAGATCGTAGACGCAGCTCCAGATTCTGAATTCTTCTGTAACAAAGTTCCAGATACAAACGGATGTTATGTAGTTCCTGCATTTACAGGACTCGGAGCTCCTCATTGGGATCAGTACGCTCGTGGATGTATTGTAGGTCTTACACGTGGATGTAACAAAGCGCACATCATTCGTGCTACAGTAGAATCTCTTGCATATCAGACATATGATATCCTTGAAGCTATGCAGGCTGATGCAGGCGTTAAGTTAGCAGCTCTTAAGGTTGATGGTGGAGCTTGTAAGAATGACTTCTTAATGCAGTTCCAGGCAGATATCATTGATGCTCCTGTACATCGTCCACAGTGTGTTGAGACAACAGCTATGGGTGCTGCATATCTTGCAGGTCTTGCAGTTGGATATTGGAACAGTAAAGAAGACGTTATCGCTAACTGGGCTATTGATAAAGTATTTGACCCTGAGATGGACGATGATAACCGTAAGAAATTACTTAAAGGCTGGAAGAAAGCTGTTAAGTGTTCCTACGGATGGGCAAAAGAAGATTAGTTAGACTTGATTTGATTAATAAGAATTAGCCATTTAGTTACATAATAAAATGCAAGAAGGGATCCATTTATAAAATGGGTCTCTTTTTGCGTGTCAGATTTTTCTCTTTTAAGCTCATGTATTCCTGAGTACAGAAAAACGCTGAGAGTGCATTAAATTTGTATTTATCTGGTTATTCACTTGATTATGAATAATAAATATGATAAATTCAGAGATTAGAAAGAGTTGTAAAACGATAAGGAGATTGAAATATGGCAAATATAATTTCAGATGAAACAATCGAATATGTCGGAATCCTGGCCAAGTTGGAACTTTCTGAGGAAGAAAAGGAACAGGCAAAGAAAGATATGGCAAATATGCTTGACTATATTGATACATTGAATGAACTTGATACCAGTGGAGTGGAGCCGATGAGTCATGTATTTCCAGTGAATAACGTATTTAGAGAAGACGTTGTTACAAATGAAGATGACAGAGAAGAGATTCTGGCGAATGCGCCGGAAGCGAAGGACGGAGCGTTTGTAGTTCCAAAGACTTTTGATTAGGAGGAAAGATATGGGGCTTATGGATTATACAGCTGTTGAGCTGGGTAAGAAGATTAAAGCAGGAGAAGTATCTGTTTTAGAAGCGGCGAATGCGGCTATGGATGCTATTAATGCTCTAGAAGAGAACTTTAATTGTTATGTAACTGTACAGGAAAGAGAAGCTATACAGGCAAAAGCGGAAGAACTTCAGAAGAAGATTGATGATGGAATTCTTACAGGACCGCTTGCTGGTGTTCCGGTTGCAGTGAAGGATAATATGTGTACAAAAGGAACTCGCACAACCTGTAGTTCTAAGATTCTCGAGAACTTTGAGCCAACTTATACTGCCGAGGCAGTTCTGAATCTTGAGAAGGCAGGCGCGCTTATTATTGGTAAAACCAATATGGATGAGTTCGCGATGGGCAGTACAACAGAAACTTCTCATTATGGAGTGACAAAGAACCCATGGAATGCAGAGCATGTACCAGGTGGTTCTTCAGGTGGTTCGGCAGCGGCAGTTGCAGCAGGAGAGTGTAGTTACGCGTTAGGTTCAGATACGGGTGGATCGATTCGTCAGCCGGCTTCTTATTGTGGCATTGTCGGAATGAAGCCTACGTATGGTACCGTTTCCCGTTATGGACTCATTGCATACGGTTCTTCTCTTGATCAGATCGGACCGATGGCGAAGGATGTAACGGACTGTGCAACTATTCTTGAAACAATCGCATCCTATGACCCGAAAGATTCTACTTCTGTCAAGAGAGAAGATTATGATTTTACATCTGCTTTAACAGAGGATGTAAAAGGAATGCGCATTGGAATCCCAAAAGATTATATGGGAGAAGGACTGGATGAGGAAGTAAAGGCAGCTGTTCTTTTAGCCGCAAAGAAGTTAGAAGAAAAAGGTGCCATTGTAGAAGAGTTTGATTTAAGCCTTGTTGAATATGCAATTCCTGCCTATTACGTTATTGCTTCTGCAGAGGCAAGTTCTAATCTTGCACGTTTTGATGGTGTGAAATATGGATATCGTACAGAAAGTTACGAAGGACTTCATAATATGTATAAAAAGACTCGTTCCGAAGGCTTTGGACCTGAGGTAAAGAGAAGAATTATGCTTGGTTCTTTCGTGTTAAGTTCAGGTTATTATGATGCATATTACTTAAAAGCGCTTCGTACAAAGGCATTAATTAAACAGGCATTTGATAAAGCATTTGAAAAGTATGATGTTATTTTAGGACCGGCAGCACCAACAACGGCACCGAAGCTTGGAGAGAGCTTAAGTGATCCGATTAAAATGTACCTGGGAGATATCTATACCATTTCTGTAAACCTTGCAGGTCTTCCGGGAATCAGCGTGCCGGGCAGTCTTGACAGCAAAGGCCTTCCGATCGGTATCCAGTTTATCGGTGATTGCTTTAAAGAAAAAAATATTATTCGTGCAGCATATGCATTTGAGCAGAGTCGTGAATTTGTAAATTGGAGTCTGAACGGAAAGGAGGAAAAGTAGAATGAGTAAACAATATGAAACGGTCATCGGTCTGGAAGTTCATGTAGAACTGGCGACAAAAACAAAGATTTTCTGTGGATGCAGCACTGCTTTTGGTGGTGCTCCTAATACACATACCTGCCCGGTCTGTACAGGTATGCCTGGTTCCCTTCCTGTATTAAATAAGCAGGTTGTAGAGTATGCTGCTGCTGTAGGTCTTGCAACAAATTGTACGATTACACAGTACTGCAAGTTTGACCGTAAGAACTATTTTTATCCGGACAATCCGCAGAACTATCAGATTTCTCAGCTCTATCTTCCAATCTGCCGCAATGGACAGGTAGAGATCAATGTAGACGGAAGAAAGAAGAATGTAAGAATCCATGAGATTCATATGGAAGAAGATGCCGGAAAGTTAGTACATGACCCATCTACAGGTAATTCCTTAGTAGATTTTAACCGAAGTGGTGTTCCACTGATTGAGATTGTATCAGAGCCGGATATGCGCTCAGCAGAAGAAGTTATCGCATACCTTGAAAAACTTCGCATGATCATCCAGTATCTTGGAGCATCTGATTGTAAGCTTCAGGAAGGATCCATGAGAGCAGATGTTAACTTATCTATTCGTGAAGTGGGAGCGGAAGAGTTCGGAACAAGAACAGAGATGAAGAACTTAAACTCCTTCAGCGCAATCGCTAGAGCAATCGAGGGAGAGATGGAACGCCAGATTGACTTAATTGAAGATGGTAAGAAAGTTGTACAGGAAACAAGAAGGTGGGATGATGATAAAGAATATTCTTATCCGATGCGTTCCAAAGAAGATGCACAGGATTATCGTTACTTCCCGGAACCGGACCTTGCACCAATCGTAATTTCAGATGAATGGTTAGACGAGATTCGCAGTCGTCAGCCGGAATTTCGTGATGAAAAACAGGCACGTTATAAAGAACAGTTTGGCCTTCCTGAATATGATATCAATATCATTACAGAAAACAAAACACTTACCGACTTATTTGAATCCTGCATCGAACTGGGTGCAGCTGCAAAAGAAGTATCGAACTGGATTATGGGAGACATTATGCGTCTCTTAAAAGAAAAAGAAATGGAAGCTTCTGACATACATTTTAGTCCAGAAAATCTTGTTAAAATGATTCAGATGATTGAATCTGGTGCAATTAACCGTAAAGTAGCCAAGAAGGTATTTGAGGCAATCTTTGACGAGGATGTAGATCCAGAAGTTTATGTAGAAGAGAACGGATTAAAGACTGTAAATGATGAAGGCGCATTACGAAAGGTAATCGAAGAAATCGTTGCGAATAATCCAAAGTCTGTAGAAGACTATAAAGCTGGAAAGAAGAAAGCAATGGGATTTTTTGTAGGTCAGACTATGAGAGCCATGAAAGGAAAAGCAGACCCGGCAATGGTAAATCAGATTCTCAAAGAAATATTAGATTAATACTAATCTGTAGATTTCATGTAGACGAAAAAAGAAATAATACCATATCCCATCTGCTCTGTAGTCGCTGTGTTTAA
>OLRK01002658.1_pt1 | contig 10755 bp, 11 predicted proteins | sample 1672911 | NCBI WGS metagenome assembly OLRK01 (sample SAMEA3136736, study PRJEB25190) | human gut metagenome | biome: human gut; feature: human-associated habitat; material: faeces | place: Austria | collected 2013
GATCACTGATCTGCATCTGTGGATATTTTTTTGTATGTTCTATAATAATGTCTTTGAATTTTTCTTTCATTTCTTATTCCGCCTGTCTGTCATCCTGATCACACGGATGATTCCGTGCCCGTAATCAAATTATAGGCAATCCACAGGGAAAAGTCAACGCAAATTGTCCGCAAACGTTTGAGACAAGTTTTGTACTGCGCGGTCGGCAGCACAGCAGACCATCGCTTCCCATGATGGGAAGCGGGTGCTTTCGCCGACAAAACGATCAAAAACTTCTTTATCATAAACCATAATATCCGATTTTCAATTAACAAACACTGCGCTTGAAAACTGAAAAGCATCAAATGTTTTAAAGTTTGTTTCTGCCTGCATAAATTCATCTGTGAATATGTCTTTGAGGTACTGCTTAAATTGTGCAGGCGCATCAACGTATTCAAATGCCATTTTATTTATTCTCCTGTGCTGCGTAAAATTCTTTTGCCTTTTCTGTCACATAAGATTTCCACTGCGGCTGATCTTTTGCCATACGCGGACGGATATAATTTTCAACCATACCGTCAACACCGCCGTCAATGACTTTATGTTCTGTCAGCGACATGTAAAGCGCCGGTTCTCCCGGAGGGCAGCCCGGAATCCATAAACCTTTATCTGCCCATTTCTTTGTACAGTTGCCATGAAGAATAATCTTATCCTTTGGCTTATCCGGCAATGTGTTTCGAGGACCTACAACGACTGTCGTATCTGAATTTTTCTCATATTCTCCGATGGCCTTTAATGTTTCCATATTCAGTGCCAAAAGTGCCTGACAGCTTGAACATGCGCCCTCACAACGGATGTCATATTCAGGCCAGCGGGAAGCCATATCGCCAAGATACGGAATCCACATTTTCTTATAAACATCCTCAACTTTTTCACCGACAATCTCAATATTTTCACGGTGTGTTGTGCCAAGTCCGGCTTCTTGCGCCGCACGGAAATAATCGACCTTTTCAGTATCAATACCGACAACATCGCAGGCAATCAAATCAAGGGCGACCGGATCATAGCTTCCCATAATCACGCCGACTTCAAGCGGTGTCGGGGTGTGCGGGCTGTAGCCGCTGGCAACATTAATTGCATCGACAATGTTAATGTCCGGACGGACTGCCCACCACACATCCATCATCGCCATTGTCAGGTTCTGCTGATGCATGGTGTGATGCACGCCGTCCTGAACTGTTCCTTTAATATTTTTAAGGGCACAGCTAAATACCATCGAGGCGTGGGCTTTCATAATTGGCAGGTTAATAATATGATCCGCCTCAAGCAAAAGTTTCGGCAATTTACATTTTTTAATATTGGAGCGATAGCCTCTGACAGCCACATTGACAAGATCTTTTTCAGCCTTAATATCGTAAAGCTCAACGCCCTCCTCCTCTGCAACTTTTGCCATGCCGGATACTTCAAAGCACTCCATTGTATCACAGCCGATGGCTGCACTTTCCGCAACAACGATACGGTACGGCTGCGCCTTTTTAACTTCGCGGATGACCGCTCTTAATGTTTCCGGATTTGTGCACACAGCACTCTCCGGCGGCGCTGCATGGCCTGCGTTCGGTTTTAAAACAACCGTTTCTCCTTTTTTAATCATATTTGTGACGCCGCCTAAAAGGTCAAACACCTTTGTCACACTTGCCTGAATATCGCCCTCTTTGGCGATTGCTACTAAAGATTTCTTATCTGCCATTTTGTTTCCCTCCATTAATTATTCTTCATACATTAAAGTAAGATTTTCATCCACATGAAGCATCGGTTCAATACGCGCCTGTATTTCCTCCGGCGTATGTCCCGGTGCAATTTCTGTCAGCCACAGTCCGTCCTCACGGATTTCCATTACACCGTACTCTGTCGCAATATAATCAACACATTGAAGACCTGTCAGCGGAAATGTACAATGTTTTAAAATTTTCGGTTTGCCGTCTTTTGTGCAAAGCTCCATCGCAACAATAACCTTTTTGGCGCCAATTGCCAGATCCATGGCACCGCCCATGCCAAAGGCACGTCCCGGCGAAGCCCAGTTAGCCAGATCACCGTTTTCGGCAACCTGTAAGCCGCCAAGCACTGTCGCATCAACTCTCCCGCCCCGGATCATTCCAAAAGAAATGTCATGTCCGAAAGCTGCGCCGCCCCTGACCGGCACAAATTCCATCGCACTTGCATTGCAGTAGCTTTCTGTCTTTTCAATTCCCGAAGCCGTCTCTCCTGTACCGAGATATCCGTTTTCTGTCTGGAAAAGAACACCCGGCTCGGAAAACGCGGTACAAAGCCCCGGAATACCGATACCTAAATTCACAACATCACCTGAATGAAAATAGGCGGCGGCCCGTTTTGCAATAATTTCTCTCACTGTCATTTAAAACGCACCTCCTGACCTAAAATCATGTCCACAAACGGTGACGGCGTTACAATATTATCATCGGATATTTCGCCTAAGTCAACTAAAAAATCTGCCTCCACAATCGAAAGCTTTCCTGCCATCGCCCACACCGGGTTTGAATTACAGCCCGTGCCATGATAAGCAATATTTCCGATTGGATCCACAAAACGTCCCCGCGTCAGTGAAATATCCGGGCGAAGCGCCGGTTCAAGCAGATAATCTTCACCGTCAACTGTTATTGTTTGTCTGCGCTCTGCCACAACCGTGCCGAGGCCCGTTTTCGTAAGTACGCCGCCAAGCCCTACGCCGCCGCAGCGCATGCGCTCTGTCAGTGTCCCCATCGGATTTAATTCAATTTCAATTTTTCCTGCCTCATAAAGTCCGACAGTCTCCGTATTTTTACCAATATGCGATGTAATCATTTTATCGACAACGCCGGCATGAACAAGACGTCCAATCGTCACATCCACATCACCGGAATCAATCGAAATAATTGTCAGATGCTTTGCACCGCTGTCAAGCAGGCACTGAATCAGCTTATTCGGACTGCCGTGATTGGCCTGACCGCCGATAGCGATTGTCTGTCCGTCTTTAAAGCATTTTACAATTGCCTCATAATCTGTAATTTTACTTTTCATGAAAACCTCTTATCTATCTTATTGACTTTTTATACAAATGTGCTATATTACTAATCATTATTAGACTTTATTTTTTATAAAATCACAATTTCACTCAATATACCGCAGAAAGGACTTGATTGCTTGGACATTAACCGACTCAACGAATTTATTACTCTGGCCACACTGCTTAACTACAGCAAAGCAGCCAATCAGCTTTATCTGACTCAGCCGGCTTTAAGCCGCCATATCCATGATCTTGAGCAGACACTCGGCACCCAGCTTTTTATAAGAGATACGCACAACGTTCATCTGACTTCTATCGGAGAAATCTTTTTATCCGAGGCTCAGGAAATTGTTGCCCGCTATAATCATGCCTTAAAGCTTGTCCATGAAGTATCCTCATCCTTTAAGGGTGAGCTTAAAATCGGCTGTCTCGGCACTGCCTCACAGCCATTTTTATCGGATTTTGTCATCGGTTTTACGGCAAGTCATCCGCAGATAAAGCTGTCTCTCACCTGTGACGTTCTTGAAGTACTCGTCAAACAATTAAACGATGATATTACTGACTTAGCGATTGTGACCCATGTTGATAAAAATTTCCTTATCGGTCTTGAGAGCGAAACAATCATGAAAAGCCCGATGATCGCCGTTTTCCATCCGTGCCACCCTTATGCCGGCCGCGAAAGTGTTTCTATTTCGGAGTTGTCCGGCTTTCCGATGGTCAACTTTGCCGACGAAGTTAATCCAATCACAAGTGATTTCAACCGCCAGCTTTTTAAGCGTGCCGGCGCCGATTACAATATTGTCCATGAAATTCCAAATATCGAAACAGCGATGTTTCACGTCAGTATTAACGAGGGCGCTTTTATCATGCCCGAATACTTAAAAACCTCGGCCGGCGCTTTAGTCACTGTGCCGATTTCCGATGATTTTGCCTATATAACGCTGAATCTTATCTGGAAGAAAAAAAATCCGAATATTTCTGTCCCCGTCTTTGTCGATTCATTCCGCACGTATATGCGCAACCGCAATAGTTCGCGGTAATAAGAGGGGCGGCCTCACTATTTTATTTAGTGAGGCCTCAAACATATATCTATCTGTTCAATGGTTTCAAACCAAGAATCTGTCTTGCCTCTGCCGATGTTGCCGGCTCTTTGCCAAATTCGCGGATAACTCTTGCCGCTCTTTGTACAAGCATTTTATTTGTCGCTTTCACGCCTTTGCTGTAATAAACATTATCTTCAAGGCCGACTCTTATATGACCGCCAAGCGCCAGCGTTGCATACATAATCGGCAGATGTCCCTTACCGATGCCAAAAGCACTCCATGTGCTGCCTTCAGGAAGCTTGCTCTTTAAAAACATAAGATTTTCAACAGTTGCTTCCATGCCGCCTTTCACACCTAATACAAAGCAGTACTGCCCCGGTGTCTTTAAATTGCCTTTGCCGACAAAGTAATCGACAATTCCCATCATACCTGTATCAAAAATTTCATATTCAGGCTTAATATCTCTTTCACGGCATATATCACCAAGTTCTTCAAGAAATTTCGGACTGTTCATATGAACGCCTGCCGGCATCCAGTTAAATGAGCCGGCATCATAAGAAGCCATTTCAATACCGTCCAGCGTTCTTATATGCGCCAGACGCTTCTCATCCGGCGCATCCTTTTCACCGGCTGTTGTGCAATTGATAATAACATCACAATCTTCATAGCCTCTCAGAAGGCGGATGACCTCCTCAAACTTTTCTTTATTCATCTCACCGATACCGTTATCATCCCGCACATGAATATGTACCATTGCCGCACCGGCCTTCCAGCACTTATAAGCGTCCGCTGCGATTTCTTCCGGCGTCAGCGGAATATTTTCATTCAATTCTTTCGGCGTCATTGCACCTGTCAGCGCTGCCGTAATAATAACCTTGTTATCCATCATATTGACCTCCGATTCATTACATTTTGCTATATAAAAAGTATATCATCGGCACTTTTAAATTGGAAATTCTTAAAAACAGCTCTGTTATGTAAAAAAGACATAACAAAATCGTTTATATATCTTTTGCATAAGCCTTTGTGCAAACAGCATTTCCCTTAAAACCTCTGTTCTTGCTATAATTTAAACAAAATAAAACACAAAATTACAGGAGGGTATTTATATGTCTGAAAACAACAAACCAATGGCACCTTATGTGAAGCTGCCTGAATTAGACGAGTACAAAGAATGGTTCAAAGATTTTGCTGACCTTTACAGAGAGGACGGTATTTTACAGGTCACATGGAAAACAAATGATGGCCCGATGCACCACAGCGGTATGTCACACCGTGCCATCAGCCAGCTGACAAGGGTGCTTTCACTGGACTATAAAAATGAGATTATTATTTTTACACACATCGGCGACACATGGATGATCGAATCCGATCCAAACGGCTGGGAAACTTACTCAGAGCTTCCGAAAGAGCGCTTCCAGCATCAGTATTTTGACGATACGAACTTAATCAAAAATATGGTCTTCGACATTGATGTTCCGACGATCGGCGCTATTCCGGGACCGGGTTTTCACTGGGATTCCGCAATGTTGAGCGACGTCACAATCTGTACGGAAGACACTGTGATGGAAGTACCTCACGCACAGGGCGGTCTTGTACCGGGCGATGCAATGGGATTGATGTGCCAGCACTATATGGGCACAAAACGCGGCAACTATTATATGATGACAACACGCCAGTTTACAGCAAAAGATATGCTTGACTTCGGCATGGTCAGCGAAGTCGTTCCAAAAGGAAAAGCTGTTGAACGTGCATGGGAAATCGCCCGTATGTGGAAACTGATGTCCTACGAAAACCGCACAATTATGTCAAATCTTGCAAAACGTCCTTTAAGAAAGCTCTTTGTTGATGACTTAAAGCTTCATACTGTCAGCGAACAGTACGCTTCACTTCTGCGCGTTGCAGCCGGAGAGCTTGGCGATGAAAATTCTGCACAGCAGGATGAAAAATATATCAGCCGCATTAACGATTACCGCTATGCGACAACAGATATGCAGGCACCTCAGACTGCTGAATCATGGCGCACACTGCCTTCAAAAGCTGCCGCATGGTTTAAGCATCTTGAAGAAACCGGAGAGGAAAATCCATTTGCACAAAAACCTGTAAAGCCTTACAGACCGAAACCTCAAAAATAAATACACTGCAAAAAATAACCGGAAGCTTTCGCACTTCCGGTTATTTTTTGTAAAGAGGATATGTAAGCTTTTAAGCCAAGTTTTTTTAAGCTTCTGCATACACGTCTTTGATTTTTGTTAATCCAATCAATGCAGATGCAATCAGACACATCACAGCAAATACCATATATGGCACTGTGTAGCCTGAAAATGCCGCACGAAGTGCAGCGAGCACAAGGAACGAACATGACCTTACAACACCGACAATCATATTCATACAGCTGTAAGAAACTGCAAAGTCACGGCGTCCGAATACAAAACTTGCCATAGACGGTGCAAAATTACCGTTGCCGCCAATCGCAAAACCAAGCATAAATATTCCAATATACATACAGATATCATTCGGCACAACAAGAAATGCAATGCCGACAAAGTACCAAATACCAAATAAAATCGAAGCAAGCTTTGTTCCTATTTTCTGATCAACAACACCCCAGAGCCATGAGCCGACCATACCAATCACTGCAGCAACCGTAACTGTATAGATTGCTGTATTTAACTCAAAGCCTCTTGCTTCTGTAAAGAATGCGACAAGCTGTGACATAATACCGACTGTGGCAAGCCCGAACAGGCCGTATGCAATACCGAGTACCCACACCTTCACGTCTTTTAACGCAGCCTTATAGGATATCTTTTCCTTTTTGGCCGGATTTGCTTCCTCTTTCTGAATCATGGCAGCAATCTGTGGATCGTTGTCCGGCAGGCATCCCGCTTTCTCCGGTGTATCCTGAACAAAAATCATCACTAAAACTGCGACAAAGGCAATCACGCCGCCCATAATGGAAATAGCAACAGCAATATTAAATGCCTGTGTCAGTGTATTTAAAATGATACTGATGAGTGCGCTGGCAAGATTCATACCGATTGTTGTAAGGCCCATAACAATACCTTTTTTTGTCGGAAACCAGTTTGTACAAATTGCAAAACCACAAGTAATCGAAAATGCATTAACGAATGTAACCATCAGTACAAGTGTCACTGCATACATTGCAATGCTTGTTGAATTACCATAAGCAATCATTGAAGCAGCTGCTAAAAACATCGTTGTCACAGTGACTTTTTTAAGCCCCCATTTTTCAATAAACTGCCCCCAAAATACAACAAGCAGCAGGGCTATAATGCTCGCCGGTGTGGAAATAGACAAGACAACGTCTGCATCCCATCCTCTGAAAGCTGCCACTGACGGCACGATAATATTTAAGCCGTCTGCTGTCATTCCTGTCATGAAAAACAGAAATATCACTTCAAACCCGATAATACTCCAGCCTTTTGCACCAAAATTATAACTTACTTTATTTTTATTCATTTTCTCCTCCTACTTTGGCAATGGCTTTCCTCCTCTTTACCGCATTGTACGACTTCCCTTATAAGTCTTTATGCTTTATGTTAAAAGTATAACAAAGCCGCCGTGCGATTGGAAATTCCGTTTCAGACAGTGATTATGCATTAACGGAATAGCCAATCGCCCCGGATTTATTGACCTTTTTACCCAAAAACAACTATACTTAAATTGAAGATTTTATATATTTTTACGCAATATTTATGGAGGTAGAATAATGAATTTTGTAAATTGTATCACAGGCCCGAAAAATTCAGGCGAACTCGGACGGACATTAATGCATGAACACTTTTTATTCGGCTACTGCGGCTTTCAGGGCGATGCAACCCTTGGCGGCTTTGACGAAGAAGCTTATACAAAAGCATGCGTTAAGGCTGTCAGTGACGCCCGCGCCTACGGCATTGAAACGATTGTCGATGCAACAACAAACGAATGCGGCAGAAATGTCAGATTTTTAAAGAAAATATCCGATCTGACAGGCATCAACATTATATGCTCGACCGGTTATTATTTTCAGGCCGAAAGCTCTTACGCCTACTGGAATTTCCGCAAAAGCTTTGCCGATATCGAACAGGAAATCTATGATATGATGTATACCGAAGTGACAAAAGGCATTGAAGGTACAGATATAAAAGCCGGTGTGATCAAGCTTGCCAGCAGCTTTAATGAAATCACGCCGATGGAAGAACATTTCTTTAAAGCAGCCGCCCGCGTCCAGCATGACACAGGCGTTGTGATCATCACCCACACACAGCAGGGTACGATGGGTGTGCAGCAGGCTGATTTATTAATTGCAAACGGCGCTTCTCCTGAAAAAATTGCTATCGGACATATGTGCGGCAGCACCGATATCGCCTACCACGAAGACGTATTAAAACGCGGCGTTTATGTCAATCTCGACCGCTTCGGTCTTCAGGGCGAGCTTTTTCATACACCGACCGACGAGCAGCGCATGGACGTCATTAAAACGCTCTGCGACAAAGGCTACGGCGATAAAATTCTGCTCGGACATGACTCTGTAAATGTCAATCTCGGCCGGCCGCTTGTCATGACGCCATTTATGCAGGAAGCTCTGAAAGACGCCAATATCCGCACCATCGGCGCAAAAGTCCTGCCGGGGCTCAAAGCACGCGGCATGAGTTATAATGCCATCGACGCCCTCCTTACAGCGAATCCACAGCGTATTTTTTCCTAGATTACTTATTATAAAACAAATACCCCCAAAGCAAATGGCACACACATCATGTTGCCATTCACTTCGGGGGCTATTTTTATCACTATAAATTACAGCCGTAATCTACGACAAGTGCCTGTCCTGTGACAGCTTTTGACAATTCGCTGGCAAAAAACAATATGGCATTTGCCTGCTCGATGGCTTCCGCTTTCGGCACACTGCGGCAAATATGTTCGTTGCATATTTTGACAAATTCTTCATCAAAATCTGCCCGCGCATCTTTTGATAAAAGTGGTGTAATTGTCGGACCAGGACAGACTGCATTGCAGCGTATGCCCTTTCCCGCAAACTGGATTGCCACATTTTTTGTAATAGCCACAACAGCCGCTTTTGCCGCGCTGTAGGCAATGCCGGCATTGGCATACACGCCGCCGATCGAAGACACATTAACAATCGAACCCTCACCCTGTTTTTCCATAGGCACAAGTGCTGCCCGTGTCATATAAAATACAGAATCCTGATTGACCGCGCATATTTCACGCCACCACTCGTCAGAACAACGTGTAATCGGAATCTGCTTATCATCCATGCCTGCATTATTGACAAGAACGTCAACTCGTCCGTACTTTTCAAGCGTCTCAGAAATAATGCGGTCACAATCCTCTCTGACACTGACATCGCCGCTGACACAGTAAGCCTCGCCGCCTTTGGCGCATATTTCTTCTTCAACCTCTTTGAGCTTATCCATACGGCGGGCTGCAAGTACCACTTTCGCACCCTCGGCTGCAAGCACAAGCGCCGTTTCCCTGCCGATTCCTGAATTTGCACCAGTCACAACGATTACTTTGTTTTCAACTAATCCCATAAACTTATCCTCCCATCTACAGCTTTTTATGAAGCTTTAAAATTTCCACAAGCATTTTATCTCTATATTTGGCAATTTCCGGATTTGTATGTCCAATCTCATCTGGAAAATGCTTCATCATCTCATCGACCGAGGCCTGTGCAATTTCGCCGTATTCCTCATTCGGCATATGTTTCCAGTCGGCCATATCTGCAAGCCATGCGTCACCGCCGTTGCCAAGCATTGCCATCATACCTTTCAGTCCGCCCGGATTTCCAAGCTGCATAATCATGTTATGGCCAAAAATCGCCCAGCGTATGCCCGGTCCGTAAACAAGGGCTTTGTCGGCATCCTCTGCCGTACAAATGCCGCGCATGACAAGATCGATCATCTCACGGTAAACCGCAAGCTGCAGACGGTTTGCGATATACCCTGGACATTCCTTATTTAATATAACTGCCTCTTTACCAATAGACTGGTAAAAATCTTTTGCAAGTGCTACAGTATCCTGATTTGTTTTTTCACAATATGTAATTTCCACAAGCGGGATTAAATGCGGCGGGTTATATGGATGTCCGCCGATACAGCGTTCAGGATATTTAGCATTTGCCGTAATATCAGAAATAAGAAGTCCTGACGAACTGCTCGCATAAATGGCTTCTTTTGGCGCATACTCCTCAATTTCAGCAAGAATACTCTGCTTTAAACTTAAACGCTCAGGCCCGTTTTCCTGTATAAAGCACGCATCAGCCACAGCTTCGGAAATCTTTGTCGTATAACGGATTCTTCCATGAATCGCCCCGATATCTTCTTTTTTTAAAGCGCCAAACTCGACTAACGAATCAATATTGCGCTCAATATTTTTCTTACAATTTTCAATCTGTTCGTCATTAATATCATACAGACACACATCAATGCCTTTCATCGCAAATAACAGTGTCCAGCTTGAGCCGATGACACCGCCGCCGACACAGGCTGCTTTTTTAATATCTTCTACTTTCATTTTCAAAATCCCCCCTATAAAAGTTCAAATACAGCCGCAGCGCCCATGCCGCCGATACACATTGTTACAAGGCCATATTTTCCATGGTTATCCTGCAAATAGTCAAGCGCCTTACACGTTAAAAATGCACCTGTCGCA
>OLRK01002667.1_pt1 | contig 10718 bp, 8 predicted proteins | sample 1672911 | NCBI WGS metagenome assembly OLRK01 (sample SAMEA3136736, study PRJEB25190) | human gut metagenome | biome: human gut; feature: human-associated habitat; material: faeces | place: Austria | collected 2013
CAAAAACAGAAGTGAACGGACAGGTTGTTGAGGTTAAGGTACAGCAGATGCCTGAGTCACCGTCATCTGAGGCCGGTATTCAGAATGCGATTGCCACAGGCACAGCGCCGGCTGTTTCTGAAAATATTAACAGAGGTTTTGCGGCAACACTGGCGGCTTCTGATGTTGTTTATGACTTATCTGCAGAAGAATGGTTTAATGATGTTGTGGATGCAAGACAGATGGGCGATACAATGGCAAACTGGGCAATTGACGGAAAACAGTATGTACTTCCGGTTTATGTAAACCCGATGGTTTGGCAGTGGAATGTTCCTGCACTTAAAGCTTTAGGCTACGATAAAGCGCCGGAAACAATTGCGGAATTTACAGAAGTGATGAAAGCTTTCAGTGAAAAGAAGGACGCTCTTGCTGAAATCGGTGTGACACATTCATTCTATAGACCGTCATTAACACGTCCGGATCAGTATTGGGACAGATGGTATGATTTCATGATGCCATATGATGCAATTTCACAGGGTAAGTCAATTGTTGAAGGCACAAAGCTGACAATGGATAAAGACAGCGCTGTAAAGGCAATGGAAGTCATCGGTACATTTGGAAATACAATCCAGCAGGGTGAGTTATCAAGTGTCTGGATTGAGGAAAAACCTTCAGTGCTTGTGACAATTAATGCACCATGGGAAATTTCACTTTATAAGGAAAACAATAAGGTTTACGGCGAGGATTATGTTTACGGACCTGCTTTTGTAGAAAATGAAGGCGATGCACCATATAACTTCGGCGATTCAAAAGGTCTTACATTCTACAAAACAGAAAATATTTCAGAAGATGAACATGCCGGTGCTGTAGAGTTTGTTAAATGGGTATATAACAAAGATAATTCTGCACAGACAGACCTTGACTGGCTTAATGCGACAACAATGCTTCCTGTAAGAGGCGACTTAAATGAAAACGAAGCATTTAAGGCAGTGATGGAAGAATATCCTGAATTATCAGCACTTGCACAGTGGGTACCGTACTCAATGCCGGGACTTGCAACAGATAAAGATGCTGATATCTGGACAGCTTTTACAGAAACAGCAATGGCTCCGTATATGAATGACGTTGCAAATGCAGAGGCTGGCAATGCACCGGATGCAACAGCTTATGTTGAGGCAGCAATGGAAGCAATGAAATCAGCAGGCGGGCTTGAATAAGCTTTATGTGAGCAGGCCGCACAATCCGTGAGCGGTTGTGCGGCCGTTTGTTATAAGGAGAGTCGGAGAAAATGAAGAAAAAGTTAAATTCAAACAGAAAAAGAGGTGTGATTGGCTGGATACTTAATGCACCTTATCTTGTGTATTCGCTTATATTCTTTTTGATTCCTTTAATTTGGGCGCTTTGGCTGTCAGTGATGGACTGGAATCTTATGTCGAAGGATAAAACCTTTGTCGGACTAAAAAATTTTACGGCGCTGTTTACGGACAAGAAGGTTCAGGCGGCGTTTGTTAATTCCTATAAATATCTTGTGCCGATTGTCATTTTATGTTTTATCGGCGGTCTTGTCATTGCACTTTTAGTATCAAAGCTTCCGGATAAAATCAAAGGTGTTGTGGCTGTACTGTTTTTTATTCCGTATCTGACATCCGGTGTGGCAACATCGGTTGTTGTGAAATATTTCTTTAACTATAACTCAGTATTTAATACATTTTTAAGAGAACATTTTAATTTGAATATTAATTGGCTGACCGATGAACGGTTTGCCTTTGCAATTATGGTTGGTATCGTCGTATGGAAAATGTCCGGTTATTATGCATTGTTTATTTTATCGGGCATCGAGAGTATCAGCAGTGAAGTGAATGAAGCCTGCGCCCTTGACGGTTCCCACGGTTTTCATAAATTAATTCATGTCACATTGCCGATGATTATGCCGACGCTGACGACCGTTATTGTGCTTGCGACGGGACTTGCTTTTGGTATTTTTACAGAGCCGTTCCTTTTAACAGGCGGTGGCCCGAATCTTTCGACAACATCATGGCAGCTTGAAATTTACAACACATCGTTTACAAGATTCCAGTCAGGCTATGGTGCGGCGATGGCAATTGCCAGTGCGGTACAGATTTTCATTACACTGAGAATTATTAACTTCGCGACAGACAAGCTGAACCGGAAATTCGGTTATTAAAAGGAGGGCTTTTGTATGAGAAAGAAAATCAGCGTAAAAACAGTGATTATTACAATCATTACATTAATCCTGCTGGCAATTTCACTGTTTCCGTTTTATTACATGGTTGTGCAGTCGTTTACGTCGTGGGATATGGTTGATAAGGTTTTAGTACCTTCGGGTTTTACATTAAGAAGCTATGAATATCTGATTGGCAGAGGCGGATCTACAAACTCGATGATGTGGGTGAAAGCACTTTGGAATTCTTTTGTTGTTGCGTTCCCGACAGCGGTGATTTCTGTGATTGTCGGTCTTGCGATCGGATATTCGGTGTCAAAGCTGAAGTTTAAGGGCGAGAAAATGATTATGAATACGCTTTTATTTCAGATGTTTTTCCCGACAATTATTTTGCTTGTGCCGAGATATATGATTGCAAAGCCGATGGCAAACAGCTATGCGGGCATGATTATTCCGCTCTGTATTTCAATATGGGCAATTTTTATGTACATTAACTATTTTAAAACGATACCGGATGATGTTTTCGAGGCAGCAAGAATTGACGGCGCCGGCGATTTCAAAATTATAGCAAAAATAGCATTTCCTGTCACAAAGTCGGTGACAACGATTGTATTTTTATCAATCTTTATGCAGCGCTGGAGTGAACTTATGTGGGATATGCTTATTGCGCCGGATATTCAGATGCAGACATTAAACGTGCTTATTTCAACACAGTTTAAGCCGATGGGCGCTTTCCCTGGACCAATGTATGCGGCATCTGTTATTTTGACACTGCCGATTATCATTCTGTTCTTATGCTTCTCGAAGTACTTTAAAGAAGGTATCAGTTTTATGCTTAAATAAGGAGATATACAATGAATATAAATAGATGTGAATATAACCCTCTGATTGTGCCGGCAGATGTTGTGCCGAGCCGCGATGACTTTAAGGTGGACGGCGTATTTAACTGCGGCGTTGCCGAATATAATGGTGAAATCCTGCTTTTATGCCGTGTTGCGGAATCTGTAAAATGCGATAATCCTGATGAAGTGAAGATTCCTATTGTTGTATGCAAGGACGGTGAGGATGTTCTCGATGTCATTACTTATGTAAAATCAGAGCATCCTGAGCTTGATTTTTCGGATTCACGTCATGTGCTTAAGGCTGACAATAAGGGCAAAAAATCAATTAACCTGACATCGCTTTCTCATTTGAGACTGGCGAGAAGTAAGGACGGCATTCATTTTGAAATTGAAGATAAGCCGGCGATTTTCCCGATTGCAGAGGAAGAAAGCTGGGGCATGGAGGATCCGCGAATTACAAAAATCGGGGATACATACTATATTAACTATACTTCAGTGACGAAAAACGGTCCGGCAACATCACTTATAAGTACAAAAGATTTTGAAAGCTATACGCGCCACGGCATTATTTTTGCGCCGGAAAATAAAGATGTGACCATCTTCCCGGAAAAAATCGACGGCATGTATATTGTTTTTAACCGTCCGGTGCCGTCCGGCATCGGCAATCCTGAAATGTGGCTTGCAAAATCTCCGGATTTGGTTCACTGGGGCGAGCAGAAGCATTTCTGCGGTATTTCTGACAGCGATGAGGACAGATGGGACAACGGCCGTATCGGCGGCGGCGCAGTACCGTTTATGACTGAAAAAGGCTGGGTAAAAATTTACCACGCAGCCGATAAAAATGACCGTTACTGCCTGGGCGCTTTCCTTCTTGATAAGGACGATCCGTCAAAGGTCATTGCAAAGACAAAAGAACCGATTTTACAGCCGGAAGCGGATTATGAGAAAGAGGGCTTTTTCGGAAATGTTGTCTTTACGTGCGGCTGTCTTGTTAAAGACGATACAGTGATGATTTATTACGGTGCGGCCGATGATAAAATATGCCGCGCGGATATCGGGCTTGATGAAATATTTAAGGCAATGGGATTATAATGGAAAGATTTGATTTAAACGGCACATGGCAAATGTATGAAAGCGGCGGCAGTCAAAAACTGTCTGCCGCTGTGCCGGGTTCAGTGCTCTCGGTGCTTTTAGCCCATCAGGAGATACCGGATCCTTATGACAGGACAAATGAATATGAAGTCAGAGAACGGCTTCGCGGCAACTATACGTTTGAGCGGACGTTTGAGCTGTCGGAGAACTGGTGCGACAGACCTTTTGGCGGCAGGACAGAGCTTGTCTGCGACGGCCTTGATACGATTGCGGATGTTTATTTGAACGGGGAGTTTTTAGGCAGAGCCGACAATATGCATCGCACATGGCGGTTTGACTGCGGCGGATGTCTTAAAACAACAAACGTGCTGACAATAAAATTTATATCTCCGATAACGTGGATTGAAAGTCATCCGGCATCACCGGGCAAGGAAATCAGCTATGCAGCCTGCGGCTGTATGCCGGGCTCCCAGTATATCCGAAAAGCCCATTCTATGTTTGGCTGGGACTGGGGTCCGCAGCTTCCTGATATGGGCATTTGGCGCAATATCGGTTTGGAATGCAGACATACGGCAGAACTTTCGGATGTGCTGATCAGTCAGAAACATGAAGATGGCAGTGTCAGACTTTTGGCGGCGGCAGACGTTACGCTTTTGACAGCGGCAGAGATTTTGATTTCGCTTGAAAGCCCGGACGGCGAAATGATCGGCGAAAAACAGATGTCTGTTTCAAAATCCGGCAGGATATCTGTGGAATTTGATATTGCTTTGCCGCGCCTTTGGTGGCCGAACGGTCTCGGAGAGCATCCGCTGTACACAGTTCATGTAAAACTTTGTGATGCGAATGGGCAGTTGCTTGAAAAAAAGCAGCTTCGTATCGGTCTGAGAACGCTGACAGTCAGCAGGGCACAGGATGCGTGGGGCAGTGAATTTGCCTTTGTGATTAACGGTGTTAAAATATTTGCGATGGGCGCGGATTATATACCTGAGGATTGTGTTTATTCAAGGATTGACCGCAGGCGGATGAAATATCTGATTGACACCGCCGCAGATTCCAATTTTAATTGTCTGCGCGTGTGGGGCGGCGGCTATTATCCGTCCGATGATTTTTATGATTTGTGTGACGAGGCCGGTCTGATCGTATGGCAGGACTTAATGTATGCCTGCAATATTTATGATCTTGACGATGCTTTTGAGGAAAATATTATTGCGGAAACAATGGATAACGTGCGGCGTATACGCCATCACGCCTGTCTAGGTCTTTTGTGCGGCAACAATGAAATGGAAATGGGCTGGGAAGACTGGGCGGATGTGTCCTGTCATTGCGGCAGTCTTCGCGCAGATTATATTAAACAGTTTGAATATATTTTGCCGAAGGCTGTGAAAGCGGCAGATGCACAGACGTTTTACTGGCCGTCATCGCCTTCAAATGGCGGCGGTTTTGTGTCGCCGAATGATGAAAATCACGGAGATACGCATTACTGGGATGTGTGGCACGGACAAAAACCATTTTCTGACTACAGAAAATATTATTTCAGGTTTTGCTCTGAATTTGGCTTTCAGTCATTTCCGCTGCTTAAAACAGTGAAAACATTTACAGCGCCAGAGGACAGAAATATTTTTTCAAAGGTGATGGAAAGTCATCAGAAAAACGGCGCTGCCAACGGAAAAATTCTTTATTATATTTCTGAGAATTTTCTTTATCCGAAAGACTTTGAAAGTCTTTTATATATCAGTCAGGTCGTCCAGGGGCTGGCAATCAAATACGGTGTCGAGCACTGGCGGAGAAACCGGGGACGCTGTATGGGCGCGCTTTACTGGCAGTTAAACGATAACTGGCCGGTCGCTTCATGGTCAAGTGTCGATTATTTTGGCCGGTGGAAGGTGCTGCAATATATGGCGCGAAAATTTTTTGGAGGGCTTCTCGGAACGATTTATGAAGAAGATGAGACAATTCATATTTCGGCAGTCAATGACACAATGAAAGCTTCGTCTGTCCGTGTCGTCCTGCGGCTTAAAAATATGTCTCTTGATATTTTGGATGAGTATGAGCTTTCTGATGTTATTCCGGCGCTGTCAGCAAAAAGACTGGGCGGACGCGCGTATAAAGACTTTTTTAAAGGCACAGATGCGGTTGAAAAAGGAGATGTTTTTGCGGAAGCGGTTTTTTATTTTGAAGACGGCACAAGGCTTGTCCAGACGGAAACTTTTGTGCCGTATAAGCATCTTGGCATAAAACGTCCAAATATACAAATATCTGTGTCGGAAGCGGATGAATGTTATAAAATTGAGCTGAGCTCGGATGTCTATACACCTTTTGTGTGGCTTGATTTAAAAGAACAGGATGTGCGTTTTTCGGATAACTGCTTTCATATTTCGGGACGTGAGCCAATTGTTATTGAAGCGGGAAAAACAGATATGATCACAGGGATGTACATAGATATTAAAAGCTTCAAAGAACAGTTTTTTGTTCGGAGCCTTTATGATACAATAAGTATAAACGAGTAAAGTAAAAGGGTGAGAGGCGAGAAATATGGCAGTAAAAAAACGTGTGACAATGAAGGACATTGCAGAGAAGCTTGGTTTGTCGATTAATGCTGTATCGCTGGCATTAAATGACAGAGCCGGCGTCGGTGATGGCACAAGACGGCTTGTGCTTGATACCGCGGAGGCGATGGGATATCTTGATCAGTCGGTGAAGTATATACAGATATATTCAAATAAAAATATATGTGTACTTATGAAATACAGATTCTTCAGGGATTTCAGATTTTACGGCAGGATTCTTCTTGGTATTGAGGAGGAGGCTAAAAAATCGGGTTATGATGTATTTATTAATTCCTACGAAGATGAGGGAACTGTGCCGTCATGCGTCGAGAATAAAAAGGTGTCGGGTATTATTGTTGTCGGAAAATTAAGCGACGGTTATCTGCGTCAGCTTAAAGGCTACGGTATTCCTGTTGTACTTGCTGACCATACGTCTCTTGAGGAGGCAACGGATAGTATTATGTCGGACAATAAGCTGGGCACGTTTAAAATGACGGCTTATCTTATTGAAAATGGCTACAAAAAAATCGGTTATTTCGGAGATGCGAGATATACGCCGAGTACCATTGAACGTTTTCAGGGTTATCACGAGGCGATGCTTCAGTATCTTGATATTGGCGGTTATGAAGAAAGCATGGACTATGTTTTAAAGTATTCCTCAATCGGCGCTGTGGAGGAAAAGGTTATCGGACAGGATATGGACGGCCTTTTTGAAATGTTTTTGCAGATTGAGGAAAAGCCGGATGTACTTTTGTGTTCCAATGATGAGCTGGCGATTCTGCTTATGAAGGTGCTTCAGAAAAACGGTTATAAAATACCGGATGATATCAGCATTGTCGGTTTTGATGATATTGAGCTGAGCCGTATGGTGCTTCCGGCGCTGACAACGATTCATGTCAGTAAAAAGCTGATGGGGCAAAAGGCTGTCGACCGCCTGCTTTACCGGATAAGTCATCCGAAAGACGGCGTGGAGAAGCTTGTTTTAAATGTAGAAATTATAGAAAGAGATTCTGTCAATAGACAGTTTTAGTGGGGCCGCCGGTATGCAAATGATTTGTGTGCCGGCGGCAGTCTGCATTTGGCGTGCAAAGCGGAGCAAGTCCCTCAAGGATTGAGGGACTTAGGGAGTTCGAAGCGGACTTGTCAGCTTTGTCTTGATATAGGAAATTTATTCGATTTGGAGGCGATTTTATGAAACAGTGGTGGAAAGAAACCGTATTTTATCAGATTTATATGCCAAGCTTTTGCGACGGCAATCATGACGGCATCGGGGATTTTAAAGGTATGATGTCAAAGCTGCCGTATTTGAAAAAGCTTGGTGTGGGCGGCCTGTGGCTGACGCCTTTTTATCCGTCGCCGAAGGTGGACAACGGTTATGATATATCAGATTATTATGGAATAGATGAAGATTACGGTACAATGGCAGATTTTGAGGCTTTTATCGCAAAGGCTCATGAACTTGGCATTCGTGTGATTTCGGATATTGTCATTAACCATACATCAGATCAACATCCGTGGTTTTTGGAATCAAAGCGCAGCACAGATAATGCGAAACGCGACTGGTATGTGTGGCAGGCACCGAAGGACGGCCATGAGCCAAACAACTGGGAATCCTTTTTCGGCGGTTCGGCGTGGGCATATGACGAAACGACAAAAATGTACTACTATCATTCCTTTGCGAAGGAGCAGGTTGACTTAAACTGGGCGAATCCGGCTGTTGGTGATGCTATTTTTGAAATGCTTGATTTTTGGCGGAAAAAAGGTGTGGACGGCTTCCGCCTTGATGTCATTAATAATGTGACGCTTGACGACGCGTTTTTAGATAATCCCTTTGATGAAAATGGAGAACAGAGGCACTTGCATGACGTCAATCAGAAAGGCATTCATGAATTTATGAGACGGCTTAAAGACCATTTTGATGGAGAAGATCCTGTCTTTTTGGTTGGGGAAATAAGCAGCGACGACCTTGATGTGATTGCGTCCTATGCCGGAGAAGGACAGCTTGATACGACATTTAATTTTAATCTCGGAAGCCAGCCGGACTTTTGTTTTGAACGGTTTTTCGGCGAGCTTTCCAAAATGACGGCGCGCTATGACGGCGATTGTTATCCGACAATCTTTTTCGGAAGTCACGATATGCCGCGATTTCCGTCCAGGTTTGGTTTTGACAAAAGACAGGCGAAAACATTATTTACATTGATGATGACCTATCGGGCGATTCCTTTTATTTATTTCGGAGACGAAATCGGTATGGAAAATTACCGGTGCGAAAGCCGCGCGGATGCGCGCGATATACAGGGCGTTCTTGCTTATGAGTCTGCCCTTGCAGACGGCAAATCCAAGACAGAGGCAATGGCTGATCTTGTGAAAGCGACGAGAGATTATTCCCGCAACACAATGTATTGGGATGACACAGCCTACGGCGGTTTTTCGGATGCGGCGCCGTGGATCAATTATCAAAAGCAGTCGATTGAAAGCGCCGGACAGCAGACGGAAGATGAAAAGTCGTTGTTTTCCTATGTGGCAAAGCTGACAGCGCTTCGCGGCAACAGGAAAACGTTGATGTTTGGAAGCTGCACTGTCGAAAGCCCTAAAGACGGCGTAATTATTTGTAAGAGAGCATACGATGGCGAAAAAATCATATCTGTCATGAATTTTTCAGATGATAACTTTGAAATGCAGCTTGAAGCGGCGGAGATGCTGACGGTTTCGGAAGAAGGTGGTGCAAACATTTTGGACGGATGGCTCTGCGTCCGGGCGCACGATAGCGTTGTGGCGGAGATTGGTATGTAAACTATTGCTGTAAAACAGGCATCTTGATTTATGGGTGATTCTATGCGTCGGGATGCCTGTTTTGATTTTTAACTAAATTTAGCATACACAGTTTTCGCGTAATAATTAACCTGAATTTAATCCAACAGATGTGTGATTAAGAGTACCTGTGTCTGTTCAATATTTAAAGCACGCGCAATTGCAGCAGGCGATTCACAGTGTTTTTTTCTTTTGATAATTTCTTCGGAGAGAGAGAGTCCCTCGGTTTTGCCCTCAGAGAGTGCTTCTTCGTACCATTCTTTGATTGCTGTACACATATCGACACGCCCTTTCTTTGAAATATATTGCTTCTTTGTTTGAATAAGCCATGGTGTATCAAGTATGACTGAGATTAAATTTAGCAGATGTTCCGGGACTTTCTTGAAAATTCCCGGATTATTTTGGATATAGTCTTTTAAGAGGCGCTTTTATCCCCGGTATTTTAATAAATAAATGATGATAGTTAAGTCTTCTGACATTGATATATTGTCACTGATACTGTGGATGTCAATTAAATTGATTCGATAGTCAGGAAGAAATGGAAAAAATGCTTTGGGAATTTCATTGGTGTCAAACATTTCATATAAAGTCAAGGGTCCTGTCCAAGGCTTTTCGCCATAGCAAAATACAAATGTGATGACAGGTATCAGTTTATCTTTATCTGTCATACCGGATAAAAAATATGCGCTTTTGCCTGAAATGGCCTTTGCGTTTTTATTTTTGTGCTGAAAAGCCTTAATCTGAGATTGATAGTTTAATAAATCATAAAGTGCATTTTTTACAGGCATAATCATAGATATATTCGTCTGATTTTCAATTGCAAGTAAAATAAAATGATTTTGCAGGATCGCTTTTTTTATGATATCCCTGTAACGTTCTATGTTGACAGCGTTGACGGCAGCATCTGCTCCTGTATTTTCTTTTGCATCAATCACCTGCGAAAGGGTACTGTCCTCATTGGATAAATCTTGCGCTGTTAGGACAGTTTTGCCGTTGAAAACAAAAAGATTTATAAATTCTGAAAAAATATATGGGTCAGACATAAAATCATGCATTGCTTGTATTTTGTGAAGTGTGTCGAATTGGAAAATGAAAGATTTTGAAAATATATAGAAGAAAAGTGTGTTTACAGTCAGTGTAGCACAGGTGTGGGATTGCATCAATTATAATGTTTCGACAAATGTAGGTTTGTCGCCACAGCATATTTGAAACTTTGCTGTTGATGTTTTACGTATAGGGGCAGCCATATCATTTTTGGTGACACGC
>OLRK01002669.1_pt1 | contig 10707 bp, 9 predicted proteins | sample 1672911 | NCBI WGS metagenome assembly OLRK01 (sample SAMEA3136736, study PRJEB25190) | human gut metagenome | biome: human gut; feature: human-associated habitat; material: faeces | place: Austria | collected 2013
CACGGATATGGAGGTTTATTTACCGGATGGAAGAACTTTGAACTATCAGATTACAGCTTGTGAACAGGTACCGGCAGATAGTGAGATTTATCAGATAGAAAGAGGATATGCTGAGGATAGTAAGGAAAATGAAATCATATTGTCTACTTGTAGTGCAAAAGCAAATATCCGGATTGTTATAAAAGCGGATTTGAAAAAATAATTTAAAACAATAACTGCAAGATATTTTGAAAAATCAGATAACAAAGGGAGGGCACTAGGTGTATTTAATAGAAATTGATACCGGAAAATTTGATTTTCAAGGGATATCGTACGAAGAATATCTGGAGTTTTTTGGCTATCAGGGCATACGAAAAGAAAAGGAAAATTTATATACGGTAACAAAACTGGGAACCATACTTCCGGCAGTAAAAGTTCTTAAAAAGTGATCTGTTTTCTGTGATATATTGGGTGAAAAGTATAGAAAAAATGGAAAATTTTACAAAAAATATTGCACATATCATATTGACAGTGTACAATATAACGAAAGACACTTTAGCGCTCTGATTGAGTAAGGGTGTATGTAAGTTAAGAAAAATAGAACAAAATTTTTTCTTGGAAAAACAAATGAAGGAGGAGCCCATGTGAAAAATAAGATTGTTAAAGCAGGAGTAGGAATACTGATTCTTGGATGTTGTTTGGGTGGAGGCTATTATGCAGGGAGTAAAACAAATTCTGATGACATAAAACCTGTTGCTGTAGTAAAAGAAGATAAACCTGTAAAAGAAAAATTATACGATACAAATTTAATTGCGATTGTTAATGCTGACGAAGGAATTCAAAAAGAGGACAAAGTGGTAAGTTACAGTCAGTCTTTGCTAGGGACATTAACTCTCCCATATGAAATAACAGGTATTGAAGATGCAAAACAAGGATTAGAAAATGGAAAATATAGTGCATACATGATTTTACCTGGAACATTTTCAGCATCTGTTGAGTCTATCAATACAACACCACAAAAAGCAGTTTTAGAATATGCAATTGCTCAAAATCTCACGCAAGAGGCTCAGGCAAAAGCTATTTATTCAGTTGGAAATACTTTTACAACCTTAAATAATGGTATTAGTGAATTATATCTTTCTTCCGTTTTAAGTGAAGTGCACAAAGTACAAGATGCTGCAGGCATAATTAAAGAGAATGATATTCGAGATTTAAAAGCTCTAGGGGAGGTAAGTGGAGATGATTTGACAGAAGCAATTCAATTACCAGAACTAGCATCTGTAGATAAAAAAATTGAAATCTTAGATCTTATTCCACATTATGAGGAAGAAGATAAACTTCTTGCTGAAATTGATAAAACCTATCAAGATTCTTGGTCAAAGGGAGAAGAACAATTTAACAATACCATCAAGACACAGTCTAATGGTTTAACAGCAAGTCTAAAGAATGATGATGGTGTGAATGCAGAATACGAAAAAATGCTAACAATGCATGGACAGGAAATGGAAATCCCGAAATATGAGGATGATACTGAAGCCGAAAAAGAGGAAGTTTCAGATCATGTTGAAAGTATTCAAAAGAATTTGAATGAAATCGAAAAGATAAGTGCACTAAAGAAAGATTTCGATGAACTAAAGGGAAAACAGTCTGTGGCAGATGAGAAAAATGGCAAAATTCAAACTTCTTATGACGAGATAAAAGAGAAGTTAAGAGAGTCCATTGTACGTGAATGGACTGAAGAAGAAGGAAAAGTTGCTTGGACGGAATACCAGGTTTATAGCAAACAAAATGTGGATGCTTTTTTACAGGGACAAGAAGCGGCAAAAATTGCATATGCAAACCAAAAGCTACGAGAATATTATGATAGTCTTCTGCTAAGTGAAAGTTTTCTTGATTATAAGGGCTCCTGGATTGATATGTATAAAAAATTGAGTGCTTTGGACCCTGATACATATCCTGCAAAAAGCGACGAAGAATTGAACGTGATGGTAGATAGTTCGATTAATTTACCAGAAGAAGAGCCGATTCCACCTGCTGAAACAGTATCGTTAAATCCAATTACATTCCGTGCAATTGGATATACTGCAGGAATTGAAAATCCTGATTGGGACACACTTCAATTTCCAAACTTAGAGCAGACTACAATCATGGATGATGTCAATGGTATATTAAGTACTTCTAAAAAATATACAGACAAAAGAATGCAAGAGATAAATAACTCTAGAGACCGGTTGGTCGAAAAGGATGCGTCTGTTCGTGAATCATTAAGTACATTTGATAATGCCTATAGCAGTATGCTTATTGCACAAGGTGCTTTGGAAAAATCAATTAATGATTATTCACCAAGTCAATACTTAGAAAACGAGATAATTCAGGGGTTGCAACAATCTTTAGGTAAAAATCAAAATACTATTCAAGAGAAAATAGAAACTCAGAATAAACAGTATGAAGATTATGTAGAAAAAGTTTACACAACATCTGAAGAAAACACAAAGAAACAAGCAGAAAGTATTGAAGCTGGGGAAAAAGCATCTAATGAAAAATTGGAGACTAATCTTGCAAATGCAAAAAATTCAAAACAGACAAGTTATGAAGATAATAAAAGAATGCTAAACGATATTGGTGGTATACTGCCATATTCTAGACTTGGAACACAGGAAAATATTTTGGCATACCGGTTTATGTCAGAGCCGTTGGCTGTAAATGATTTAACGGTTGTCAAAAATGATCCTATTGAAACAGAAGAGGTAAACAATAATATACCAGAGAGCAAGATGGAGAAGGAAAAACCAGAACAAAAAAATATTTCTGTAATGGTAATTGCGATTCCAATTGTACTTATTTTGCTTTGCGTGGGAGTCTATATAGTTTTAAGAAAAAAACATAGTGATTCCCAAGAGGATCATTTATAAATATGTAAAAACAGGTTGATTGTAGTACGCAATAGGAAACAGCCACAAGAACAGATCCTGGCTATGCAGTGTACAAACAGGAAAGGCAAGGAAGATGGTTACTTTATATATAGAGCCATTTTCCTTGCTTTTCTTTTGTTAGGCGATATCGGTTAATACTTTACTGATTTGCAGGGAACCCACTTTTTCCAGTAAATCAGTATGTTCTATCTGGATTTTTGAAACATGATCAATTAGTTTCATCACACGTTATAAAGACGAAAATGTTTCCGCAACATATATAAACAAAGGGGAAATATCTATTTACAGTACATTAGAGAAAGGTATGATACGAATAAGCTATATTCAAGTTTAGAGATGTATCGGAACTGTTCGGCATTTCCAATATGTTTGATTCGTTTATCTATTTTGTAGCGCCCTTTATATATATTGGAAAAGAACGCAAAATTCTGTTGTTTCTTTGGAATTATAAGAAAAAGATACGAAATAAGAGCTGAATATATCAAAAAAATAGTTGATTTGCACAAAAAATCTTTAAAAATATATTGTCAAATAGAGGAAAAAAGTGTAAAATATAGAAAAAAATACTTGCGAAAATCGCATTAGACCTGAAGGCATAAAGTTCTTTGAACTTTATAGTTTTTCATTACTTTCAAAGGAGGAAAAAAATATGTTACGTGTGGATTATGAAGCATTAGCAGCTGGCTCAAAAACTTTGCAGGATCAGGGAGCAATTTTTGAAGAATGTATTGACAGAATGCGTCAAGTGATCGAAGGACTTCCAGATGTTTGGGAAGCAGATACAAGTAAACGTTATGTGGAACAGTTCCAAGAAGCAGAACCGGGACTTAGAAATGTTAGACAGATGATTGAAGATATGGCCATTCAGATGCAGAAAATTTCTGATAATTTTGCACAGGCAGATAGTGATATGGCTGGACAAATGTAACATCAGTAATAGAGTAAAAGAGGAAGCCGCCAAAAATGGCGGCTTTTCTAAAAGGAAGGGAGGAAAATGCATATGGAAGGACAGGAAAATATGCAGTTCCAACCAGGGTTAAATTTAGATACAGAAATATTGCAAAAAAACGAAAACATAAGCACATCGTTATGTGACCGTTTTGGCATTCATATGTACACATTGGAATTTATGGAACATGAGAAAAGATACCAAGAAAAACAGCAAGAAAAAGAAAATGAGATTTTTTCCAATGTTTTAAATAATCCAGAAAAGGAAATGACAGATACTGCATTCAAAAGGGTCATACAGGCTGAAACAACCGCAGTAATTAAAGCAGAATATAATGAGAATAAGGCAACCAGTAATCCATATATAAATATAGCCTATGGAATCTTAGGAGCGATACTGGCAGGAACAGTTCTCTTTTTAATAGAAAGATATAGGAGAAAACGGAATGAAAATTACCATAACTATCAAAAATGAACAAGATGGAAAATCTTATGATGTTTCTCTGGATAATCGGCAAAAAATTGCAACCACATTGAAAGTAATGAGTGAAAATCTCCCGGAGTTCATGAATGGAATCGGAACCAATCCGGCGGTACAGTCTGAACGGACAAGTCGGCACTTGAAGTTAGAATCCACCTATGAAGAATCTCATATTTATACAGGCGATATAGTGGTGATTTCACAAAGAGAAAAAGAATAGAGAGGGACTGATGAAGATGGGAAAAAAGAAGGATGAAAAAACAGGGATCAAAGGTGAAGAGACGCAGCAGAAGGCTACCTATTTGAAGGAAGAAATTAAAAAGTCTTCGATGCATGCAAAAGATAGTTATGATTATAAAAAACTTTGTGTGGATCGAAGGGGGCTTCTGCCTTGTAAATATGAAGAGGACAGAGAAGATTTATATTTTTATTATGATATAGAAAGAATGAGTCCTTTTCAAGATATAAAAGTAGAATCACGAGAGAAAAAATATCAAGTATTGATTAACTTTTGCTTGCTGAAAGAGCTACAGACAGATTTTGTTTTGAAACTGACTGTAGATAATCTGTATTATGATGAAAATGGATTATTATATCTGAAAGAACGAGACATTTATGGACGTGGCGAAAAACCAAGTGATCTACAATTTGTTAATGCCTATAAAAGCTTTGTTGCAGGTGTTTTGGGAAGTAAATATTCTGTCACACAAATCCAGGAAAGTGGGATTGAAATCTGTAGAGAAGAAAAGTGGTTTGAACCCATCTATCGTTGTGAAACATCAGAAGAGATTGCAGATATCTTGCGAAAAGTGAGAGAAGATTATTTTTTAGAACAAAAGCGGGAGATGCAGAATGTAAAGAAATCTACGTATTCAATATGGAGAATTGTAGCCATTATTACATTGATCGGAACCTTGCTTGGCGGTGGATATGCAACATATCTTTCTATTAAAACTGTTCCCGAGCAGAAACAATTGCTTGCAGCAAATGAGGCTTTTATTCAAAAAGATTATAGAACTTGCGTGGATAGCTTACGAAATGTGGAACCATCTGAAATGGAAAAGAATACACTTTATATTTTAGCATATTCTTACGCCAATATGGAAAGCTTTCGTCAGGATGAAATGAGAAATATTATTGATAACCTGTCGATAAGTAGCAATTCGAAGATTTTAGAGTATTGGATACGGATAGGAAGGCTGGAAACAAAAAAAGCGGAAGAAATTGCCCTATCGCTGTCTGATGATAAATTACTAATTTATGCATATATGAAAGAGGCAGACGATTTAGAGAATAATACACAGATAGATGGTTCAGAGAAGAAACAGAGGTTGGATGAATTAGAGGGGCAGATAGAAAAACTTGGCGATAAATATGAGCCTCAAGAGGAAGAAAATGTAGAGAATATTAATAAAAATGTGCAGGAGGATACTTCCATAGAAGAACAGCAGACACAGGATACCACAGATACTGCACAGTAGTGTGTTCTAGATGTTACAGGAGGAAAAAGTATGGGAAGTCTTTCAGATGATAGGAAAAAAAGAGATGAAGAACGCAGAATTGCCGGACTCAAAAAAGAGATTCAAGATTTAGAAGTAGAACTAAAAGAATATGAGGCCGCAAAAGAAAAAGTACAGAATGCAAAAGCTAATTGTAATACAGAGGTTACCAGTTGGCAGGAAACCGTTGGAAAATTTGCGCAAAAAGAAATAAAGCAGCCGGATGTTTTTGAAGGCGAGATGGCGAACAAATTAGAAACATACATAGACGATGCAAAGGAGGAAAATGATAAGGGCATTGAGAAAGCAGCGGAGTTGGTAACAGAATTAGGTACACAAATTGATAAAATAAATGAAAAAATTTCTTTCCTTAATAATAGTATTGACTATAAAAGAAGTTTGATATAAGGAGGTAGAGAGATGGCTAATAAAATTGCAATAAATGATGAGGACTTTACTTCATTAGAAGAGAATTTAATAGCAAAGCATAAAAGTATAATTGAATTAGTCGGAAATGTTGTAAAACAACTCCAAGATTTGAGTAGAAGAGATGGCGAATTTTATACGGACTCTATCTCTCCTAAAGTACAACTTTTGTGTGATGAATTAAATGATGCCAAATCATCTATGGAAGAAATCTATTCTGCGCATACAGACATTATTTCCAGTTTTAAATCCGCGGTTGCAGATTTGGATACATGTTGTTAGGAGGGAAAACAATGACAAACAACATTCATGTAAATTCGGATAGTGTTATATCCATTGTGGGTGCAACAATAAAAGGTATTGAAAATATACAAGAGGACGTAAATGATGCATATTCATCACTTATAGATTTATTATCCGATGCATCTGGCGAAGAAGTGGATGCATTGCGTGAACAATTAGAAACAGAAAATAACTTAGCGATTGCGCTGTGTAATACTTTGACAAAATTTTCGAACAGTATCCGTTTTGCTGCTTCTGAATTTACAGAACTGGATTCCACAGGAGCTAGTCAGATGGGAAATAAATAAAAAGAGAGGTGGGAATAGAATGAAACGAGTGTTCCAGGTAAGCGAGATCACAACGCTGTGCAATGAACTGAAAACATTGTTAAACGGGTGCAAAACCCATATTTCAAACATGAAAACTTATGCAGAGCAGGCAGATGAGGCACTTGCAGAAGTGCCTGGCGAAGTGCGTCATTATGATGCGGTTTCCAGTGCTTCCGAACTTCGCAGCGCCTTAAAAACAGAAAAGATGGAAGAGGCACTGACCAAACTGGAAAACTGCAGACAAAGAGCCTGCGAGCTGATCCCGGCAGCCGATACGGACTATGCTGCCCAGACCAGGGAGCTTATGGGAGTTACGAAAAACCTGCAGACACTTTTGGAGGAAATAGAGCAGTTTTTGATCCATACTCCGCTTACCACCGATTATTCCGCCTTCAAAAAAGCCTTTGAGGAGGTACAGGCAAGATGGAACAAGGTAACGGAAAATGCAGCGACGGCTGTGGAGAAGCTGATGGCGAACATCAAAGGTGCAGAAACTATCTGCCATGCCTTTTCCAAAGACCCAGTGAATTTAAGCACCGGAAACTTTATCTATGACCGGACCGATCTGGAGGTGGGCGGAAGAGAGCCGTTTGTGTTCCGCCGCTTTTACAATGCCATCAACGGTCGAGAGGGTGTGCTTGGAAAGGACTGGAACCATAATTATGAAGTACATCTGGAGTTTACAGACGGGGAAGCGGTGCTTCTCAGGGAAGACGGGAAAGAGGAACGTTTTTTCTGGGAGAAGGACCGCTATCTTTCTTTGTTTGCCAGTGAGGGAACATTGGAGAAAGCAGAAGACGGATATACGTACCGTACCAGGGAACAAAAAGTCTACCGCTTTGACAGGGAAGGAATGTGTCTGGAAACGGAGACCCTTTTGGGTGGCCGAGTAACATTTACGTATGAAACGGAAGCACCTTTCCGTCTGGTAAAAGCGGAAAAGGACACCGGGGAATTCTTTGCCTTTTCCTACGGAGCAGATGGCATGCTGGAACGTGTGGAAGACCATACGGGAAGATGCCTGTCCTATCAGTATCAGGGAGGACTTTTGAAGGAAGTGAGGCTTCCGGATGGGAACACCTTCCGCTATGGCTATACCCCGCAGGGAAAACTGGAGCAGGTGGAGAACCAAAGGGGGATCGTGACGGTGGAAAACTTCTTTGATGAGGAACACCGCACCACCTTACAGAAGTTCCCGGACGGGACACAGATGTCTTATGTATATGATGCAGAAAAGAAGACCGTAGAACTTACGGAACGGAACGGCAGCCGGGTTACCTATGTCCATGATGACAAGTACCGGGATGTGAAGCATATCCACAGCAATGGGGAGGAACGCTTTGCTTATAACCAGAACAACCAGAAGACCTTGTATGTGGACCGGCTTGGAAATAAGACCCAGTATGCCTATGACCCGGCAGGAAATCTGGTGCGTGTGATCGATGCCCTTGGGAACAAGACAGAGATCCTGTATGGGAAAAAGAACCAGCCAACCGGGATCAAGATAAATGGAAAAGATAAACTGTGTGGGGAATACGACGCACAGGGAAGGCTTGTAAAAACCAGGGATGCCCTTGGAAATGAAGTGGAGATCACCTATACAGCATCCGGGTGGCCGCAGACCATCCAGCAGGCAGACAAAAGCCGGATCAGTCTCTCCTATGATGCAAAGGGAAACATCACAGCGATCGAAGATGCCCTTGGAAATGTGACCCGGTATGCTTATGATGCCCTGAACCGGATGGTGGAAAGTACCGATGGAAAAGGGAATGTCACAAAATATGCGTATGATGTGATGGGAAATGTGACCTGCGTGGAAAATGCGGAGGGAAACCGCCAGAGCTATGAATACAATGCAAGCGGAAAAGTAACGAAGGTGACAGACTTTGACGGGGCGAGCATCCAAAGGGAATACAATGTCTTAAACCGCCCAAGCAAGATCATTGATAAAGAAGGAAGGGAAACCCTCCTGACTTATGACAGCATGTGGAACATTGCAAGGGTGACAGCACCGGACGGTGCAAGGACTACCTATCTTTATAATGAAGAAAACCTGTTATCCCGGATCAAATATGCAGACGGGGCAGTAGTACGCTATACCTACGATGCCAATGGAAACCGGATCGGAGAGGAAGATGAAAACGGGGCGAAGACCACGTTTGTTTATGATGCCCTTGGAAGAGCGGTGGAAGTAACCGGGGAAGAAGGACTTCATTATGCCTACCGGTATGATGGGGAAGGAAATCTTATAGAGGCAGAAGATGCCTTGGGAAATACCGTATCCATGGAATACGATGGAAATGGGAATCTGGTGAAAGAAACTAACGCCCTTGGTGAGAGCAGACATTATACTTATACCCCGTTAGGCGATGTGGAAAGCATCACCGATGAGGCAGGGCGTACTACTTGTTACCAGTATCAAAAAGGCGGACTATTAGAAAAAATCCAATACTCAGATGGTACAGAAGAAGCCTTTACCTATGATGCCAACGGAAACCTGGAAACCCATACCCTTGCCACCGGGTTTGTGCTGCGTTATGGATATGACAGCATGGACCGGATCACGGAGATCACAGGAAGTGAAGGGGAGAAGAAATCCTATACTTATGATGCCCTTGGAAATGTGACTTCCATGACAGACGGGGAGGGAAACACCACCCGGTATGCCTATACCTTAAGCGGGCAGCTTGCAAAAGTAACGGATGCCCTTGGAAATGAAACGGAATACCAGTATGATGCCTGTGACCGGCTCATCGAGATCCGCCAGTATGGTGCAGAGGGAAGCCTGAAGGAAGATACAGAAGGATCCGGTATGGATACAGACCTTCTGGAAGCAGAGAAACAGAATGGAAGAAACCGGCTGTGCCAGGTCACCCGTTATACCAGGGATCTGCGGGGACAGGTCACAGAAACCATGGATGCCTTGAAGCAGAGGGAAGTTTATACTTATGATAAGAAAGGACAGCTCCTTAGCAAGCTGGATAAAGAAGGCTACCTGACAAAGTATGCTTATACAAAGCAGGGAGACTTATCCGGTATCCAATATGCGGACGGAAGGGAAGTAAAACTGTCCTACAACCCACTCCGTCAGCTCATGGAGGTACAGGACTGGTTAGGAAATACAAAGATCACTCCGGATGCACTGGGAAGAGCACAAAAGGTGCAGTACCCAGACGGAAGGGAAGTATCCTATACCTATGGAAAAGCAGGAGAAAGAAGAAGCATGACCTATCCGGATGGCAAGACGGTCTTCTATGGTTATGATGAACAGCTCCGTCTTTCAGAATTAAAAGAAGGGGACAGCATCATCAACTATGGCTATGACCCTCTGGGAAGGCTGTGTGAAAAACAGTTCCCGAATGGAACAAAGACCACCTATGCTTATGACAGAAAAGACCAGCTGACAGAACTGGTACATCGAGATCAAGAAGGAATCCTTGACTGCTATACCTATCTGTATGACTTTTTGGGAAATAAAACCGGAATCACCAAGGAGAGAAGAGGGTTAGAGCAGGAGAGCGGCAGTTATACCTATGGCTATGATGCACTGGGCAGGCTGTCAGAAATCCAAAAGGATGGGCAGATGCAGACCCGGTATGGGTATGATGCCTTTGGAAACCGGACATGGAAAGAAGAAAGCGGGGAAAGGACTTCCTACCAGTACAATGTCATCAACCAGATGGTACGCGAAAAACATGGAGAGCTCTTAAAAGCATACAGCTACGATAAGAGAGGAAACCTAACCGGCATCCAAGAAAATGGGGCATGGAAAAAACAGTATGTCTATGGTGCGATCAACCGTCTGGAAGAAGCGGTGGATGCGGCAGGAA
>OLRK01002675.1_pt1 | contig 10673 bp, 4 predicted proteins | sample 1672911 | NCBI WGS metagenome assembly OLRK01 (sample SAMEA3136736, study PRJEB25190) | human gut metagenome | biome: human gut; feature: human-associated habitat; material: faeces | place: Austria | collected 2013
AAGCACAACTGCTGCTCCAAACATCACGGCACTCATAACCACATATCCGGCACTCGGACTTACACGAAATTCCGGTCTGTCGTTTACTGTCATAAGATACTCTTTCCTTTCGATTCTAAGCTGTTTTGACTTATTCATACTATCATATTTACCAACTTATGTCCAGTCTGCGAATAATGTTAAAAGGTCAATATCCAAAACTGATCGTATCAACTTTTTCATATCAGCTCAACTCCTTTAGAACAAAGCAGTCATATTCCATATGCATCTGGTTGCATCCCTCGCGGAGCTTTTTTATGACATAGGAAGCAATTTCCTATGTCATAAAAAATCCCGGAAAGCCTGAACTCTCCGGGATATACTCGCTTTTATTTAATTACGCAATATCATAAACGCTTCTGACGCTGATTTCTTTTGCATCACCTTCAAGGATATGTACTCTCTTTTCTCCGGCTTCCATATCGAAGTAGTTATCAGAAAGCACCCAGTCCTCGTTTTCATTGAGAAGCTCAACCGATGCCGCATAGGCTTTGGATGTAACAATCAGTTCATTGCCTTCGCGGCGCACACTGAGCTGCGGATCTGTATAATTGTAAAACTTCGGCATTGAGAAAAGCACACTGCCCTCAGAGATAATCTCTCCGTCCTTTTCGCAGCTGTAAAATACATGATGCTCAAGGTAATCGGCATCGGCAAATTCTTCTTTTGGAAGCCACTCGCCGGACAGCGGTGCAATTGTAACCTCTGCACTCTTTTCCTCGCCAATGATTTTGGATTTGCTGTTTCTAAGCGACCAGCGCACCGTCACCTTCGCTTCTTTTAGTGTCTCGTTTGCCACATGGAGCCGAATACTCTTTTCCACATCAAACGGACGGCAGTTCACGTAAGGATTTTGTGACAGAAGACTTTCTTCATGGCACGAAACTAAAATCGGCGCAAAGAAACGGCGTTCAAAATAGTGCAGCGCTTTCCAGCGTCCGAAGTAGTCGATGGACGACCATGACGATACAGGCCAGCAGTCATTTAACTGCCATACGACAGCGCCCATACATTCGCCTCTGTGACGCCGCCAGTGTTCTACAGCATAACGCATTGCCTGCGCCTGCATTAACTGGGAAGCATACACAAGATGGGATAAATCTTTGGCATACGGGAAATACTGGGACATATAAACCATCATCTTTGCAGAGCCGTTTTCACTTCTCTGATGTTTTTCCATCACGTATGAGAACAGATTTCTGTCCTTAGGTTCTGTAAAGCTCTCAATTGTTTTCATTGCCGGCATTGATTCAAAACCAAACTCAGAACAATATCTGAAGTTGTGCTTTCTGTATTCCGTAAACGGCTTGTAGCCGTGCCATACCTGCCAATAGTGAGCGTCGCCTCTTGTCTCGTCCTGAGGATCATCGAAGTCACCGCCTGATGACGGGCTTGACGGCCAGTAGAAGGCGTCCGGATCTTCTCTATTTACAATTTTAGGAATAACATAGCTGTACATTCTCGTATAATCGCCTAAAAGATGCGGATCTGTCGTATAGCCTTCGACAATCATTCCCTCCATCTCGTTGTTGCCACACCATAAGCCAAGGCAGGCGTGATGGCGGATTCTTCTTATATTCTGCTCAATTTCAACTGTAATATTAGCTTCAAATTCCTCTGTTAAAAGATATGTCGAGCAGGCAAACATCAAGTCCTCCCATACAAGGAAACCAAGCTCATCACAAATGTCAAAGAAACAATCATCCGGGTAAAAAGCACCGCCCCATACTCTCAGGCAGTTATAATTTGCCATGGCACACTGCTCAAGAAGCCGTCTTGTCTTTGATTCACTTCTTCTTGGAAGAAGACAGTCTTCAGGAATGTAATCCGCGCCCATGGCAAAAATAGCCACGCCGTTGACTTCGTGGGCAAAGCTCTCTCCCCACTCGTCCTTCTCCATCTTCATGCCCATTGTACGCAGACCGATGCGTTTTTCCCACACATCTTCGGTCTGTCCGTCATGAAGCACTTCTACTTTCACAGTGTATAAATACTGCTCGCCGTAGCCTCTTGGCCACCAGAGCATCGGCTCTGTAATCAGCATTGTTTCAGGGCTGTTTTCTTCTGTCAATACTTTACCGTCCGGCGCTGTCACTGTAACTTTATAATCAGAACTTAAGCCATGAGCTTTTTTACATGTATTTACATCAAAATGCAGCTCTACCGTGCCATTTTCATGTTTCTGACGCACAAGAACATCTAAAATTCTGTCCTCATTCATACCAATCAGATAAACATCTCTGAAAAGTCCCATATCCGGAAGCTTAGGCGCCCAGTCCCAACCGGACATACAGTTAGATTTTCTAAGATAAGGGAAACCATCCAGTGTATCGGTATTGCATGGGATTGCTCCCTGAAGCTTTAATTGCTCCTCCATATAAACGATTGGTGAATGAAAGTAAATTTCCAGCTTATTATCCTTTTCTTTGAGTATATCCTTTACAGGAAACTCCCATTCCCTGTGCATATTATAAGTATTTCCAAGAAGCGTTCCGTTTAATGTAATATCTGCCAGTGTGTCAACACCGTCAAATCTTAACCATATGCGGCTGCTTTTTAATACATCGGCGGAAGCATCAAATACTGTTTCATATGTATAATCTTCCCTTGAAAGCGGAAGCGCCTCTTTTTCATTATCTCTGTAATACGGATCTTCAATTTCACCGTATTTGAGCAAATCACTGTATACCGAAAATGGTACCTCCGTCTCAAGAAGTCTGTCCTGCCAGTGCAGCTTCCAGCCCTCTTTCAAATATTGTTTTTCCATTTTCACAAAACTCCAATCCCGACAGGCCATCTGCCTGTCACTAAAATTTCACCGCAGCCGACCAAAGCTGTCTGCGGCCGTCTCTGACGCTGATTTTTGCAGCCTTCATATCAATGTTGCGCTTCATCCTGCTGTCATAGACATAAAGCTCTCTCTTAGGCACCCGAAGTCTTACATCCTGCCTGCTTCCCGGTACAAGATAAAGCTTTTCAAAGCACTTTAATTCCTCAGCCCTCGGCACGATACTCGTTCCCTGACGCGTTATAAAGAGCATTGGCACTGCCCAAAGGGGCTTTGCCGTCTTATTTTCGACAGTCATCACAACTTCAAAGCCAACGCCCGCCTCAAAATCCGATATGCAAAAATCACTATAGCAGACTTCACCATAGCCAAGACCGTCACCGAACTTATACAGAAAACCATCTCCGTCACAGTAGTGCATCGCATCGTAGGAAGCTCTGTAATTATAATAAACGGGAAGCCGTCCGACATTTCCCGGCAGCGACACAGGGAGTCTTCCCGACGGCGCTTCTTTGCCGAAAATAATTTCCGCAAGGGCTGTCCCGCCCTTTGGTCCCGGATAAAAGCTGTAAATCAGAGCATCCGTCTGTCTGTCAATATCCGCAATGTCATATGGCCGTCCGGCAATCACCACTGTCACAGTTTTCTTTGACGCTGCAAATACGGCTTTTGAAAGCTCAAGCTGCTTTTTTGAAAGCTGAAGACTTGATAAATCGACGCCTTCGCCACAGTCCATCGGCGAATGGCCATCTACAATAGCTGCACCGTTTTTATCAAATACAGCCGAATTAAAACGGCTTGAACTGCCGCCGAGAACAAGTACCGACACATCTGCTTCTTCTGCAAGTGCCGCTGCCATCTCCGGTGTTTCCTCCGGTACAAAAATCACCTGTCCGCCATTTTCTTCTGAGATTGCCTTAAGTCCGTCAAGCACAGTCACTCCACTTTTAACCGGCGGCGTGTAATCGCCAAGCTGATTGTACAGTTCGCGGCTGTTTTCACCAAAAACGGCAATTTTTAAAGGCTTCTTTATATTCAGGGGCAAAAGCCCGCCCTCATTTTTCAAAAGCACCGCGCCCTCGCGGGCAAGCTTAAGATTGGCCTCATCCTCCGGCACACCTTTGTCCTCTTTTGGCACCGGAATAAAAGGATGTTCAAAAAGTCCGCGGGCAAACTTTATTGTCAGAACGCGAAGCACAGCTTCATCAAGCCTTTCCTCTGAAATAAGTCCTTCTTTAAACGCTTCCTCAAGATGGGTGAAGCCCTCATCCCAAAGCGACACATCAACGCCCGAAGAAAGTGCTTTTGCGCCGCACTCCGCGGCATCTAAACCGAGCATCTCAAGTCTGTCTACGGCAAAGCCGTCAGCCATCACAATGCCGTCAAAGCCCATAGCCTCTCTGAGTACATCGTGCAGCAGCCACCGGTTAGCATGGCACGGCAGACCGTCAATTTCATTGTAGGCTGCCATAACGCCGACAGCGCCTGCCTCAGCCGCAGCTGCCATCGGTGGAAAATGAATCTCTAAAAGCTCCCTCATACCGATGCGCGCTGCCGAGGCATTAACACCGCCGGTCGTCTCACCCTGAGCTGCAAAATGTTTTGCCACAACGCCGACGCCTGTCTTTGTCACTGCCTTTGTCACTGCTTCTGCCATACGCGCCGCAAGATAAGGATCTTCACCGAAACATTCCTCACTCCGTCCCCAGCGCGGATCTCTTAGGACATCCAACATAGAAATCAATGCAAAGTCCACACCGAGCGCTTTCATCTGACGGCCGCAGACCTCGTAGGCTTCACCGACAAGCTTTGGATTAAAGGTCGCGCCAAGTCCTAAGTTTACCGGAAGCAGATAACCGTCAAGCGCCTGATGTCCATGAGGACATTCTGTCGATAAAAGCATCGGTATATGCAGTCTTGAATGTTCCATCACATAGCGCTGCAGTGTATTGTAAGCCTCTGTGGCTTCTCTGCCTGACAGACCGCTTGCATAGTCCCTGCCCGACCACGGATCAGCACGGTACAAACCGTAAAGTATTCCGATACCATCCCATCTGGACACCTCGTCCTTAAATTCATCCGAGGGCTCTATGCAGCCATTTTCCTTCTTATATGCATGAAAGCCGTACAGTCTCTGATTTAACTGTCCGGCTTTCTCCCGGACTGTCATTAATTCCAGCAAATCCTTCGCCCGGATTTCGGGCGAAAGACTGCTGTCCATATATTTTCTCATAATCGTTACCGGTTCACAAGTCTATTTTACTTTAAAACTACTTTAAATGTCTTAACTTCAAACGGCTTAATGACAAACTCAAAGCTGTCCTTTGTATGTGCCATTTCTGTCTCAGGTTCTTCCATAAGGTTACATTCTGTGACAGATACAACTTCTTTGCCCATACCAAATGTCAGTGCAGCCTTTGTCTTTGTATTTTCATATTCGTAAACACGTACGATAACGCCGCTGTTATCCTCTGCTTCTTTCACTGTCTCAATCATGACATTCTTCTTATCTGTATGCAGTAAGGATGCCTCTTTGGCTGCCGCGCCTGTCTGTACATATGCAGGGAAGTTTAAGCGGTAAGCTTCCTGTACTGTATCACAGTCGCGCAGGTTGCCTGCATGAGGATAAATTGCATATGTGAAGAAGTGTTCTTCCTGGTCTGTCACAGGGTTCGGTTCGATACCTGACTTAATCAATGTCAGCGCCATCACGGAATCCTTCACAGAATGTCCGTACTTGCAGTCATTTAAAAGGCTGACGCCGTAGTGGCCTTCAGATAAATCCATATACTTCTGTCCGCAGGACTCAAAGCGCGCCATATCCCAGCTTGTATTTGTATGTACTTTTCTTGTAAGGTTACCGAACTGTACATCAAAGCTTGCTTCGTCTGTATGAATATCGACAGGGAAATTGACTTTAAGTAAGTGCTGATGCTCTTTCCAGTCAACATATGTCTCGAAATCAATTCTTGCAGAATCTGCATAGAAGTAAATTTTCTGACGGATTAGGGAATTGCTGATTTTTCTCTCCTGCTCGATGACTGTGCATACAGGACCCATTTCCCATGTCATGCTCTCCAGTGCTTCAGCATCCCATTTCTTTTCTGTATAGAAAATATCAATATCCCAGTTATCATAGTAGATTGGCTTATCCTCATACATTGTAAAAAGATTGCCCTTCTTATTATCCTGTAAAATTTCTCTGTCGTTCTTCTTATCAAAAATGGAAGTAAACAGACCATTTTCATCAAATGTCACTGAATAAAACGGTGTCTCAAGACTATTGCCGTTTCTTGTAAACGGAATTGCCGCATCAGCATTTTCAACAACCTTAAATGACTTGTATCCTTTTGATGGAAGCCCCGCAACGTAAGCTACATTTTTGCCGCCTGCCGTCTGTACAGGATAAACATGACCTTCATCATCTGCCAGTGCGCCGCTGACATTTTCAGGAAGACTTACGATATCATTTCTGTCAAAACCAAGTGTGTTAAATACTGTGACAGCCTCGCCCTCGCCTGCAAGTGCCTTCGTGCGCTCTGAAATCATAGCCATGCCCTGTTCCCAAAGCTCGGCATATTCTTTCTTTGTCACTTCGTAAACTTCATGGATCGATGAGCCCGGAAGAATGTCGTGGAACTGATTCAGAAGAATTGTTGTCCACATCTTATCCATGGCCTCTTTGTCATAAGGAGTGCCTTGCCATGAAGCAAGCAGTGATAAGAGCTCTAAATCCATCATCAGGATTTCGCTCTTTCTGTTTGAGCGTTTATTTCTTGCCATAGAAGTATATGTACCTCTGTGGTATTCAAAATACAGCTCGCCCTCCCATACAGGAAGTCTTCTGTTATCTTTTACGCGGTCATATAACTCATCAAAATACGTGCGTGAAAATTCCTGACGTACTTTCGGAAGACCTTTGATGCCCTTTTCCATACGCTTGGAAGTCTCAAGCATCTCTCTTGTCGGGCCGCCGCCGCCGTCGCCATAGCCGTAGCTGATTAAAATGTCGTTGTTGATATCCTTATTCTGGTATCTTGTCCAGCCGCCCATTAATGCATCCGGATGAAGCATACCGTTATATGTTGTAAAGAAATCATCTGTACTCTGTCCGACACCGAGTGTTGTCACAAGGTGTGTGAAAATCGGTGTACCGTCGATACCTTTCCACATAAATGTATCATAAGGCATCTTATCTACCTGATTCCATGCAAGCTTTGTTGTCATGAAATAATCAATACCGCTTCGCTTCATAATCTGAGGCAGCGCCCCTGAATAACCGAATACGTCAGGCAGCCATAATACTTTGCAGTCCACGTCAAACTCATCCTTAAAGAACTTCTTGCCGTAAAGGAACTGACGTACCAGTGACTCGCCGGATGTCAGGTTTGTATCAGCTTCAAGCCACATACCGCCCTCCGGCTCCCAGCGTCCTTCTTTAACGCGCTCTTTAATCTTTGCGTAAAGCTCAGGATAACGTTCTTTTAAGAATACATAAAGCTGCGGCTGGCTTGACATGAATTTATAATTCGGGAACTCATCCATTAATTTAAGCACTGTAGAGAAGCTTCTTGCAACTTTTTCTCTTGTCTGCTCAACCGTCCACCACCATGCAACGTCGATATGTGTATGACCGATACATGTAGCGATTACATCGGCGTAGCCTGCCATATCTTCGTATAAAGCTTTTTCTATATGAGCATTTGCAGCCTTTACGCTCTCATTGAAAGCTTCTGAGTAAGGTGTTCTAAGGTCAAGGAGATTGATTGTGTCATTGAGTACTGTCTCAATATCCATGCGAACCTTATCGTCCTTATCCATACGTGTAAATGCCTGAAGCGGCACGATTAAGTTATAGTAGAGGCGCTCGATTTCTCTGTCAACCTCCTGCATTTCCATAATCATGTCAAACTCAGAATGTAAAATACCTGTGTATGCCTGAAAATCAAAGTGCCATGTTGTTCCCGGCACTGCTTCATTTGTCAAATGCACAATACGGTGGTTCATATCAAGGCCCTGTGTTGCCTCGCCATTAACAAATAATAAAAACTGAGGATTCTTTGCATCATCCCATTCCTCAATCTGTGTTTTCACATGAAGACGAAGTGTCTTTCCTGCCAATTCTTCCGGCACTGTATAATCAACTCTGAACCAATAATGCTTGTCCGGACCATACCATTTCATTGTTTTAGGCAGAAAATCTTTCCACTGTGTACCGTCATTTTCAGCCTCTGACGGATAGAAGAAACGGCCTTCTTTGTAAAGGATATTTTCCATCGGCATATTCTTTACAGTCATCAATTTTTTAAGCTCATCACAAATAACTTGGATTCTCTTATCAATAAACCACATATAATTTACCTCCTGATTATTTTGGTGTCTTTTAATTTTTTGTCTACGCCATTGTCCTTAAATAATCTGCATACCAAAAGATAACATCACTGACACGATAGAGCTCGGATTCTTTGCTCAGTGTCTGCCATAATCTCCGGTAATGATAGTACCATGTCTCCAGTTTTCCTGCAAGCATATTATTTCTGTCACGATCAACTTTTCCCTGAATAAAATCAATGATAACCGCGCCGATACTGTTAAAGATACGCATACCGTCCGCCGCAATCAAATACGGATAAACAGCCTCTCTTTTTTCAGCCGGTATTGCAGCCATACATCGTTTTAATTCACGTACACATTCATCAATTTCCCTATTTTTATCTTCGCACTGCAAAAGATTTTTCTGTTCCTCAAACAGCTTATCTTTCAGCGCCTTTTTGTCAAGGCCGCTCCAACGCTCCTTAATATATACGGCAGTCCGCCAGCCAAAGCTTTCCTGCACGGCAAGACGTCCCGTCACATTGATGAGCTTCCCGCTCGTATCCCCATACTCAAGTGCGGAAATCTCTTTATTCATTGTTTCATAATCCGGAAAATCACTTCTGTTCCACGAAGCTGCCGCTCCATAAATGATTCCCGGGATACTAAATGCTGGATGATTGATATGTCCAAAATCGCCCCAGTCTGTATTTAAAAGTCCCTTACAGCCATATTTAATGCCATAACTGCTCATTCTGAAAATATTATCGTAAGAATACTCCTGTAAGTTTACAAACTGATTCCAGCCTGAAACGCCCGGACATACATACTGATTGACACCCACCCCGGCATAGGTTCTTGTAGAATCTTCTGTCTGCCGCCGGTCATAGCCCCAGTTAAGGCAGATTGTTTCTTTTGGAAGCTCCTTCACAAGATGAGGAAACTTCAGCATCACATCGCCCCAAAGCATAGGCACACGGCCATGGGAAACTAAAAATTCACACCATTCCTTAACATACGGCACATAAAGAGACTCTACACCGTCCTTGTCTGCCTGTGCCTTATTTTTCCCTTTGCCAAGGTCAAATGTCTCGTCGGCACAAATATTAAACTTATCGGAAGAAAAAAGCGTCATAAACTCTGATATCATATTTTTAATCAATGTCCTTGCTTTACTGCTGTTGACATCAATCGTATGATGCTCCATTCTTGAAATCAGACCGAATGGCTCACGTCCCGCATTCTCAAGCTCACAGCAGTCACAATACTGTTTTGTTGATAAAATCTTATATAAATGTCCGAAACTTGACAATGACGGTACAAGCTCAATCCCTCTTGCCGCACAATAAGCATCAAATTCCATAATCTCCTCTGCCGTCAGCGGTGTATCATCGCGCCACAGTTCTGAAAGCTCTGAAAAAAGATATGTATGCTCAACATACAGCTGAAGCTGATTAATCTTATAAAAGCTCAGCTTATCAGCCAATGTCTTAAGCCATGAAAGCTTCGGCACGCGGCCTCTTGTCACATCATGATAAAAGCCTCTTTCTTTAATATCCGGATAATCCTCAATAACAAGACAAGGTATTGCCGCCCCTCTCTGCCGCAATATCTGCCTTAGTGTCTGTACACCGTATAAGATACCGTCATCACTGCCGCCTTCGATTACAATCTTGTTTTCTTCAACACTTAAGCGGTACTGCGAAGGCTTCATTGACAGATTATTTTTTAAAAATACCGGTCCGTGTCCAAACTGTCTGCGGATTGTATAATCAAAACCGGCAGAAGCCTTTAATTCTTCTTTTAAAAGCGCCGCATAGCCATCAATCTGTCTGCTGTTTAAATCTTCTGTCACAATTTCACCGGCATAAGGCAAAAAACATTCGCCCATGCGCCATACTAATTCTTTCGGTTTTGGTATCAAGTACATCTTTTTCCCTCCGTATTTTCAAACAGGGGCATTCCCTGCTTGAAAATGCCCCTGTTTATTATTGCTGCTCTTATTTGGCTGCATCAACCTGTGCCTGAGCTTCTGCGCGGATTGTTTCCCAACCTGCTTTATCTAATTCGTCATGAAGTGTCTTCACTAATTCTCTAGGATCCTGAGCGCCTGTCCAGAATTCTGATTTATATTTCTCATATACGGCGCGGCAGTTTGCAAGTTCTGTTTCAATCTTGCTTGTATCAAGGTCGAAACCGATCATAACAGAAGGTGTTGCAGCTTCATTTAAAGCCTTAACTTCATCCCACTGATTCTTCTTGTCTGTGTCAAGAAGTGATACGTTAAAGAATGTACCCTGTGTATAACCTGCCATACCCCAGTCTGTTGTCAGTCTCTTAACCTTCTTATCTGATGTATACTCAAAATCTTCGCCCTCAACACCATAGTAGAAAAGGTCACGAACCTTTGTGTCTGTGTTTACAAGCTGAAGTAACTGAAGCGCTTTTTCCGGATGCTCGCAGTTTGCTGAAATTGCGCAAGCTACTGGCAGCAGCACTTTTATACATTTGGGCGTCTGCCCTGACAGATTGG
>OLRK01002677.1_pt1 | contig 10666 bp, 9 predicted proteins | sample 1672911 | NCBI WGS metagenome assembly OLRK01 (sample SAMEA3136736, study PRJEB25190) | human gut metagenome | biome: human gut; feature: human-associated habitat; material: faeces | place: Austria | collected 2013
TCCCGAAAATCCAGGGTGCCGGACATGATCTTTTCCAGGCGCAGGGGCTTGGTGCCGTAGTTGGCCAGGATCACGGAGCGGGCGATCACATCCTTCTCCTCAAAGACGGTGTAGGCCAGCCGCACCTCCACCCGGCTCACCGGATCCTCCAGGCGGATTACCAGGGTGTCCACGTTCTCCTTCGGGCCCCCGGAGAGTCCGGGCATTCCCTTGATCACGCAGGCTCCGGGGCTGATCTCATACCCCGCCACCTTTCCGGAAAACGCGGTGCCTCCCTCTCCCCACACCAGCTCCACACTGGGATTTCTGTAGTCTCCGCTGCGGTCGCTGGAGAATTCCTGGGGCAGGGCATCCAGGGAAAAGGTTCTGTCATTTCCCACCTCGTTGGGATTGGGGGAAAAGCCCCGGTCCTGGAAGGTGAGGAGGTAGTCCAGATCCTCGTCGGGAATCCTGGCCCCGTAGTACATATGCAGCAGGTTTCCGTACCTGCTGACTTCCATCAGGTAAGAGCTGTTCGCCGTTTCCAATATGAATGTTTTCGTGTCCGCATTATATCTTACTGCCATAAATCATCATCCTGTCTGTATTTGTTATTTTCCGCCGGTCATGGCCACGCCCTCGATGAACTGTTTCTGGAAGAACAGGTACAGCACCACCATGGGGATCATCGCCAGCAGGGAGCCGGCCATCATCACCGGGAAATTGGTGCTGAACTGGCCTCTTAGGGTCGCCAGTCCGGAGGACAGCGTCATCATGTTCAAATCTGTATTGACAATGAGGGGCCACATCAGGTCTCCGTAGGCAAACACCGCGGTGAACACCGCCAGAGCCGCCATGGATGCCTTGGTAAGAGGCGCCATCACTTTCACAAAGGTCTGCCACTGGTTGCAGCCATCCAGATAGGCCGCCTCCGCGATCTCATCGGGAATCCCCAGGTACGCCTGCCTCAAAAAGAAGGTGCCGAAAGCGCTCACCAGTCCGGGGAACACCAGGGCAAATATGGTGTTGGTCAGGCCCAGTTTCGCTAACATCTGGTACTGAGGGGTGATGAAAATCTGGGACGGAAGCATCATCTGCATCAGAACCAGGGAAAACAGAAGGTTTTTTCCCTTAAAGCGCAGTTTCGCGAAGGCGTAGCCCGCCATGGAGGAAAACAGCACCGCGCACACCACTCTCCAGAACACCATCAGGATGGTATTCTTGTACAGGGCGAAAAAGGGAAGGGACGCCATGGCATCCGTAAAGTTTTTGGTCTGCCACTCCGCCGGAAGGATGGTGGGCGGCACGATCATGCTCTCCTCCACCGTCTTAAAGCTGGTCAGGAACATCCACACGAAGGGGAACACCATGACAATGCAGCCGATGGCGAAAAAGGCATAGATTCCGATTGTCCGGATCCGTCTGGATCTCTCTAATGATGAATTCATACGCAGCTCCTTTCTACACCTCGTAATTGACCCATTTCTTCTGGCCCCAGAACTGCACCACCGTCACCAGGCCGATGAGAGCCACCGTCCAGATCACCACCGAGGAGCCAAGGCCCCTGTTTCCGGTGACGAAGGATTCCCGGTAGAACAGGTACATCAGGGACTGGGCGTTGTTTAGGGCCGGGTTCGATTCCTCCACCAGCATATAGATCAGATCATATACCTTAATGGAAGACATCAGCCTCATGATCAGCACCACAAACAGGGTGGGGGAAACCATGGGCAGGGTAATGTGGAAAAATTGCTGGAGCTTGGTGGCTCCGTCCAGGCTGGCCGCCTCGTAATAGGATTTTGAAATATTCTGCAGGCCGGAAAGCAACAGCACCGCGTCATATCCGATGGCGGACCACACCGCCACAATGGCGCAGGCCACCATGACGATATTGGGATCGGTGATCCAGTTGATTTTGTGGGCCAGCAGGGTGTTGATGATTCCGTACTCCGTGTTGAACATCCACTTCCACACCATGGCCACCGCCGCCGGGGCCACAACCATGGGAAGGAAGAACACGGCCCGGAAAAACGTCCTTCCCTTGATCTTGGCGTTTAACATAACCGCCACCACCAGGGCTAAGAAGATTCCCAGGGGAACCGTCAGGATACAGAAATAAATGGTGTTTAAATTCGCTCTCCAGAACTCCGGGCTGGCGAACATTTCTATGTAGTTTTCCAGTCCTCTGAGCTCGTAGAGGCCAAAGGGCCTGGTCTTGGAAAAGCTTAACTTGATGGTATCCAGGAACGGATAGATATTTAACACCAGCAGGCCGATCACCGTGGGCGCTACCATCAGGTATCCCCACCGGCTCTCGGACTTCGCGTGCCTGCTGGCCTTCGCCGTCATATTTGCCATAATCCCCCTCCTTAATCGTCCTCGGCAGCCTTTTTCAACGCCTCCTGCATGGCCGCCATTCCGTCCTCAAAGCTGATCTGTCCGGAATAGATCTTCAGCAGGTTCTCCGTCACATCCGGTTTCCAGACGGAACGGTACTTGTTGTTGACGGACTGCACACTGTACTCGAACATATCCACGAAACACTCCACGTTCAGCCGGTAGTCAAACTGGTCGAACACGTCGATCCAGGTCTGCTCCAGACCCTCGTAAGCCGGGATGGCCGCGCCGGATTCTCCCTGCAGCCGCTGGCCCTCCTCGGAGCCGAAGAAACGGAGCACATCCTTTACCAGCTCCAAATTCTTATTGGCGGGGGAGGTGGCGTAGCACAGACCGTTGGAAATGGTGGCTCTGCCGTCTCCGGACGCCGGGTTCGGGCACATGGGCAGCACAGCTACGTCCCATTTTCCCTGCATATTGGGGTAGTTGTTCATCTCGCTTAAAATGTTCCAGTTACCCTCCAGGAACATGGCCCCCTGCTCAGAGAAAAAGGCCGTTCCGGGAGACGTCTCCGCGAAATAGTTCTGATCCGGGCACCAGTCCTCCTTCTGCAGGTCGATGTAGAATTTCATGGCGTCCTTCGTGGCCTGGTTGTCAAAGCCGCCGGTGATGTTGTCCTCCGCCAGGATGTAGCCTCCGTTCTGGTACACGAAGTTCCAGTAGCCCAGCTGATCGTCGCCGTAGGCCATATAGCCGTACTTTCCGGTGGCGTCATAGATCTTCTGGGAGGCGTCGCACAGGTCATCCCAGGTCCAGGTCTCGTCCGGGTAGGCCACTCCTGCCGCGTCGAACATTTCCTTATTGTAGACAAGGCCCACCGTGTCCTTGTCCTTGGGCACGCCGTAATAGCGCCCGTCGCTTCCCTGGACGTTCTTTAAGGACACCTCGGAGAAATGGTCCTTAAAGTAGTCCGGGTCTTCCCCGTCGTACAGATCGGTGAGATCCGCGATCTTGCCGTAGTCGGCATACTTCAGGATCTCGTTGGTGTGCATCCAGAAGATGTCCGGCATCTGGTTGGAGATGGCTGCTGCCTCCAGTTTCGTCCAGTACTCGCTCCAGCTGGTTACCTGCACCTCGATCACCACGTCCGGGTGTTTCGCCGTATAGGCGTCGCAGATCGCCTGCATTCCGTCCCTCTGGGCGATGTCCCAGATCTGAAACGTGAGATGGGTCTTTCCGTCGGACGTGCCAGTGCCGCATCCGCCGAGGATCACCGCGGCCCCGCAGGCCGCCAGCAGCGAAATCGCTGTTTTTCGTTTCTTCACACTTTTCCCTCCTTTTGTGTATTTAGGACATAAACTAATATTAGTTTGTATTTGAATTATATCAATTCCACAAATCCCCTGATATGAACAGGAAAAGCATTTATATACCAAAATGTAAGATCTATACAATTTTTGTACAATGTGCTATCATTTTGGTATATAGGAGGACATCATGGAAAAAAACTTTAAATTCGGGGTTTTTCAAAACGACAAAAATATTGACCTGACCATCTTTCAGTACGGCTGGGAGGAGTGCGCCCCCCTGCATTCCTACGGTCCGGCCAAGCGGAACCACTACCTGTTTCACTTTATCTTCTCCGGAAAGGGATATTTAAGCTCCAACGATTCCTCCGGGACCACCCACCTGCACCGTCTGGAGGCCTGCCAGGGCTTTCTCATCTGCCCCGGACAGGTAAATACCTACTACGCCGACGAGCATCTCCCCTGGGAGTACGCCTGGGTGGAATTTGACGGGGTAAAGGCGCTGGAATACATGGAAATGGCCGGCTTAAGTTTCGACTCTCCCGTGTACCGGCCTAAAAAGCGGGAGCACGCCGCCCTGATCCGTGACGAGCTCATGGCCATCGTGGACAACCCGGCCCACTCTCCCATTTACCAGATCGGCCACCTGTACCTGTTCATCGACTGCCTGATCCGCTGCTCCGCCTCCGCCAAACCGGTGCCGGCGGGCAAGCTGAAGGATTTCTACATCAAGGAGTCCATCTCCTTCATCGAACAGAACTACAGCCGCCCCATCACCGTAGAGGACGTGGCCGCCTTCTGCAATTTAAACCGCAACTACTTAGGAAAGCTGTTCCGGGAGGGCACCAACCAGACTTTGCAGCATTTCCTCATGTACTACCGCATGAACCGGGCCGCGGAGCTTTTAAAATTTTCCGATATGAGCGTCAGCGAAGTGGGAAAAATGTGCGGCTACCCCAACCAGCTCCACTTCTCCCGGGCCTACAAAACCATCTTCGGCGTTTCCCCCAACCACTGGAGGGAACAAAACCGCCCCCTTCCCAAGCTGAACCGCCGGGAAACAGAAGACGTCACCGCCCCGGAGCCGGGGCCAGAAAGGAGTCGCTAACATGGCAGTACCTGAATACGCAAAAGCCAGGAAACTGGCCTTAAAAGCCTACCGCCAGGATCTGGAGGACAGGAAAAACCCTTATCTCCAGGTGCTGGATGAAATCCTCCCCTTCACGGACACGGTGGGGGAGGCGGACCTGGGCCTGGTGGAAATCCCCATCTCCCGCATCGCCGGCACCAAGACCTCCGGCCGCACCAAGGCCTTCGCCGGAAACTTCATGCCTCTGCTGCCGGAGACCTCCGAGTTCGCCGACAAATGGTCCTCCCTCTACCAGTCCCACCTGTCAGAGGGTATCCGAGAGCCGGTCATCGCCTGCGAATTCATGAACAACTACTATATTATAGAAGGAAACAAGCGGGTGAGCGTGATGAAATTCTCCGACGCCGTCAGCATCCCTGGCTACGTGACCAGAATCATCCCCGCCCCCGGAGACAGCCCGGACTTAAAAATCTATTACGAATACATGGACTTTTACCGGGTCTCCGGCATCAACACCATCTATTTTTCCAAGGAAGGCAGCTTTCCAAAGCTCTGCCGCCTTCTGGGAAAGGAACCCCAGGAAAACTGGAGCCGGGAGGAGCGTCAGGCCTTCTCCTCCGCCTTCCTGCGCTTTGGGGAAATCTACCGGGAAAAGGGGGGCGGAAAGCTTTCCATCACCGCGGGAGACGGATTTCTCCTCTACCTTGGCGTCTACGGCTGGGACGGCCTTTTGCAGAAATCCATGGATCAGCTGCGGCGGGAAATCGCCCTCCTGTGGCCGGATCTGGAGGCCATGGGCTCCGGCGGCACGGTGCGCCTGGTGATGCAGCCCGCCGCCCCGGAAAAAACCTCCCTGATTCAAAAGCTCATTCCTCCCGCCCGGCCGGGACGGTTAAAGGTGGGCTTTGTCCACTACGGCACCGCCCTCACCTCCGACTGGACCTATGCCCACGACCTGGGACGGCTCTACCTGGAGGATCAGATGGGAACCACCCTTACCACGAAGGTTTACGACGGCATCCGGACGGGGGACGGGAGCATGGCCGCCATTGAACAGGCCGTGTCCGAGGGCTGTCAGGTAATCTTCACCACCTCCCCCCGGTTTTTAAACTCCAGCATCCGGGCCAGCATCCGCTATCCGGAGGTAAAGATCTTAAACTGCTCCCTAAACACCTACAGCGGCCATCTGCGCACCTACTACGGACGGCTGTACGAGGCGAAATTCCTGGTGGGAATGCTGGCGGGCATTCTCTCCGGCAGCGGCCGCATCGGCTACATGGCAGATTTCCCCATCTTCGGGACTGCCGCCTCCATCAACGCCTTTGCCCTGGGCGTCCAGATGGTGGACCCGGAGGCAAAGGTCTATCTCTCCTGGTCCTCCTTAAAAGGCGGAGGCGGGGAACCGGCCTTAAAGGACGCCGGCGTATCCCTCATCTCCGGCCCTGACCTGCTGGCTCCCGCCCATGCCCCCAGCCCCTACGGCCTGTACCGCACCGGGGAACCGGGAGGCATCAGCCTGGCCTCCTCCATCTGGCACTGGGGGAAATTTTACCACCGCATCCTCCAGACCATTGTAAACGGCCGCTGGAGCCGCTCTCTGCCCGTCTCCGACGGGGATTCCATCAACTACTGGTGGGGCATTTCCTCCGGCATCATCGACGTGATCTGCTCCAAATCCATCCCCGCCCGCTCCCGCCGGCTCATGGAGCTGGTGAAGGATCAGATCGTAAACGGCAGTTTCCAGATCTTTTCCGGAGCCCTCTATGATCAGGAAGGGATCCTGCGCTCTCCCGGCGCCGCCGAGCTCTCCCCCGCCCAGATCATCCACATGGACTGGCTGGCCTCCAACGTGGTGGGACGCCTCCCATCCCCGGAGGAGCTGGATACGGAAGCGGCCCAGATGATGGAGACCCAAGGGATCTTTCCGGGAAAGGACGGCCTGTTATGAGAATCCTAGCCATCGCTGACCAGGAATCCCCGGCCCTGTGGGACTACTTCCAGCCGGAACGGTTAAAGGATGTGGACGTCATCGTCTCCTGCGGGGATTTAGACCCCCGCTACCTCTCCTTTCTGGCCACCTTTTTCTCCGGGCCGGTGCTCTATGTCCACGGAAACCACGACGGCTGCTACGAGCGCATCCCGCCGGAGGGCTGCATTTCCATCGAGGACCGGATCTATGAGTACGAGGGCGTCCGGTTCCTAGGATTGGGCGGCTCCATGCGCTATAAGCCGGGGCCCTTTCAGTACACAGAGCTGGGAATGCGGATGCGGGCCGCCAGGCTGTGGTTTCAGCTGAAACGCCACCGAGGCTTTGACGTATTGGTGACCCACGCTCCCGCCTACCGTCTGGGGGACGGGACCAGCCTCACCCACACCGGTTTCCAGGTCTTCCGCACCCTAATGGAGACCTACCGCCCCGCCTTTTTCGTCCACGGCCACATTCACCTCTCCTACAATCCTCTGGCCAAACGGGTCAGCCGCTACGGCCAGACCACCATCATCAATGCCTATGAGAAGTACGAATTTGATCTGAAACAGCCGTGAACGGCAGTTTCGCGCCACAGAAAACATCGTTTCCCATATTACGAAAAAACAGCCAGCCGCCCCGGGGAACCGGCCCTTTAAGGACCCGGTTCCCGCCGGAGCGGCTGGCTGTCTCTATTTGATTGGATCTATTTCTATTGCCTTTTCAGGCTCCGCGGAAATTTTCCGCAGGTTCCTTTTACGCGGTCACAGACCGTTTGGCCGCGATCTTCGCGTTCTTGTAGGGGTCAGGACGGAACAGCATATAGAGCATTCCCGCCAGCAGAACCACCGCCACAACGGTGCCTGCCCCAAAGGCGCCGCCCATCATCACCGTACCTAACTGGTAGATGATCAGGCTTACGCAGTAGGCGAAGGCGTTCTGGAACAGGATCGCGAACCAGAACCACTTTCTGGACTGCATCTGCTGTGCCATGGTGGCGATGGCCGCCAGACAGGGGGAGTTTAACATATTAAACACCAGGAAGGAGATGGCCGCTGCCGTGCTGGGGAACCATGCCTTGATGGCGCCTGCAACGGTGGGGGCGTCCTCCGCAGCCTCCTCTGCCACGCCGGCCAGGATGCCGATGGTGGTAACGATGTTCTCCTTCGCGCTGAAACCAGAGATCGACGCGGCCACAGGAGCAAATCCGTACTCGCCCACGCCCCAGCCCAGGGGATGGAACAGGGGAGCGATGGCGCCGCCCACAACGCCCATCAGGCTGTCGGCGCTGTCCTCTACCATGCCAAAGCCGTCCGCGGTAAAGCCGAAGGTGGACAGAACCCACATCACCACGCAGGCCAGGAACAGGATGGTTCCCGCCTTCTTAATAAAGCTCCACAGTCTCTCCCACACATGGATGGCCACCGTCTTGATGGACGGAACGTGGTAGGCCGGCAGCTCCATAACGAAGGGTGCGGCGTCGCCGGAGAAGGGTTTCGTCTTTTTCAGCATAATGGCGGATACGAGCACAGCCGCAACGCCCACAACATACATGATAAACGCCCAGGAACCGGCGTCGGAGTAATCTCCCGTCGCCCAGCCGGTGATCAGGCCGCCCATGAGGGCGATCACCGGCAGCTTGGCTCCGCAGGGAACGAAGGTGGCCGTCATGATGGTCAGCCTTCTGTCGTTGTCGTTCTCAATGGTCCTGGATGCCATGATTCCAGGAATTCCGCAGCCGGATGAAATCAGCAGCGGGATAAAGGATTTTCCGGACAGTCCGAAATGACGGAACACCCGGTCCATCACGAAGGCGATACGCACCATGTAGCCGCAGTCCTCCAGGATGGATAAGAAGATGAACAGAATGGCCATCTGGGGCAGGAAACCGAACACCGCGCCCAGGCCGCCGATGATGCCGTCCACCACCAGGCCGCTCACCAGGTCACCGGCTCCTGCGCTTGCAAGGGCCGCGGAAACCATCTCCTGGATGCCCGCCACAAAGCTGTCGTTGGCCCAGTCCGTTCCCATGGTACCCACGGTGGACACGGAAACGTAGTACACCAGCCACATCACCAGGGCGAAAATGGGAAGTCCCAAAATCCGGTTGGTGACGATCTGGTCAATCTTGTCAGACGTGGACATCTTCCGTCCCGCCTTCTTCACCGTGTGACTGATCAGCTTGGTTATGTATAAATACCGCTCGTTGGTGATAATGCTCTCTGTGTCGTCGTCGTGAGCCGCCTCCAGGGCTTTGACTCTCTCCTCCACCGCGCTCCTGTCGCTGGCCGGCAGGGAAATCTCCGCCTCCACCTTTTTATCTCTCTCTAACAGCTTGATGGCGTACCATCTTTTCTGCACGTCGGAAACACCGGCGGGAACCATGGCCTCCACCTGGGAGATCGCCTCCTCCACATCGCCGGCAAACATCTTCCCGGGATGGGTCTGGGCCTTGGATTTTGCCAGATGGACCGCTTTCTCCACCACTTCCTTCAGGCCGGTCTTTTTCAGGGCAGAGGTCTCCACGATCTCACAGCCCAGGGACGCCCCCAGCTTTTTCGTGTCGATCTTATCTCCCGTTTTCTTTAACAGGTCGCTCATGTTCAGGGCGATGACCACCGGGATTCCCACTTCCAGCACCTGAGTGGTCAGGTATAAGTTTCTCTCAATATTGGTGGCGTCCACCAGGTTGATGACGGCGTCGGGCCGCTCCTTTAACAGGTAGTCCCGACTCACCACTTCCTCTAAGGTGTACGGGGAAAGAGAATAGATTCCCGGCAGGTCGGTGATGATGATCTCCTCGCCGGATTTGGAATCCTTTAATTTACCTTCCTTTTTCTCCACCGTAACGCCGGGCCAGTTTCCCACGTACTGGTTCGCTCCGGTGAGAGCATTGAACATGGTCGTCTTCCCGCAGTTGGGGTTTCCGACTAACGCAATTCTGATTGCCATAGAGCATTTCCTCCCTTTATTCTATCAAGCTTACTTTTCCTCTACCAGGATGCTTTCCGCATCGGCTTTCCTCAGGGAAAGCTCATATCCGCGGATGGTGATCTCCACCGGATCCCCAAGAGGCGCCACTTTTCTCACATAGATCTCACTGCCTTTGGTGATCCCCATGTCCATAATGCGGCGCTTAAACGCTCCCTCGCCAGTCAGTTTTGCCACTGTTACTGTCTTTCCAACAGCTACATCGCGTAATGCCTTCTGCATAACCCATTGCTCCTTTCTTTCCAGGCTGCTGTCACCGCCTGCGGGCTAGACCATGATACGGCTAGCCATTTCCCTGCCTATGGCCACTCTGGAATCCTTCACGTTCACAATCAGATCCCCGTGAATCTCAGAAATCACAGTGACCTGGCTCCCGTCTACGAAACCCAGATTCGCAAGGAATCTTTTTACATCATCCGTTCCTCCGACACGCTTTACCACGCCGGAATCTCCCGGTTTCATAAATGCTAACGGCATCATTTCATCCACCCTTCTTTTATGATAATGAATATCATTTGTTTTTACCTTTGATAAGTATAAGCTAACTGCTTGATGATGTCAATAGATTTTGAGAAAGATTTCCATTTTCTTTATTTTCTGTAAAAATTTTATAAAATGGGCAAGAAAAAAGCACAAAAAGGGGTGTTGCCTAATCATCTGAACGGATGATTTTGCAACACCCCCGAATTAAGAGTGATGTTCTGCCGCGATTACGCTCTCAGCTCAATCTTCATCTCCCGCAGGCCGTGAAGGATCTTCTCCATCACAGCGCCCACTTCCTTGTCCTCCAGGGTGCGGTCCTTCGCCCGGAAGGTGATGGAGTAGGCCACGGACTTAAAGCCCTCCTGGATCTGGGAACCTTTGTAGATGTCAAAGAGCTGGTAGCTCTCCAGGATCTTTCCGCCTCTCTGCTCAATGACGGCCTCGATCTGGCCCACCATGATCTCCTTGGGCACGACCATGCTGATGTCCCTGGTCACTGCCGGGTACTTGGCG
>OLRK01002683.1_pt1 | contig 10652 bp, 7 predicted proteins | sample 1672911 | NCBI WGS metagenome assembly OLRK01 (sample SAMEA3136736, study PRJEB25190) | human gut metagenome | biome: human gut; feature: human-associated habitat; material: faeces | place: Austria | collected 2013
CAGATTCACGAAGAAGGTCTGCATGAATATCCACTGCTTTCACAATACAGGTAAGAACAAGAAGGAACTGGATATTCTCATGAGGAGTTTTGCCCGGCTCCAGAAGGTTGATCCCGTCATCTGTGGTCAGAGACCAGTTGTTATGCTTACCGGAACCATTTACGCCTGCAAAGGGCTTCTCATGAAGCAGGCAGCGCATACCATGACGGCTTGCCACCTTTTTCAGAATGCGCATCATCATCTGATTGTGGTCGGCTGCAATGTTGGCCGGTGCGTAGATTGGAGCAAGCTCATGCTGAGCCGGAGCAACTTCGTTGTGCTGGGTTTTTGCAGTGATTCCCAGCTTCCAGCACTCTTCATTGACTTCCTTCATATATGCGGAAACTCTCTGACGGATAGTTCCCAGATAATGATCGTCCATCTCCTGTCCCTTTGGCGGCATTGCGCCAAACAGAGTTCTGCCTGTGTAAGTCAGGTCTTTTCTCTGAAGCCACTTTTCTTTATCTATAAGGAAATATTCCTGTTCAGCTCCTACTGTCGTGATCACGCTGTCCACTTCTTTTCCTAACAAATGAAGCAGTCGCTTGACCTGTTTTTCAATAAGTTCTTCTGATTTCAGCAGCGGAGTTTTTTTATCGAGTGATTCGCCTCCATAAGAAAGGAATACCGTAGGAATGCACAATGTTCCGTCTTTGATAAATGCATAGCTGCTCATATCCCAGGCCGTGTAACCGCGCGCTTCGAAAGTGGAACGAAGGCCGCCGTTAGGAAAGCTTGATGCATCAGCTTCGCCTTTGATCAGTTCTTTTCCGGAAAGTTTCATGATCACGCTGTCTTCATCTGGTTCAATAAAACTGTCATGTTTTTCAGCTGTGATGCCAGTCATAGGCTGGAACCAGTGTGTGTAGTGAGTTGCTCCCAGTTCTACTGCCCAATCTTTCATTTCATTTGCAATTACATCGGCATCAGCCTCGGAAAGTTCACTTCCTGCCCGCAGACAGTGATGATAGCGTTCATAGACATCTGCGGAAAGCCGTTTTTTCATTGTTTGATCGTTAAATACCATAGATCCATAAAGACTCGTAATCAAACTCATGCAAGTACCTCCTTCAAGTTTTTAAAAAAGAGCGCCACCAGCCAAGAATGGCTAGCAGCGCCTAGCTGTTCCATGCTGATAGTATAGGTGAAATAAGTCGTTTTGTCAATTAGTTGAAAGGGAATGAATCCCATATTTCTGCCAATGAGAGTATATGTGATGAGCTGCGTATCTTTAACCGTAAAATAACGAAATGTACTGTTGCTCATTGTAAAAATAAGGTGATTCGTATTTGATTGTTTCATGAATTCTTGATAATTTTTGACAACAGCTCAGAAAAATGTGTAAAATAGGCTGTGTCTTTCTTGAAAATAAATCGGTATTTTCAAAGCAGCACAGACAGAGATAAGCTGATGTGGTGCTGAATCATCGGTTAGGCATGATTTTAGACTTGGGAAAAGAAAACAGGAGGGACCTTGATGATAAAAGATATGGTAAGTATTATCGTACCTGTTTACAATGTTGAAAAATATATTGAGAAATGTCTTTCTTCCTTAGCTTCGCAGACTTATGATTCACTTGAATTTATTTTGGTGAGTGACGGATCGAAAGACGGCAGTGATGTTATTTGCAAGCGTTTTGCTGCAGCAGATAAACGGTTCCGATATTTTCGCAAAGAAAATGAAGGAGTCAGCGCAGCCCGCAACTACGGTATTTCTCGTGCGAGAGGCGAATATTACCTGTTTGTTGACAGTGATGATTATATTGATTCAGACATGGTTGAAAAAATGACTGCCGTGATGAAAAAAGAAAATGCAGATATTGTGCAGTGCTTTTATCGAATCGAATTTAAATTTGGTTTTATGATGAGAAGAGCACCTTCTTATCAAGTGATGGATCAGCTGTCTGCTTTGAAACAGCTGCTGAAAAATACAAAAGTAAACAATTATCCGTGGGGGAAATTATATCGTGCATCAGTTTTCGAAAATGTTGAATTTCCTGCAAAATGGCGTGTGTTTGAAGATGTTTGCACGGTGTTTAAACTGTTCTTGAACGCAGATGTGATCGTAACCATGCCCAATCGTTTTTATCATTATGTTCAGCGTAAAGGAAGCTTTATGAATACAAACGGCATTTTTTCTATGGACATGGATACTTTATTGATGATGCGTCCGGCTTTTGAATATCAGGAACTCATGCTTCGTCAGGCATATCCCAGTGCACAGATCAGTAACTGGCAGAATTATTTTGTCAGCAATCTGCTGGTCCTGTATTCTCTGATTTTTTTCGTAAAGCGAAGCGAAGTACATAAATATACAGTTCCTGCACTGGATTTTGAAGGACATCCATTCTATTACCGCTATGTGTACCGGCTTTGTGTTCTTATTGCTAAAATGAAGTTCGGAAAAAATCTTCAGATGCAGGATTTGAGCTTAATGAAAAAGGCTAAAGACAAACGTCGTCTTCCTCAGGAATCGTAATGAAAAAACACTTTCAGGATGAATGCCGTTCTCTGGGTCCGCTCCCAGATCTCGATGTTTCATCTTAAAAGTGTTTTTTTTTTGTTAAAAGAAAAAACCCGGAAGGATCCAGGTTAAAGCTGGCTTTTCTACAGCCAGGAGATTTTGTTTTCGTTTCCGTTTTTGATTTTAATGATATTAGCGCGATGACGATATATGATCAGCACTGTCATAAGCCAGCTGGCGGCAATGATAGGCAAATGCTGCCACTGCATATAAGTTATGAACAAACTTGAGCATACTGCTGCAATCATGCTGGAAAGAGATACCATTTTGAATAAGAACAAAAAGATTAGAAAAGCAATCAAAGGAACCAGCAGATATAAGATGTTTTGAAACGTAAAAAACGAAGTGGCCAAGAGAAAGCCGAACATTGTGGCTACGGCCTTGCCTCCTTTAAAGTGGGCAAAAACCGGATAACAATGACCGATGGCAGCAGCGAGCCCCGTCCAGATTGAAGTGCTCGGGCTGATAAGCGAACTGACGGCAATAGCAATGACAACTTTCAATATATCACAAGCGATTACAGCAATTCCGGCCTTTGCGCCCAGTACCCGTCCTGCATTAGTTCCTCCTAAATTACCGCTTCCAAAATTTCGTACATCTGTCTTGTAAAAAACTTTTCCGATGACCAGTGCGAACGGAATGGACCCTAAAAGATAACCGATCACTAAACAAAGCAGTGTCTGTATTGAAAAAAAATCATTCATAAATAGAGAAGACCCCCTTCTTCTTTCTGAGTAAAATCACGAATATATTTTAGCATTGTTTATTTTGATTGCAAAGCATTTTGAGGAGTGATTCTGTCAGGATAGAAAAAAATGCAACTACATCAGGCTGAATAAAAGCATGCGGATCTGCTGTTCCAAATATTTCAGGGAGCTCAAAAGTTGCATATTCATTCTTTTAATATTTGCTTTTTTTGTTATAATAACCTCGTTGATTTTGAAAAGAGAGGTGCTTGTATGGCGCAGCAGCAATATGATGCGAGCAGTATACAGATATTAGAGGGACTGGAAGCAGTCAGAAAACGTCCGGGTATGTATATCGGTTCAACTGATTATCGAGGACTTCATCATCTCGTCTGGGAAATTGTCGATAATTCGATGGATGAAGCATTGAATGGTTATGGTGATACGATTTCGATCACACTGGAGAAGGACGGATCTGTCACAGTTGAGGATTTCGGACGCGGGATGCCGGTTGGCATGCATGCCAGCGGTGTTTCGTCTCTTCAGGTAATATTTACGATCCTGCATGCAGGCGGTAAATTCAGCAGTGCAGGTGGTTATAAAACCAGCGGAGGCCTGCATGGAGTCGGAGCCAGCGTTGTGAATGCTTTGAGTTCGTGGCTGAAGGTGACGGTTTGTGACGGAAAAGACGTTTATGAGATGGAATTCAGCAATGGAGGGAAAAACGTCGGGAAACTTAAAAAAACAGGGAAAAGAAACAGAAGCGGATCAAAAGTACAGTTTCTTCCTGATCCCACTATTTTCTCAACTACAAAATTTTCGTTTTCCAGCATATGTGAAAGAGCACAGGAAAATGCCTTTTTATTAAAGGGACTGACGATGATCGTCGCTGATAAGCGAAAAGATGAACAGCGACGTGAGGTGTACCATTATGAAAACGGTCTGGAGGCATTTATCGATTACCTGCATGAAGATAAGAATGTTTTTCATCCGCCTGTCAGCTTTACCGGAACGGTGCATGAGATCAAGGTAGACTGTGCATTTCAATATACAGATGAATACCAGGAAAACATTTTTTCGTTCGTGAATATGGTGCGCACAAAAGACGGCGGAACACATGAGGCCGGGGTCCGTAACGCTTTTACGAAAATGTTTAATGAATTCGCAAGGAAAAATGGGCTGTTAAAGGATAAGGATAAAAACTTTGAAGGCAGTGATGTGCGCGAGGGACTGACAGTCGTTCTTTCCTGTGCCATTCCTGAACATCTGCTTCAGTTTGAAGGACAAACGAAAGGAAAGCTGGGAACAAGTGAGGCAAAAAGTGCTGTTGATGCGGTGGTCAGTGAACACTTAAGTTTCTTTTTGGAGGAGAATAAAGAAATTGCCTTTGCACTTGTGCGAAAAATGGTCAAGGCCAGCAGTGCCAGGGAGGCAGCGCGAAAAGCGCGTGAGGATGCAAGAAAAGGAAAGACGAAAGGGAAAAGCGAACGCATTCTGTCTGGTAAATTGGCCAGTGCTCAATCAAAGGATGCCAGACGAAAAGAACTTTATCTGGTAGAGGGTGATTCCGCGGGAGGCAGTGCCAAACAAGGAAGAGACTCGAAATATCAGGCAATTCTGCCTTTACGCGGTAAAGTTTTGAATACTGAAAAAGCCAGTATTGCAAGCATCGAAAAGAATGAAGAACTGAATACGATCGTGCATGCACTGGGAGCCGGTATCGGAGCCAGTTTTCATGCAGAAGATTCTAATTATCATAAAGTAATCATCATGACCGATGCGGATACAGACGGCGCGCATATCCAGACGCTGCTTCTTACATTTTTTTATCGCTATATGCGTGATTTGATTGATAAGGGAATGCTGTACATCGCTTTGCCACCGCTTTATAAAATGCAGAAAGGCAAGCAGATCCAATATGCATGGAGCGATGAGGAGCTGAATGAACTGAGAAAGAGCTTTCCTCGCGGATATACATTGCAGCGATATAAAGGTCTTGGTGAAATGAATGCGGATCAGTTATGGGATACGACCATGAATCCGGAGACACGATCACTGATTAAAGTAACGATTGAAGACGGAATGTGTGCTGAACGAAGGGTGTCTGTTCTGATGGGTGACAAAGCAGATCTGCGTCGTCAATGGATCGAAAATAACGTTTCCTTCACATTGGAGGATGATTATGGCAGGGAGGTAGAAAATCGATGAAAAAGAAAGAACCAATCATGGATCAGCATGTGATTTTAACACCTCTGGAAGACATCATGAGTGATCGATTCGGACGTTATTCAAAATATATTATCCAGGATAGAGCGCTGCCTGATGCAAGAGACGGGTTAAAACCGGTTCAGCGTCGTATCCTTTATGCAATGTATGAAGATGGCAATACCTACGATAAACCTTATCGGAAATCTGCCAAGACCGTCGGAAATGTAATCGCAAATTATCATCCCCATGGTGACTCCAGCGTCTATGATGCCATGGTTCGAATGTCGCAGAACTGGAAAATAACAAATCCTCTGATCGATATGCAGGGAAATAATGGTTCTATTGATGATGACCCTGCGGCAGCGATGCGATATACGGAAGCGCGCCTGTCACAGATTGCAAACTTTATGTTGAATGACATTGATAAGGAAACGGTGCTGTGGGCTCCAAATTTTGATGACGAAAAGATGGAGCCGACAGTACTGCCTTCACGCTATCCGAATTTGCTGGTCAACGGCATTACCGGTATTGCGGCTGGTTACGCAACCAATATACCGCCTCATAATCTGGGGGAAGTTTTGGATGCGGCAGTTTATCGGATTACTCATCCTTCCTGCACGCTGGATGAACTGATGCGTTTTGTCAGCGGGCCGGATTTTCCGACCGGCGGCATCGTACAGGGGATCGATGGAATTCGTCAGGCATTTGAAAGCGGTAAAGGTCGCATCATTATCCGAAGCAAAGTTTCGATAGAGGAAACAAAGTCAATAAAGCAGCTGATTGTGCATGAAATTCCTTATGAAGTAGTTAAAAGCACGCTCGTAAAAAAAATAGACGATATCCGTCTTAATAAGAAAATAGACGGTATCCTAGATGTTCGTGACGAATCAGACCGTAATGGGCTGCGTATCGTGATCGATATTAAAAAAGATGCACCGGCAAAGACAATACTGAATTATCTGTATAAAAATACGGATTTGCAAATTTCATATAATTACAATGTAATTGCCATTGTGGATAAATGTCCGGTTCAGCTGGGCCTGGCAGGCATGCTGGATGCCTTTATCGCACATCGCAGAGATGTTGTCATCCGTCGCAGCCGATATGATCTCGATAAAAAAGAAAAACGCTGTCATGTATTGGAGGGACTGATCAAGGCGGTATCCATTCTTGATGAGATCATTGCCCTGATTCGTTCTTCCAAAGATAAAGCAGATTCAAAAATCAAGATTATGGAGGCATTCGAATTCAGTGAAGCACAGGCGGAAGCGATTGTTACCATGAGGTTGTATCGATTATCTAATACGGATATCACGCAGCTGAAGGAAGAATATATGCTTCTTTTGAATGAAATTGAAGATCTGAATGAGATTCTTGCGAACCCAAAACGTCTTAGTCGAGTCATGATTGATGAACTTAAGGAAGTAAAGCGTACATTTGTTACGCCGCGTCGGACTGTGATTGAGGATATGATCGAAGAAATTGTCATTGATCAAAAACAGATGATTGCAAGTGAACAGGTTATGTGTACGGTTTCTAAAGACGGGTATGCAAAGCGTGTATCCCTTCGTTCTTATAATGCATCAAATGATGCTATGAGCGGATGTAAAGACAGCGATCGACTGATCGGTTATCGCGAGATGAATACCCTGGATACGCTGTTGTTTTTTACAGAAACCGGAACTTACGGATATCTCCCGGTATATGAACTGGAAGATGCGAAATGGAAGGATATCGGAGCTCATATCAGCTCGAAAATCCGTATTACTTCTCAAGAAAAAATTCTAGCGGCATATGCTCTTTCCAACTTTGATACGAGCGGATTTATCATTACACTGACGAAGCAGGGAATGATTAAACGAACCGCTTTGAAAGAATATGAAGCTGCGCGAAACTCAAAAACGATGACCAATATCAAACTGGCAAATGGAGACAGCGTTGTTTCCTGCCTTTATGCTCATGAAGGCGATGACATCCTGATCGCAAGCAGCAGCGGTTTTGTCACAAGATATCCTATTACTTTGATTCCGGTGACATCAACACGTTCCAAAGGCGTAAAAGCGATGAATCTTGGAGAAGACAGCGCAGCATCTGCATGTATATATCATCATGACAATGAACAGCTGCTTGTAGTAAGCAGTCAATGCGCGATGAAGCGGGTGAAAATTTCGGATGTGCCGGTATTGGGAAGACCGACACGCGGAATTCGCATCTGTAAAAACAGAAAAACAAAACCGTTTGTTATTTCCCATATTCGCACTTTTCATTTGAATGACGGCTTTATGATCGCAGCGAAAGAGAATGCATATTTGTTGATGAAAGATATTTCTCTCATGAGCTTAGATGCGACATTTTCTAATCCGTTAAAGAATAGTGAAGATTTCTATTTTTATGAGCCGTTTTCCCGTATTGAGGATGAACCTGCAGTTAAACAGGAAGTATCTGATGAGGCATTGATCGATGACGAAATGTACGATGATGAATATATCGACGGCCAGATCAGTTTGTTCGATGAAGAATAAGAATTGAGCATCACATATTTTTCTTCTTCATTATTCGCCATGATGTATGCTATACTTTAAAAGAATGATGGTGGTGATATAATGAAAAAAATAATGATAGCTTTGATGGCAGTCTTTCTTTGTGCCTGCAGTTCTTCACAGACCAAAGGCTGTCCGGTAATTATGGTTCAGCCGAGTGGTGAGCGCGCCGATATGAGTGCATATGATACGCTGGAAGATGATGAACATGTTTTTTACAAAAAAAGCATGGAAGAAGTTGTCGCGATGTTTGAGGAAAAACAAAGCGGGATCATTTATTTCGGATATCCGGGCTGTCCGTGGTGTGAAGAAGCTCTGCCAGTTATGAATGAGGTAGCAAAGACGAAAGGACTTACAATTTGTTATGCCGAAACTTATGACGGAAAAGAGTATCAGCTCAAAGGTGAAACGAAGGATAAGATTTATTCTTACCTGGACGCTTTTTTGTCAGAGGATGACGGTGAGAAGGTCATGTATGTTCCTTTTGTTGTCGTTGTGAAAGACGGTGTTGCCGTAGCAGCAAATGCAGGCACTGTCGAAAGCCATGATGCACATGAAAGAAAAATGAATGACAGTGAAATTATTGAATTGACAAACATTTATCAGGATATGTTTGATCAGCTAGGGTGCTGATGAAAAGCTCTTTTGCTAAGTCTTATGCTCTGTTGGAGAAGCGTGTGATTTGCAAAAGAGCTTTTTTCTGTCAAACGCACATTCCCTTTTCTTTTTTATACATATTTTAAAGCAGGAGGGTTTGGATTGAAGAAAATCATGTCTGCAAATGAATGGATCAATTATACGGCTCTTTTTGATTTGCCGATGATCATTGTTTTCAGTGACAGGGATCAGGAAATCATGTTTAAGTGGCACTTCAGATTCCTTGTTTCGCTATACAAAAAGCGGCGCTACGGATTGCTTTTTTATCATGGTATTATTATTCTTTGTGAACAGCCCTTTCATTTATGCGGCATCAGTTGTGATGACAGGCATCATCCTTTTGTTAAGCGTTTTATTGAAAAAAATGCAATGAAGACATATCTTTTCTATTGTACGAATCGCAAAATTAGTACAAAATGCTGTTGAAAATATGGGTAAGGAATGGTATCATCAGTCACATGAATGAAAAGAGAGGGGAAGAAGCGTGAAAAAGAGTGTTGCAAACGGGCTTCTTGTTTTTGTTACCGTTATTTGGGGCGGCGGCTTTATTGCGACGGCCGCAGCGCTGGAAACTTTTCAGCCTTTTTATGTTATGATGATACGTTTTGTTGGATCGGCGTTGCTGTCTTTTGTGATTGCGTTTCCGCGTTTGAAAAAGATCAAAACGTCAACGGTAATAAAGGGAGTCGTTGCTGGTGTGTTTTTGTTTTTGGCTTTTTCGTTTCAGACTTTTGGCCTTCAGCAGACAACAGCCAGTAAAAATGCTTTTTTAACGGCAACAAATGTTGTCTTTGTACCATATTTGTGCTGGATCATTTTTCGCAAAAGACCGGGAGTGCGGCAGATTGCGGCATCCTTGATCTGTGTCGTAGGCATTTCGCTGCTTACATTAAAAGGGGATTCTGTTTCCTTTGGAATTGGTGATTTTTATTCGCTTCTCTGTGCCATATTCTTTGCATGTCATATCATTTCGTTAGACTGGGCAACAAAAGGGGAGGATGTATTAATCATCAACGCTGTACAAATGTTGATTTCGGGCATATTATCGACTTTTGCTGCATTGATATTCAGCATGCCGCCTGCTGTTATCAGCGGACAGGCTGTACTAAGTTCTCTTTATCTGATTGCTGTTTCTACATGTCTTGCCTTTTTGCTGCAGACGGCTGCACAAAAGTATACAACGGCGAGCAGTGCTTCTCTCATATTATCCATGGAAGCACTGTTTGCAAGCATTTTCTCTTTTTTGCTGTTGCATGAATCGATGACTGTTCTAATGATGTTTGGCGGAGCACTGATCTTAAGTTCCATCGTTTTGGTCGAATACCGCAGACAGCCGGATCATCAAGATATGACAGAATATGCACAAGGTGATGCGTATACTGTTAGTGGTGATGAAGATGAAGCTTTATGCAGTCAATCCGAAATTTTACACATTTCTGAAAGCACATGTCAATGTGATAGAAGCGATTGCTGATTTGGATGAAAATGCGGAGATGGTCATGAGGATAAACGCCTACGAACTTGCAGCCAGTGCATCTTGTTTTTTCGCTACGTGTGTTGTACTGAATGAGGAGGATGAACTGTGTCTTTCTCTTGATGAAAAGCACTGGAAAATCAAATCGTCATCTCATTGTCTTTTGATTGATGAGCCTTGCGTAAACCCTTGGCTTGATTTTTTGAAAAGGCATCATCAGTGCTGGATTTTTGTGTAGACAGATGTGAAATAGGAAAATACAGATTAAAACGTTTTGTTGTATTTATCTATTGTCAATAGAAAAAAATAATAGTAAAATATCTTATAGCGTTAGTGTTAGGAGGAGTACATAATGAGTTTCGATTTAGGTCTGTCCATCGGTTGCACGCTGATTGGATTAGTCATAGGTGGATTTTTAGGTTTCTACTTTACACGAAAGAAATTTGAAAAAGAATTAAAAGAAAATCCGCCGATCAATGAAAAAATGATTCGTGCAATGTTCTTGCAGATGGGAAGAAAACCTTC
>OLRK01002685.1_pt1 | contig 10643 bp, 9 predicted proteins | sample 1672911 | NCBI WGS metagenome assembly OLRK01 (sample SAMEA3136736, study PRJEB25190) | human gut metagenome | biome: human gut; feature: human-associated habitat; material: faeces | place: Austria | collected 2013
GCCCGCCGGTAACGGTAAGGATAACCTTGCTCTGCATCCGGTATTTGGAGAAACGCCAGCGGTTCGTGCGGATATCGTTCCAGGTAAGGAAGCCAATTCCTCCTACCACGATAAGGCATGCGATCGTAACAGAAACCAGAGGATTATCCGCATAATCCGTCAGGGATGAAAACGGCTGCTTTATCCCCATCAGGTCGAACCCTGCATTGCAGAAAGCAGATATGGAATGAAATACTGCGTACCACGCGCCCCTTGCGAAACCGAATTCCCCGGAAAAAACCGAAAACAGCAGCATTGCGCCCAGCATTTCAATCAGCAGGGAGGTCCTCAATATAAAGCCGGTCAGCCTCACGATACCACCCACATTGGGCGCAGCAATAGCCTCCTGCACTATACTCCGCTGCATCAGATCAATTTTCCGTCCGGAAGGAATCATAAATGCGCAGGCCACGGTTACGACCCCCAAGCCGCCGATTTGAATTAATATGATGATAATCAGCTGGCCGAAAAATGACCAATATGCAGCTGTGTCATGTATGACCAGCCCAGTTACGCATACCGCAGATGTTGCAGTAAAGAGCGCATCCATAAATGACGTGCTGACGCCTGCTCTGGTTGCGGCCGGCAGCATAAGCAGCAGGCTGCCCAGCAGGATAACCAGCAGGAAGCCTGCAATGATAATCCTGAAAGGGGATTTATTGTTTTTGTGCCATACCCACCGCATCGCACGCACCTCTTAATATCCACTTATATTATCTTAACACATTATCCATGCGCAGATATTAAAACGGTATTAGCAATATAACCGCAATATTAAGAATGCATTAAGGCGCTTTGGCACACTGTTTGCGGCGCTCTGCCTCAGATCAGCCCCCAAAGCCATGCGATCGGCAGCACAATAAGCGTTGAGCAAATGCACACGGCAGCCAGCGTCACCAGAGGCATCCCAATAAAAACCATCAGGAACCCTAAAAATCTATGATGAAATATGTACCGCTCCATTGCGGCGTCAAATTGCTCTCCCCAATGGATCAGACGTTCTTTCAATGCGGGCATCTCCACTCCTCCTCACAGCTTTATCATAGAGGAAAATATCTAAATCTGGGGCAAAGATTATAAAACCGGTATTAAAACAAAATAAAAAGCGAAGGGCGGCCTGTACCATGCAGGCTACCCTTCGACCTTAAATCTTTGTATTGCATTCCGGCAGCAGCTCCGGTTACTCGGAAACCTCGCCGATCAACCCCATTTCACGGGCAATATCCAAATTAACACCCAGTACATTTACCGTTACTTCACCGAACACACCGAACATCTTGTCGGTTGTATTGTCTGCCACAATCTGGCGCAGGATGTCCTCGCTCAGACCGGAAGCCTCGGCGATTGCGGGAATCTGGATTTCGGCGGAAGCAGGGGAGATGTGCGGGTCAAGGCCGGAGCCCGAAGCCGTCATCAGGTCGGCTGGGATCTCCTCGCGCGTGACATTCGGGTTTGCCGCGAGGAAGGCCTCAATATCAGCCTCCACACGCTCGACGAGCGCGGGGTTGGAGGCGGCGTAGTTGTTGGAGCCCGAGGACAGGCCAGCGAATTCACTGCCATCATTATAGAACTGGTTGCCTTCCGCATCCTCATAGTAGGTATTGTAATGGTACGCGGACGGACGCCCCTTCATAAAATAGGGCTCAGTGAACTCTTGCCCTACATATTCGGCGCCAACCGTCTTGCCATCCACTTCGATCAAGCTGCCCGTCGCCTGATGAGGAAAGATGACCGCAGACAGGCCGGAAAGCACGACCGGAAACAGGAAGCCGCAGAGCAGCAGCAGCACCAGTGTAACCAGCACCGCCTGCCGGATATTATGCAGCAGACCGGATTTCGTGTTATTCATGATAAAATCAAAGCCTCCTTAGAAACCAATGAGGGTCAGCAGCGGGTGGATCAGGATATCAATGATCTTGATGCCCACGAACGGGGCGATGATACCGCCGACGCCGAAGATCAGCATATTGCGTGCCAGCAGCTTGCCTGAGGACATCGGGCGGTATTTAACGCCCTTCATCGCCAGCGGAATGAGGCAGGGGATAATGATCGCGTTGAAGATCAGTGCGGAAAGAATCGCGCTGTATGGCGAAGCCAAATTCATGATGTTCAGCACGCCCAGCTGCGGGATCGCCTGCATAAACATGGCAGGGATGATGGCAAAGTACTTGGCAATATCGTTTGCAATGGAGAAAGTGGTCAGCGAGCCGCGGGTGATGAGCAGCTGCTTGCCGATCTCGACAACTTCGAGGATCTTGGTCGGATCAGAGTCCAGATCGACCATGTTGGCCGCTTCTTTTGCAGCGGTCGTACCGGAGTTCATCGCAAGGCCTACGTTCGCCTGCGCAAGCGCCGGGGCGTCATTCGTGCCGTCGCCGGTCATAGCAACGATCTTGCCTTCAGACTGTTCCTTTTTGATGAGCTTGATCTTGTCCTCCGGCTTGCATTCTGCCACAAAGCCGTCAACACCGGCTTCCTTGGCAATGGTCGCCGCAGTCAGCGGGTTGTCGCCCGTACACATGATGGTCTTGATACCGATGGCGCGCAGGCGCTCGAAGCGCTCGACCATGCCGGCCTTGACCGTATCCTTCAGGTAGATGACGCCGAGGATTCGGTCGTTCTCGCAAACGACCAGCGGCGTGCCGCCGAGGGACGAGATCTGGTTTACCTGCTCATGCAGGTCGGACGGGATCTTGCCGCCCAGATCCTTGATGTACTGCTCGATGGCGTCGGACGCACCCTTGCGCACCTTGGTGCCGTCCGGCAGGTTGACGCCGCTCATGCGGGTCTGTGCAGTAAACTCGAGGAACTCGGAGCCTGGGGTCTCCTCGCTCGCGTCGCCGAGACGGCGCGCCAGCTCAAGCGTGGACTTGCCCTCCGGCGTCTCGTCGTGCAGGCTGGTCAGTGCAGCGCAGCGGATCAGCTCCTCGCGCTTCGCGCCGCCTACCGGATAGAAATCCGCAGCGAGACGGTTGCCGTAGGTGATGGTACCAGTCTTGTCGAGTATCATGGTATCAACGTCGCCGCAGGCCTCGACCGCCTTGCCGGACATGGCAATGACGTTAAAGCGGGTGACGCGGTCCATGCCCGCGATGCCAATGGCGGACAACAGGCCGCCGATGGTGGTCGGGATCAGGCAGACCATCAACGCGATCAGCGTGGACATCTGGATCTGGACGCCGGAGTACAGGCCGATCGGGTAGAGCGTTACGATAACGATCAGGAAAATGATGGTCAGCGAAACAAGCAGTGTGTTCAGCGCGATCTCATTCGGGGTCTTTTTGCGGGACGCACCCTCAACCAGCGCAATCATGCGGTCGAGGAAGCTGTTGCCTGGTTCAGAGGTAATGCGGATCTTCAGCCAGTCGGAAACAACGGTCGTGCCGCCTGTTACCGAGCAGAAGTCGCCGCCCGACTCGCGGACAACCGGAGCGGACTCACCTGTGATGGCGGATTCATCGACCGACGCAATGCCCTCGATAACCTCGCCGTCGCCCGGGATGATCTCTCCCGCGGAAACCATGACGACATCGCCTTTTTTGAGTTCGCTGGACATAACGTCCTTGGTCGAGCCGTCTTCCTGCAGCAGATGCGCCAGCGTATCCTTCTGCGTCTTGCGCAGGCTTGCCGCCTGTGCTTTGCCGCGGCCCTCTGCTACGGACTCGGCGAAGTTCGCGAACAGCACGGTAATCAGCAGGATAACTGCAACGATGATATTGTAAATGCGGGCGTTTGCCGACGTGTCTCCAAACAGTCCGGGCACGAAAGACAAAAGCAGCGAGATGAGAAAGCCGATTTCAACCACGAACATGACGGGATTCTTCATCATGTAACGCGGATTCAGCTTGGTAAAGGAGCCGATGATTGCCTGACGCAGGATCTCGGGCGTCACCAGCTTCTGATTCTTTTTTTTGCTCATAGTTCCATTCTCCTCCTTAACTCCACAGCGTCAGGTGCTCTGCGATGGGGCCCAACGCCAGCGCAGGTAAGAAAGTCAGCGCAGCAAAAATATAAACAACAAATACCAGAATAATGGCAAACGACAGTGTGTCGGTATGCAGCGTGCCGGTAGATTCACTGACAAAGCGCTTTTTCATCAGCGAGCCTGCAATAGCCAGCTGGATTACAATGGACAGATAGCGGCCAAAGAACATCGCAAGGCCGGCTGTAATATTCCAGAAATAAGTATTATCTGCCAGACCTTCAAAGCCGGAACCATTATTCGCGGCGGAGGATGCGTATTCATACAGCACCTGACTCAGGCCATGATAGCCCGGATTGGTGATGCCCTCCATACCGCCCGGCGTTGCAACCGCCAACGCGGAAAACGCCAGAATCAGCATCGGATGGATGATGATGCACAATGCAGTGAGCTTCATCTCACGGCCTTCGATTTTCTTGCCGAGGTATTCCGGGGTACGGCCGATCATCAGGCCACAGATGAATACCGCAAGGATTGCGTACATAATCATGTTCATCAGGCCGACGCCCTTGCCGCCGAAGACGACGTTCAGCATCATATGCAGCAACGGGATCATGCCGCCGAGCGGGGTCAGCGTATCATGCATGTTGTTGACCGTACCGGTTGTGAACGAGGTGGTCGTGGTCGTGAACATCGCGGACTGCGCGATACCGAAGCGCACTTCCTTGCCCTCCATGCTGCCCATCGACTGGTTCAGGCCGGCGTTTGCAAGCGCCGGGTTACCCTGACTTTCCGCCCAGAAGCATACCGACAGGCCGATGATGAAGATGAGGCCCATTGCAAGGAAAATGCTGCGGCCCTCGCGGCCATAGATGCGCGCAGTCAGGCTGCGGCCCTCGTTCAGGGCAGGCGCGGTGACGCTGTTCTGGCCAGCCGCTTCCATTGCCGCCTGCTTGCGGTCACGCACCATCTTACCAAAGGTGATAACACAGGCGCCCGGCATGAGCATCATGGAGTAAAGCTCGATCAGGTTGGACAGGATGGTCGGGTTCTCCAGCGGTGTTGTCGAATTCGCGCCGAGGAAGCCGCCGCCGTTCGTACCGAGGTGCTTGATGATCTCAAGCGCCGCGATCGGACCCATTGCGATGGTCTGGAAGGTGCCTTCGATAGTTTCGACAACGACATTCGCATCAAAGTTCTGCGGAACGCCCTGCCAAACCAGCAGCAGGCCGCCAACAACCGAGAACGGGATCATAATGCGGGTTGTGATGCGCACCAGATCCGCGAAGAAGTTGCCGACGTTGTCCTTTGTCTTGCCGGCGAGGCCGCGGATAAACGCGACGCAGGCGGCGTAGCCGCTCGATGCGGAGACGAACATCATAAAGATAATGACCAGCATCTGGGAGAGATAGCTCAGGCCGCTCTCACCCGAGTAGTGCTGCAGATTGGTGTTCGTCATAAAGCTAATGATCGTGTTAAACGAAAGGGTCGGCTCCATGCCTTCAATCCCGTTCGGATTGAACAGCCCGATAGACTGGATGCGCAGGATCAGGTATCCGATGAACACCATGACCGCGTTTGTGCCAACCAGCGCAAGCGCGTATTGTTTCCAGTTCATCCCTTTCTTCGGATCGACCCCGCCGATACGGTAGATGACACCGTCTACGCGGTCAAACACCGGATCGGCAAATGTATGAGCCCCTATGGAAATATGGTACATATACCGTCCCACAGGGATGACGATGATCAAAAAAATGATAATCGTCAAAAGCAATTGAAGCATTGCTGGTTCCTCCTTTTCTTTTATCTCCCGGAATCAAAATTTCTCCGGATGCACCAGCGCATAGACAAGGTATGCGCCCAGCAGCAGGACAACAAGTCCGATCAACAGCATACTCACAGGTTTATTCCCCCTTATTCATCGTTCTCGACTTGCTTGCCGCACCATTTGATCAGCAGCCACACCAGACCGAAACAGGCCAGAAGCGTTGCAACCATCAAACAATCCATCATGGTTTATTTCTCCTTTCTGCATCACGCGCCCGCTGCCAACAGCCAGTGCAGCTGGCAGGCTTTTTATTTTGCTTCCATAGGATAATACAGCAAAATATAATAAGCGGGGATTAAGAAAACCGGGCCGGCATTAACAAGAAATAAATATTCATCCAATCCGGATTTCCGGCCTTTCTGTCCGATCCGTCCGGAAAACCGGAAGCGTAAATTGAAAAATTGTGCCGGTGGGGCGGTTATCCGATATCGTTAATTGTCCCCCGTGCAACGAAACAATTGACTGGCAGAGGCCCAGACCGATCCCCAGCCCCCTCTGGCAGTCGGCTTTTCCCTGGCCGACCGTATAAAACATATCAAACAAATGCTTTTTCGCTTCCTCCGGAATACCCGGCCCGTCATCCGCTACGATGATATGCGCCATATCGTCCTTCCTGTATCCACGCAAGGTGATGTTGGAGCCTTTTGGCGTATACTGGATCGCATTATCCATCAGATTCACGAGTACTCGCTCGACCAGCTGTGCATTCACCGAAACCATGAGCATCGGGTCATCCATCTGCACGGCAATATGATGATCCGCCAGCCTCCTGCCCAGCCGGGATACCGCCGAGCGGAACAGATCATCCAGCAGCTCGGGCGTCATTTTGAAGTTCTCCTTATCCGTCTCCAGCTGCGTGGCAACCAACAGGTTTTCTGTCATGTTGATAAGCCAATTGGTGTCGTCATGGATCAAAGTATACAGTTTTTTTCTGGATTCCCGAGGCAGCTTGTCCTCATTTTGCATCAAAATGCTCGCGCTACCGTTGATGTTGGTAAGAGGCGTCCGTAAATCATGGGAAACCGCACGAAGCAGGCTGGCCTGCAGCCGCTCTTTCTGCGTCTGGAGGGCGGCCCTGTTTTTCTCCTCTTCCAGCCGGATTCTTTCCTGGCTAAGGCCGCATTCGCTCAGGAGAGCGATCATCAGGTTCTTCTCAAAGGCATCCGGAACCGAGTACCCCACAACCGGGATGCCGACGATTCCCATGACACCCTGCGATCCGCGCACGGATAAAAACAGCCATTTGGAGTTCGGCAGCGTATTGGTCGTCGCGCCCCCATGCTTATTGTTTTTTTGCACCCATCCGGCAACGGCCATCTCCTCTGCGCTTAGCTCCGCCAAGGTTCTCTCTTCATCTGCCGGTTCAATCCGGAACACGAGCTCCTTGCCCGATTCACTCAAAGCGTAAAGAATCGGGCGGTCGAACAGACGGTTCAATTGCTCAGCCGTCAGTCTCAGGCAGTCCCACTCGGTACGTCCTTGCTGTAATTTCTGGCTGCTTTCCAGAAGCAGTTCCGTATAATAACCTTTTTGCGCAGCAAGGCGCGCCTGCTCTTTCACCCTGCTTGCGAGCGAGCTAGCAATCATGCTGGAAAAAAGCATGATTATAAATGTTACCGGATAGCTTGGGTCGTTCACCTGAAAGGTGAGCTGCGGCTCTGTGAAAAAGTAATTAAACGCCGCAACACTGAAAAAGGAACAGGCCGCGCCATAAATGTGGCTGCCGGTCCAGACTGCGGCTATCAGCACGCCCAGAATGTAGACTGTTATAATATTCGACTCACTGAAGCCCGCGTTATAAAACAAGGCTCCTACCATGGTAGAAACCAGCAGGCACAGGAGTATGCTCCCCGTGCTTTTCCATGTAAACCGTTCTTTGGGCATTCGGGACTTATGAAATGTTTTTTTGTAGAGCGGCTGCCGGTCCGGAATAATATACACATCCAGATCTGTCAGCTCAATCAGGCGGTCCGCCAACCCTTTTCTGCCGAGCAGCGGATTCTGCCGGTGATTCATCCGCCCCATCACAATCTTAGTGATGCCGCTGACCCTTGCATATTCCGCAATCTGTTCCGCCGGATCAGCGCCATACACGGTCGCAATCTGCGCCCCCAGCTGCTCTGCAAGCCTGAGATTGCTCCGCAGGCGTTTAATATTTTCTCCCGATAGCTCTTTTGTTCCCGGGGTTTGCACAAAGAGCGCGGTAAACCCGCTGTGGAACGCATCCGCCATCCGCGCCGCAGTACGGATTACCTTCGCATTGGATGGCGCCGAGGAAAGGCAAAGCAGAATATGTTCCCCTGCCCTGGCTGATTTTTCTTTCCCCTCATGCAGTGCGGCGCGGTTGAGCTGATCCGCCGTCCTGCGCATGGCGATCTCGCGCAGCGCGGCCAGATTTTCCGTTGTGAAAAAATGGCTCAACGCCCGTTTTGCCTGACGCTCCCTGTATACTTTCCCCTCCTCCAGACGCTTGACCAACGCTTCCGGCTCAATGTCCACCAGTTCAACCTGATTGGCACGGTCAAATACATGGTCAGGAATGCGTTCGTTTACCATCACCCCTGTGATTGAAGACACCAGATCGTTCAGCGATTCCAGATGCTGGACATTGACCGTAGTATAGACATTGATCCCCGCCTGCAGAAGCTCCTCTACATCCTGATACCGCTTGGTATGGCGGCTGCCCGGTGCGTTATTATGCGCCAGCTCATCTACCAGAATCAGCTGAGGCTTCCTCTGCAGCGCGCGGTCCAGATCCAGTTCCTTCAGTGTGATCCCCTTGTATGCAATCTCTTTATTGGACAGGGTCTCCAGACCCTCCAGCAGCGCCAGCGTATCCGGCCGTGCATGCGGTTCCACATAACCCACGACAACGTCAATGCCTTCCCGCTGCGCCTGATGGGCTGCTTCCAGCATTGCATAGGTTTTTCCCACACCTGCCGCATAGCCAAAAAAAATTTTTAATCGGCCCTGCTTTGCCGGCAGATCCCGGCCGGATGAAACAGTTCCCTTTTCCATATGTCCCCCTCCTTTATAAAGCGCGTATTCTCTCGTGCAAAATATAAATATCATCCCTCACCTTACGGAAAGATAAAGAAAATCCAATTTGTATTAAAACTGCATAAAGCCCACTTCCAAATACATCCATATCAGCCGATGCCCCTCCATCTCGATCACAGATTGCTGTGCTGCGGAGATGATAGGGGCAGGGCCAACGCATTTTACAAACAGGTAAAACGCTTTGTCCCTGCCCTATACATCGTGGTGTTATTCCTGATATGGTCATACAATGCGACACTATGTTCCGACATTCATATCCGCAGCGGGCGGTTGAGCTCCTATTGGCATTGTATTACGCTATCGTCACAGCACAAACTCGCTCTTACAACCCCGAGGCATAGATACTTCTACGTCACCAAAACTCATCCACATCGTTTTCCGCTGTATTCATTTCGGCTGTTATCTTCTGTATCCTCCTTATATGAAGTCTATAACCCACCGTGTCATTTCCATCTCGCTAAAATGGGAAAGAACATGGTCTGGCATATCCCAATTCTCAGATATGCCATCACACCATCTGATATATGATTTTAGTGCAATAAATAATTGAAAAGCACATGCGGATATTTCTCATCTACGCAACTGCAGCCACAGCATCGGTACTGCTTCACTTTTTCAGCCACGCTTCAAAAGCATCCAGAGAGATTTCCCCATTCCGGCACGCATCCCGATGCTTTTTCGCCTCTGCCGTCCATGCATTGAATTTTCCCGCGTCATCGTGCCGTAGCGGATGCAGGCGTTGTGCGTCTTGTAAGCACGGCTTTAGGCGCGGGGGATCGGGTTTCCGAGCAGCTTTTTCTGGTAGACACACGCGGCACCAGCATCCCGGCAGGTCTTGCTTTTTCATATTCGTGCGAACAGAGGGTAAGCGCATCGGTGTACGTTTCCAGATCTCCCAGTACCGGCGGTAAATATCCTCCGTTTCCGGGCTCAGGCAATCGAACAGAAGCGTTGCACATCTGTCCTGACCTTGTCCAGCTCATCGCGGAAATCAGTGGCAATCGAAGGAGCAATATTGTAGAAGCTTTTGACAAGCAGCGGCGCAAGCTGCATAACCAGCAGATAGAGAAAAGGATTATCCACACATGCTGGAAACGGAACAGGAGTTCGTTCCATTCCCCATGTTTTCCTCTCCTGCCTGTTCCCTCTGCAAAAAGAGGGGATGAATATGAAACGGATGGCATATGAGGACTATTCTGACGTGCCGAACGCCGAGCAGCTTGCCGCACTGCTTGGCATCTCGCGCGCGAGCGCGTACCAGCTGATGAATCGCGCAGACTTCCCCACGCTCCACATCGGCAAACGTAAATTGGCGCCCAAAGACAAAGTCCTTGCATGGGTAGACCGGCAGACCATGCCATGACCACGCAAGCGAAATTCAGCGTTTTCCGAACTTTTGGCGGCTTTTCGGCCCCGCGGTTTTGCTTCCAGGTCCAGCGGTAATTTGGCCGAAAGCACACCTTTCTTCCCATAAACCGAAAGTGCCGAAAAGGTGTACTTTTACAGGCGCTGTAAGGTTATAAATACCGCACCAAGAAGTTGTTAAACAGAAATGGCTTGCAACAAGTAAGAATTATAGCAGTGTAAAGGTAAGAGATGACAGTGCGCGTCTGCTCACTGCCGGAAGAAAAGACCGCGTTCCTGTGCTGGAGGCATCACGGAAATACCAACGGCCATGATTCTGAGCGGAGGTGATGTGTATGGCAGCTTATCTCTGTCCCAAAGCTGAAGCCATAGCAAAACCGCAGTTTTACCACACCTCCGGCATCGGAACATTGAAACAGATCGGAAGAG
>OLRK01002689.1_pt1 | contig 10618 bp, 6 predicted proteins | sample 1672911 | NCBI WGS metagenome assembly OLRK01 (sample SAMEA3136736, study PRJEB25190) | human gut metagenome | biome: human gut; feature: human-associated habitat; material: faeces | place: Austria | collected 2013
TAATGCCCACGGACTGACCTCATATAACGCGCCATCATGCCTAAGTTCCAGTTTTTTATCCACATTCCATTGAAAATACTGAAATATAATCTTTGAATTTTCGGCAATTGCCGTATGAATTCTGTCCACATTATAATAAATGCTTTCATTCATCGTCTTTACCCGCCCGGCAACAAACACCTGTCTATGTAACTGCGATGCTTCATATTTGCTTGCAAGACCTTCGATTTTTTTAATCAGCTCGTTCGACTTCTTAGCTGTCATAAATTTTGCCGCCTGAACAGAATCTACAAGCAATTTTAATTCTGCCAGCTCAAATTGACGGTTTCCGACATGATATGAATATGTTCTGCCTTCCTGCACTCCAATGATGTCCAAACCGTATACTCTGAGATTTTCAATATCGTTATACAAACTTTTCCGTTCTGCGCTTATATCATATGCTGCAAGCGCATCGATAATTTCGGCCATAGTCATGCTATGCGTTTCATCTGTTCTCTCAAGCAAAATTTTCATAAGATATATTAATTTTAATTTTTGATTGGATGACTTAGACATCGTACACCTCCGTTTTATCTTCAACTGATTTTCCTACATTGACATCTTTTCATACGTATCCTAATCATCCACAAGATCCGGATGCTGATTTTTATATTGTCTGATAATCCGATTCGTATCTGTTACAACATCACATCCAAGCCCAAGATACAATTTCTTATCACCAATAATATAAAACGCCTCTTTTGCTCTCGTAGCCGCAACGTTCATTATATTCGGTTCGGTCACTGCCCAACGCGCTGCACCGCTGCTCTGCCGGTCGGCACCAAGCACAAAAAACACGATTGGCGCCTCTTTGCCCTGAAACGTATGGACAGTTCCAACATTCGTCGGCTTGCCATGTTCATCGTATCTTGTAAACCCGATTTTCTGTAATTTTCGCGAAAGATGATAGGCCACATTAGAAAACGGCGTAATGACATAAATTACATCTTTTTCTTTTTTATCTAAAATTTTCGGATTTTTATCGCTCATCTCCTTAAGCTTTTGCAGGAGGAATTCCCCCTGTGCTTCTACATATTTATTATCCGCCGTTCCACCAACATCAAACCAGCCTGTTTTTCCATACTCTTTTATTCCCTGCACCATAAATCCGTCATAGGAAATCGTGTTCGAAATTGTAAACATCGGATACCGGCATCTTCTGTGTACCCATAACGGAATACCGATCCATGAATCATCGCACTTGTCTTGTTTTCGATAAAATCCGTACTGACTTGCCGCGTCTACTAAGGTTTGTACAGATGCTGATTCTGATAAATATTTTTCTGTCACGCCAAAATGCCTGCCCAACATATCCAAAGTATTTGAATCCAATGTAAGCACCGGTTTAATCTGAAGCGGATCACCCACCGCCATCACATACTTGCTGCGGTAAATTGCACCGACTGCCGCCTGTGGCAGCGCTTGTCCCGCTTCATCAATAAAAAGATGCCCAAGTGTCTCTTTTCCAAGATTCTTACACATACGCGAAATACTGGCAAATGTTGAACTAATCACCGGAATTGTCATATTTATCCAGTTCCACGCTGCCTCAATCACAGCTTTTTTCTCCAAATATTTTTTCTGCTGTCCCCATATAATAATGGCCGCTTTTATATTTTTTCTATTCTCATAAAGAAATTGTTTTCGGACACGCAATGCCATAACAAACAATTTGGACTGTAAAACCCGATATGACTGGTCAAACCATGGGGTTGACATCTGTAAATCATCATACGCCTGACTCATATTCAGCATTTCCACATGGCTGTCATTTCCAAGCTTCTCATATGCATGGACTCTCTTTTCCAAATTTGATATTTTATCTGTCGCGGCTATCTGCCAACCGTCAAATTGCCTCTGCAGATCTTCCTGTTTTTTTGTGCTTAACTCCAGATTTTTCCGGCATAAAAGAATATTATTATTAATTTCTTTCTTCCTTTTACTATATTCTATATCTTCATGACTTAACGCTACAAGCTGATCTGTAATCTCATTTAACCGACTTCTATATTCCTCTTTCCTTTTCTTTCCTGCAAAAAAGTGCGGGCGTTGTCCTTTGTATATCTGAAGGCACTGGTTCATACTTTCCATGTTTTTTCGGACAGTTTCCGTTCTGTCTTCTGCCGCCTCCAGCTGGGCTTTCAGCTGTTCCAACTGCTGCCTGTGTTCCTGTCTGTCTGCTTCGAGCTTCTGAAGCTCTGTATTCAATTCATTTTTCTTTTTCTCTAAATCTTTTTGATAGTTGGCACAAAACATATCCAACGCCTTAATGCACTCCTGATATGTCCGGATACCGTCTGCAAATGCCTGCATTTTTATCTGAACCGCTTTTGCTTCTTCATAGTGCTTCAGAAATTGTTTATATATATCTTGATCCGGCACATATTCCTCCTCCAAATATTTATGAATATGCTTCATATTTTTGAGGATATTCGCCATATTATCTGTTTTTCCGCCCTCAAGGGAAAATACTCCCCAAAACTTTTCTTCTCCCGGAACAGATTCTTTGAACAGTTCCTCCCTTTTCTTACCATTCTCATCTTCCAGCCACTTTGAGGATAACTTCGCATTCGATATCTCACGAAAATAATCCGCCTCTTTGAGTTCCTCCAGCAAAGCTTTATCAACTTCCTTACTCAACGGAAGTTCATTCACAATGTTTTGAACCGCACCGTTATTCGAGCTCGCAACCACGATACTATTTTCAATAATGTATTCTGGGATTTCCCCAATCGATGCATGATTAAAATAAATCGTTTTATCTGTTCCCTCGATAAAATGATTCGAAAGATTTGCAATATCATACGCCTGCTGCACGACTAATTGTGCAAATATATCTTTCAAAAGTGTTGTTTTTCCGGTTCCGGGCGGGCCATTGACACTTCGCATCCGATTATTGTCAAAACCAACGGATAAATTTACTGCAACCTGCTGCATTAGAGAAAGCGCATACTTTGTATTGCTCGGAAACCTTCCCAAGGGATAGCTCTTTGGCTGGAGAATCTGTTCAAATATATGCGGTTGAAAATTCACAGAATCCTTTTTACTGTCAAGGTTTCTGCGTTCCTCTTTATTTCCATACAAATAGGCGTTCAGATTATCCGTTTCGATCCTCTTTGCTTTTTCCAAATCATCAATAAAAAAAGAATGCAGATTCGTCGCCTCTGTCTCTATATTTTCCAAAAGCTGTATCCGACAGTTTGCCGCATCAACGCCATATCGCAGGAGTTCTTTTTGTATTGCCGCATTAAACTTCTCCGGATCTGCGACTGTCTCATCAAAATCCTGAGAAAGCTGATTTTTAAAATTTTCCTCAAATTCCCGAAACTCCTTCTCATGAGGAACTTTTTTGTAATACCGTATGTAAGCACTTTCTGTAAAAAATGTCATATCCGACAGAAAATTAAGATTCCTGTCAAAATACAGCGCAAAACTGAATTTATCTCCGAGACGAATTTCCTCATCCGTCGGTTTCAAATGATACTTTTCACGAAGAATTGCCGCCACTTCCTGAAATTTAAAAACATCAAAATAGACAACGACACCGCCCTTTTGCCGTTGATTCCATTTCTTCTTTTTAATTTCGTATAGAAACAAAGAATAGAAATCTTGTCCCTGCAAATCATTCATCGTAAGGATATTCTTATCCTTGAGACTAATGTCGCCTTCCGATAAATGTTCTACCATTATCCATGATTCTAAAATCTTATCTTTTTCTATCATTCGTAAGCAAAACTCCTTCGTATCTATTCTAATTTTCTATCTACGTTTTCAATCCACTCAGAAACAGCCGGATATCCGTTTTCAGTTGTTCTTTCGTACCAGCCTTGCAACGCTTTCCACATGTCCACTCTGCCCGAACATGTCAACACACTGTACTTTTTGGGTTTTATATCCCTTATCTTCCAATATCCACAAATCTCTTGCCAGTGTTGCGGGATCGCAGCTGACGTAAACGATTTTTTCAGGGGCCATCTGTGCCATGCAGTCTAAGAGAGCCGCGTCGCAGCCCTTGCGCGGCGGATCGACGACAACGACATCAGCACGCAGCCCCCTCTCGGCGTAAGCCGCCGGAACAACTTCTTCAGCTTTGCCGACGAAAAATTCGGCGTTGCTTATGTTATTAAGGGCAGCATTGCGGCGGGCGTCCTCAATGGCCTGCGGAACAATTTCCACACCGTAGACCATTTTCGCCTGACGAGCGAGAAAAAGGGAAATTGTGCCGATGCCGCAGTACATATCCCACACAGTTTCATTACCGGTAAGGCCGGCAAATTCCAGCGCCTTGCCATATAAGACTTTTGTCTGTACAGGGTTGACCTGATAGAAGGACAATGGCGAGATCTGATATTTGATATCACCGATGTAATCTTCAATGTAGTCCTGCCCCCAAAGCGTTTTAACTTTGCTGCCAAGAATGACATTTGTTTTTTCACGATTAATATTGATGCTAATGCTTGTCATACCCTCAACTGTTTTGAGACTGTCAATCAGCGTCTGAGTTGCCGGGAGCTTGTCTCCATTGATGACAAGGCAGACCATGACTTCTTTTGTGACGTAGCCGATGCGCGTTAAAATATGACGGACAAGACCGCGGCCGCTTGTCTCATCATAAGGCTCGATGTTATTTTCGGTCATCCACTGTTTCACAAGATGTATGAGTGTTTCATTGAGCGGATGCTGAATGTAACATTTTTCTGTGTCGATAATAGAATGCGTACGTCCGGCGTAAAATCCGGTGACAATTTGTCCGTCCTTATTTTTGCCGACCGGAAACTGAGCCTTATTTCTATAAAAATAAGGTGTTTCCATACCGATAATCGGCGCCATTTCGTAATCTGTAATTTTTCCGACACGGCTCAAAAGGTTCTCGACCTTTTTCTGTTTATATTCAAGCTGTTTTTCGTATTTAAGGTGCTGAAGCTGGCATCCGCCGCAGGCCTTTGCATTTGGACAGAGGGGCTCTGTCCGAAATTCTGACGGTTTAATGATTTTCATCAGACGCCCGTAACCATAATTTTTTTTCAGTTTAATGACCTTAACTTCAATCTCATCACCGATGACAGCGTCTTTAACAAACAGGGTGAAGCCATCGATTTTACCGATGCCCTCACCCTCTGAACCTAAATCTTCAATTGTCATTGTATAAACTTCGTTCTTTTTTAATTCCATAAGTCTCTCCCGGTTTTATAATTCTCTCGAACGTCTGACGCAGGCTTTGAGCGCCTCAAACATGGCGCTTCTATAGCCCTTGTCCTCCAATGTCCGAACGCCTTCAATCGTTGTCCCGCCCGGAGAACATACCATATCTTTAAGCTCGCCCGGATGTTTCCCTGTTTCAAGTAAAAGCTTTGCACTGCCCATGACCGCCTGTCCGGCAAATTTGTAGGCCTGCGCTCTCGGCATTCCGTCGGCGACAGCCGCATCGGCCATTGCTTCAATCAACATAAAAATAAATGCAGGTGAACTTCCGCTTAGGGCGCCGACAACGTCTAAAAGCTTTTCCGGAACAATTTCGACCTTTCCAAATGTTTCAAGCAAACTGCAGACCGTCTTTAGCTCATCTGAGTTGACATAACTATTAGCACAGACACCTGTCATTCCTTCCCGGACTAAAGCAGGGGTATTTGGCATTGTACGGATAAGCTTCACATTTTTACCGAAGGCCGCCTCAAGACGCTCAAGTGTCAACCCCGGCGCGACAGTGACAACCATTTTTTCATCTGTAATTTCCGCAGCAATTTCCTGAATCACTGTTTCATAAAACTGCGGCTTTACTGAAAGAAATATAATATCCGCAAAGGCTGATGCCTCCCTGTTATCCTGTGTTGTCAAAATGCCAAAGCTTCCGGCTGCTTTTTGCAGCGTTTCCTTTGTGCGTGCCGTTGCCATTATATTTTCCGGTACAGCCATACCACTTGCCAAAATGCCGCCAATCATTGCTGTTGCCATATTTCCGCAGCCTAAAAATGCAATTTTCTTATCCATATGCCAATCCTCCGTTATTTATTTTGACGTTTTTCGTATATTACTGTCTAAAATGCGGTTAAAGCCCATCCATTCCAGTGTATCCGGCGCCGAGCCCAGTAACTCTGTCATCGTCTCCATCTTGGCGTCTGTATTATCTGCAAGATTTAAAGCCATCGCCTCCATCAGCGCCGGCTTTTTCGGAGAACCGTATTCAAGCTCGCCGTGGTGAGCGACAATACAGTGCTTCAGCTCATTTTCAAGAATTTCAGGGAAACCCGGAATCTCCTTAATCTTATCATGAATCATTTCCACACCAATCACTATATGACCAATCAGCTGTCCCGCGTCCGTATAATCGTTTTCAGGGAAAAGCGATAACTCTTTCGTCTTGCCGATATCATGAAGCATTGCCGCAGTCATCAGCAAATCTCCGTTGAGCATCGGATAACGTCCTACATAAAAATCACAAAGCTTTGCCACGCTTAACGTATGTTCCAAAAGGCCGCCAACAAAGCCGTGGTGCACGCTCTTTGCCGCCGAATGGCTTTTAAAGCTTTTGATAAACGCCGTGTCCTTCACAAAAAAGCTCTCCGCAAGGGCACGCAGATACGGCTGTGTCAGGCGGCTGCAAAACTGCAGAAGCTCCTTGTACATTGTTTCAATATCATAGCGGCTGACCGGCATATAATCCGCAGGATTGTAAGTGCCCTCCTCTGCCCGGCGTGCACGGCGCACATTCAGCTGCGGCGTCCCCTGAAACAGTGTCACCTGTCCCTCGATTTTAATAAAATCCAACGGTTCAAAATGCTCGATACCGCCGTTTAACTCCCAAATCTTTGTATCTATTGTTCCTGTCTTATCCTGTAAAAGAAGTGAATAGTAATTCTTGCCGGCCTTTGTTTTCAGCGCCTGCTTTGTCTTACACAAATATACCCCCGAAACAATATCGCCTTCTTTTAATTCATTAACAAATCTCATACTTATCCTCACATTCTAAAATTAACAAAACTGCCTTGCCCTGCGGCTCTGACGCGCCGGCGCATTGCTATATTTTTCTTCATTTTCACTGGAAACATTCTATCACGAAAATACACTTTTTTCAATCGGTCGGCACAGACTTATTTTCACAAACTGCCCCGAAAAAATTGCATATTTCCTTTGTTTCGGTTACAATAGAGGTGCGAAAGTCGCGCCTGTGTGCGATTTTCTTTTTTAAAGATGTGCAGATGCCTTATGACAGCACAAGGGCGTGCATGCACTCTTTTTTCCAGATTCAGCAGAAAGTACAGGTGAATTAATAAATGAATGAAAAAGCACTTCGGATTTTGGAATATCCGAAAATCATAGAACGTCTGACAGATTGTGCCACCTCGCCGCTTGGCCGGGCGCTCTGTCAGAAACTGACGCCGACATCGGATTTATCCGAAATCTGCCGTCTTCAGATGGAAACGAGCGACGCTCTCACACGGATTTATGCCAAAGGCAGTATTTCCTTTTCGGGACTTTATGATATCGGCGCCTCCCTTTTAAGACTGAAGGTCGGCTCATCTTTAAATATCCCGGAGCTTTTGCAGATTTCAAAGCTTTTAGACGTAGCCCTGCGCGTAAAGTCCTACGCACGCAAAGAAACAGACGAAGACAGAAAGGATTCCCTCGATGATTTATTTGAGATGATTGAGCCGCTGTCACCGTTAAATAATGAAATCAAGCGATGTATTATTTCCGAGGATGAGATTGCAGACGATGCAAGCCCTGCCTTAAAATCGATCCGCCGGAATATCCGTCTGACTAATGACCGGATTCATCAGCAGTTAAATAGTATGGTTAATTCCCAAAACGTGGGCAGCAAGCTTCAGGACAGTTTGATTACGATGCGTAACGGACGCTACTGTCTGCCTGTCAAGGCCGAATACCGCAGTCAGGTGGACGGTATGATTCACGACCAGTCATCCACCGGATCAACACTTTTCATTGAACCGATGGCTGTTGTCCGTCTGAATAACGAACTGTCTGAGCTCGCATCAAAAGAAAAAGAGGAAATCAGCCGTATTCTTGCCGCGCTGTCAGAAATGGCCGCAGGCTACGGCGAATATCTTTCCGACAACATGAAAGCAATGACAAGCCTTGATTTTATTTTTGCGAGAGCTGTCCTCTCACGTCAATACAGCGGCACCGAGCCTGTATTTAACGAAAACGGCTATATCAACATTAAAAAGGGCCGTCACCCGCTGCTTGACAAAAAGAAAGTTGTCCCAATCGACATTTCCATGGGTAAAGATTACAAGCTTTTAATTATTACCGGCCCGAATACCGGCGGTAAAACCGTTTCCTTAAAAACAGTCGGTCTTTTTACGGCGATGGGACAGTCCGGTCTTCACATCCCGGCCTTTGACAAATCCGAGCTGTCGGTATTTGACGACGTCTTTGCCGACATCGGCGATGAACAGAGTATTGAGCAGAGCTTAAGTACATTCTCGTCCCACATGACAAACATCGTGAAAATATTAAATGATTCCAACTACAGAAGCCTTGTGCTTTTAGATGAGCTGTGCGCCGGCACCGATCCGACCGAGGGCGCCGCCCTTGCCATTTCGATTTTGAAAAATTTCCTGAAACGTCAGGTCACGACAATGGCAACAACCCACTACAGCGAGCTTAAAGTATTCGCCCTGTCAACAGAGGGCGCCTGCAATGCCTGCTGTGAATTTGACGTCGCTACTTTAAGTCCGACGTACCGCCTGCTTATCGGTATTCCGGGTAAAAGTAACGCCTTTGCCATTTCATCAAAGCTTGGCCTTCCGGCACATATTATCGAAGATGCAAAACAAAACATCGATATTTCGGACCAAAATTTTGAAGACTTAATTGCAAATCTTGAAACAAGCAGAGTAACAATTGAGAAAGAGCAGGAAGCCATCGCCGCTTACAAAGAAGAAATCGCCGCACTGAAAGCAAAGCTTGAGACAAAACAGGATAATATCGCCAAGCAGAAAGAACAGATTCTTCGCCGCGCCAACGAACAGGCCAGCAAGATTTTACAGGATGCAAAGGATTTTGCAGACAAGACAATCCGCGACATGAACAAGCTTGGCGCCGGCGATAATAAGGCACTTGAACAAAAACGTACGGCCGTCCGTGAAAAACTTGACGGCGTGAATAAGCACCTGAATATGAAGGCCTCATCAAAGCATAAGCAGCTTTCTGCCAAAGACTTAAAGCTGGGAGATTCCGTCAAGGTGCTCACATTAAATGTCAACGGTATTATTACTGCTCTGCCGGACGCCAAGGGCAATGTCATGGTACAGATGGGTATTTTAAAATCCCGCGTCAACATTAAAGATTTAGAGCTTATTGACGAGGAAGTGATCAAAACACCGTCCTTAAAGCGGACAGGCTCCGGAAAAATCAAAATGTCCAAGTCAGCGCACGTTTCCATCAGCATCAATCTCATCGGCAAAACCGTCGACGAAGCGATGCCTGAACTGGACAAATATTTAGACGACGCCTATTTGGCGCACCTGCCGCAGGTAACCATCATTCACGGCCGCGGTACCGGCGCGCTGAAAAACGCTGTTCACCAAAAACTTCGCAAATCAAGCCATGTGAAAAACTTCCGTCTCGGCGAATTTGGCGAGGGCGGCTATGGCGTCACAGTTGTGGATTTTAAATAAGGAATAAAAAAAGAACGCTGCTATCAGTTATCTGACAACAACGTTCTTTTTCATTCTTCCTCACCAAGTTTTTCCATATTTTCTTTTGTATAAATCGGCTCAAAGCTGTCTGTATCGCTGCATATAAAGCCGCCGACAGCATCAATGATTTCACCCATGATTTTCTTTACCGTCGACGAATCGCCTGTCTCATAGCTCATCTGATATATCGTCTTAATCCCATGACCTTCAATAAATTCCAAATCCAGCGGATCAATAAAGCATTCCTTTGCGTCCTGAAAAATAAGAGAATCACTCTCCAGCACAACTTCCATAAGGTTAAGCTCACGCCATACCTCAACACGTTCCTCGTCAACTGCGTGAATACACTGTGACAATGCTTTTGCGTCTGTCTCAGCCGGTGTCATAAAATAAAATTCAATAATTTTCTTCATTTTTTTATCTGCCGTTATCATCGGCCTGCTTTTTTTCTTCTTCATCCTTTTTGTCCTCCCTCATCTGTATAAATGTATCAAGAAGCGGCAGCGAAGCTTTTAAAAGCTTCGCTGTCAGCCCCCATATATTGTGTCCGTCATATTCATAAAAATTGACCTCATAGCTGCCGCGGCGCCACGGATATGCCCTGCCTCCCGGTATTTTATCAAAGGGAAAATCCTCGCCCGGCACGTTCTCTGTCCGGCATACATAGCATTTTGGCGGATTGTTTTTAAAAAAATCAAGCGGCACCGTAAATACATACGCCACCTCGCTGCTGCTGAAGCTATGATGATACCCCTCTAAAACAGCTGCAAATGGGTAAATCACCATATTAAACGGTGAAATAAAAATATCCAGCGGCATTGCCTGTACAATCCCATCTTTTGCAATCAGAAGCTCCTCACAAGCCTCACGCTCTGCCGTCTGCCACGGTGTCTCACCGTCCTCGGCACCGCCGC
>OLRK01002690.1_pt1 | contig 10614 bp, 22 predicted proteins | sample 1672911 | NCBI WGS metagenome assembly OLRK01 (sample SAMEA3136736, study PRJEB25190) | human gut metagenome | biome: human gut; feature: human-associated habitat; material: faeces | place: Austria | collected 2013
TCGGACGATGAGGCCCTCGGAATCCGCCTCGATCAAAAGTTCTTCATACGTCATTTTATTTCCATTCATCATCATTATCCATGATGTCATCATCTTTCTTTACCATATCCGGGGTAACATCGATGTCGGTACGATCATGGGCGGCCTCGGGGTCCAGGTAGGAACGGTCAGCAAGTTGGATAACCTCAGCTTTCTTTATGGATTCGCACCGGGCGTATTCTTTATCCAGTACGGTATCTACCATATCTTTACCGTGGGGGTCGAGGGTGCGGTATTTTTTAATGTTATCATATTCTGAAAGGGATATATCATTGTGTATTCGTTTGAATGCGTAAACATCGGATAATAATGCGGCACAGTCTATTCGATATATTTCGCATAGCTTAACAAATGAGTCAATATCCGGCTCTGTCCTGCCTTTTTCCCAATTACTTATAGTATTTGCTTTTATCCCCATCTGTTCGGCAACATCCTGCTGTTTTAAACCACATTCATTTCTGGCGGTTCTTAATCTATCAATTAAAAGCTCATTCATGTGATACCTCCTTGTGATTCCCATAATACTACAATATTTAGAATTTGTAAATAAAAAATCAAGAAATGCGATAAAAATATCTTGACAAATCAAGAAATTAAGATTATATTGTATTTGACATCACAAAACTTGATATGGAGGTGATGAAATTGAATATTGGTGTGATGATAAAGAGGTATTTAGAAGAAAAGGGAATTTCCCAGGCTCATATCAGCAGGGAAACAGGTATTGATGTATCAAAGTTGAATTTGGGACTAAATGGAAATAGAAGACTCACTTTTGATGAATACGCTTTAATCTGTGGAGCACTTAACGTGGATACGAACTTTTTCTTAAAACCCAGATTACCGGAAAAGAAGGAGGTGAAGTGATGGATGCAGAAAAGCATTTGAAAGAAAAAGAAAGGCTAAACCAGGTTCTCAACGGAAATCTTTCTCAGGCAGTGGAAGACATCAAAACTGCGTTAAGAAAGAATAACATTGATTATTCGCCGGGCATAGCCTTTGATGTGTGTGTGCATACAATTGAAGAATTACATTTGGAGAAGCTTAATCTTTCAAAGTACGCACTGTCATTGCAGGAACCTGCATAAGCGGCTCATTTCGGTCTAAATGCCATTTCATCATATGCATATTAAAATCACTAAAATCAGCCATGATGGAACGGAGATTTTTCCATGATTCAAAATTCATTTCCTTCCCGCATTGTGGGCAGACGGGGCATTTTTCGTGTTCGCTAGTTTGAAATTCGGATTCAAAAATACAGCCGCATTCACAGGTAATAGTTGCTTGAACGAACATAGTGAGCTCCTTTCTAAATATAGTGCGAACATAAGTTTCCTATACATTATACTGTATATTATTTGGGAAATCAATATGAATATAGCGGGAAAGCACATGAATTTCCAGATGAGAAAGGGACATAACCATCGAGGAGCGGATGAAGTAGGGAGGTGAGAGTGATGGCAAGTCCGAATAGAGAATTAACCATTCATAGATGTATTTTAGATTGCCAAGCCAAGAAGGTATTGCAGGTAGTAAATGCGATTTCAGAAAAAGATAGCCTGAATACTTGTGACATTCAGGCTATAAGAACTCTGATGGATGTTTATGAATCTTTGACTAATCCGATTCAAGAAATGAAGAAACTTCATTAGGTAAATTGTAGTAATGGTCATTACGTAGAACTTCAATGAAAATAATACTATTTTCATTAGTAAATTTTTCAAAGTGGTCATAAAAAAGCTGCTCATCTTTGGGTAATAGGTTTCCATCAAAATCATCCGGGTATTTAAAAAACCACAAAGAATCATTTACCTGGACATGGCTTCTAGATATTTTTTTAAGTTCGGCATTAATGTCGTAAGAAGTGCAGGTCATTGTTGATAAATCGCAATAGAGTAAAAAAGTTAGCATATTATCTCCTTTCTGTTATTTTCAGCATGGCAGTGCTGATAAGAGGAGTATAGCATGGAAAAGTCTGATTTTCCAGAGAAGGTGCAGATTATCTGGGCGTGACCATCGAGGAGCTGCTGAAGTAGGGAGGTGAGAATTGTGTGGATTTCAAAAAAGAAGTGGATGGAGCTGGAAAAAAAAGTGAACTTGCTCGAAGAAAAACTTTTAAGTAAAAAGTATACGGTACAAAAAGGAGATACGCTTGTAGGCATCTCCCTTTGTGAATATGGAACAGAAAAAGGATATGAAGCCATAGCTGAGATAAACAATTTGAGTTGTGGAGAAATACTTTTCCCAGGGCAGGTTCTTTGGCTTCCTCAGTTACAACGACTAGAATTTGTGGGGTTTCAGAAATAATTTTTTTCCAATCTGATTGAAAGAGTTATCTATTGATGACGCAATCTTGAAGAAGATGTGGTTTGCAGCATCCGCATTTTCGGAAGCGATGGCACATCGAAACTCATAAATCAGAGTTTTCAAATCGGAATCCGTGTATTCGTAGTTATCAATTAGGATATCCAGAAAGTTTTGCTGGGATTCCTTTGATAAATCGGTAAAGCAGAAGGCCCCTGGTCCGTTTCGCAGGTATTCTTTTTCAAAGGGAGAGTATAGCTTTTGGAAACGTATGGCAATCGTATTACGTTTTTCAATAAAAAGCTGGTGACATCGGCCAATGAAATAACTGAGTAGTGCAGTTAATATGCAGATTATAATGTCAAGATATTCCGATAGCAGATTCATAAAATCTCCTTTGTATTTGATAAGGGAAGTATACCACAGAAAAGACTTATTTTCCAGAGAAGGTCGCAGATTATCTGGGTGTGACCATCGAGGAGCGGATGAAGTAGGGAGGTGAAAGAAGATGAAGAAAAAAATAGATGATGTGATTTTTAGAGTCAGAATTGCATCTGTTCTTACCGTTTGCGTGGCTAAAATTTTCGCTTTATTTGCCATATATCGTCCTGAAAGAGCCGAAGATTTTCTTAAGGGATTAAGATTAAAGTTTGAAGAAATGAGTGAAGAGGAGAACCACTAATATCTGGTAATGCGGCAACAAGTAGGGAGGTGAAAGGGTATGTTTTTAACTGATCAAGGAATTGAGAGTATAGAAGAATATGCCGAGAAAACGCATAATGCAGAAATTATGCTGATGTGCCAGATATTGAGGGAAATTCGAGAGATTAAAGAGCTACTTAATCAAGGCGAGAATTCCGGTAATGGCAGCAATTACGGCACCAGTAGCGCTGATGACAGTAAAGATAAGCATCATTAAATTATATGGTCGCTGTTTCTTTTCCTGTTCTTGGAGATAGCGGATGACCTTGGTGGAATCGTCAAGACAGGCATACATAATGGCTTCCTGAGTCTCTTTATCCATTTTCATGATAGTTCTCCTTTGGTTGTATTTTGGGACAATTTTATCATGGAAGAAAGCAGATGTAAAGAGATGGCTGAAGTAGGGAGGTGAGAATCGTGTGGATTTCGAAAAAGAAGTGGCAGTTATTAGAAAAGAGAGTAACTGACCTTGAAGCACGAGTTCAAAATCAGCCAATAAGACTATCTGAAAACATCAAAGTTCAGTTAAGTGACAGTGATATAGGCGTACTTGCTGAAGAATTAAAGAAGGCTGTCGCCAATCTTTTTGAATAGGGCAACAAGTACAACCATCCTTGCATAGTATCAACCAGGAGGTGAGGCGATTTGACCATTACATACACCAATATCATCAAAACAGAAGGTGGAGAGGTGAAGTTTTCGGCCCTTTCGGCAGAAGAGAGGAAAAGGATCTCCAACATGATGCGCCGTAAGCCGCTGGAACAGTTTGGTGATGTCAGAGTACGTCCTCCTGCTTAATGGAGGACCAGATGGACAAGCATAGGGGGAGGGGTGAGGACGATGAAAAGAAGACCAAAGCGGCCGACCGATGAGCAGGCGATGCTGATCGCAAAGACCGGGCTGGTGGCCAGGGACTGGCTGGTCCTGTGGGAATCCGGAAGCCAGATGTGGCTGGTGCATCGGGGAAACGGTAAGACCAGGAGAATCGAGATTTAGGAGGTGAGGACAATGGAAAAAGAGATCCAGTACATGCCGGTGGGCCGGATACGCCGCCGGAGAAGGACCTGGCGCCGGACCGTGAGAGATCTGGTCCGGATGCTGGTGGCCGGAGGTGAGCTGATCGGCACAGGGATCCTGGCCGGGGCCGGATTCGGAGTTGGGCTGGCAGCAGTGACAGTTTTCTTTTAGAGAGGGAGGTGTGGATATGAAGGACGGAAGCGTGGCAGTAAAGATCGATTTCCCGGAAAGTGACTTCGCAGGAGCGACTATTTATCTGGAGGACTGGCAAGCAGAACGGCTGAAAGCCCGGGTGGATGCAAATAATCGGTGCCTGCGGTCCCTGGGACGTCCGGAGGATTACACTATGGCACATGCCATCCACTTTGCGCTCGAGATGTACTTCAGATGGCTGGAAGAAAAAGAATCCCCGGAAGCGGCAACTTCCGGGGGATCCAAGTAATTGAAAATGACTTTTCATTCTTATTATGAGAGAGATTTGGAGGAATGTCAAGTGAGTTACGAATACATCTGCGAAAAATGCCAGACCCATCTGGATCCGGGCGAACGGTGTGACTGTGAGCTGGAGAAAGAGCGCGAGCGGGCATCAAAGAAGTCAGTGAAGATGATCTATTCTGGCAGTATAAAGAGCCGCGCGAAAGGACGGAGGACATATGCATTATGAAGGAATGGGGCCTGAAGAAGGAACAATCGTAGAAGAGGAACAGGCATTCGCGTATGCCTTGGAACGCTGCCTTCATGGAACTCCAGAAGATCAGGCAGAGTTTAGGGAAGCATTTGTGGAATGGTATTACTCAGGAAACTGGGTAAGAGTAGATTAGGAGGGACTTATGGATAGCGTAGCGAATATTTATGGATCAACAGAGGGCTGGATGCCCGCAGCCCGGAGTACCACAGCAGAGATGGTGGTGAGCAGGCAGGCGCAGGAAGTACAGGCATCTATAGTGATTGCAAAAAGATTTCCGAGAAATGAAGTGGAAAGCTTCAACCGGATCATCCGTGCCTGCCAGAGAAAGACTTTGGCAGAACAGGCGATGTACGAATATCCGCGCGGAGGTACAAAAGTGACCGGCCCGTCCATCCGCCTGGCAGAAGCTATGGCTCAGAATTGGGGAAATCTTGATTATGGGATCGTCGAACTGGAGCAGAGAAACGGTGAGAGTCAGGTGATGGCTTACGCATGGGATCTGGAAACAAACACCCGTCAGAGTAAAATCTTCAATGTGCAGCACATCCGCGGTACAAAGAAAGGAAACGTGATACTGACAGATCCGCGTGACATTTATGAACTGGTTGCTAATCAGGGAGCTCGCAGGGTTCGCGCCTGTATCCTTGGCGTGATTCCTGGAGATGTCATCGATGCTGCGATAGAACAGTGTAAAAATACTCTGAGTGGATCAAATGAGGAACCGTTGGTGGATCGCGTCCGGAAGATGGCAAAGGTATTTGAGGATTCTTTTGGGGTAACTCTCCCGATGATTGAGAAGTATTTCGGATGCAATTATGAGAGTTTCACAGAAAATACCTTTGTGCGTTTGAGGAACGTGTATAAGTCCCTGCGAGATGGCATGGCAAAACGCGAGGATTACTTCGAGATGGTACCTGTTGAAGATGCTTCCGAGATCACAGATCCGTTTGCCGGCAAACAGGATAAGACTGTCAAGGAAAAGGGGAAGAAGCCCGGGCTGAAGCAGGATAAGGCGGAACCGGTAAAAGAACAGATTCAGTCAGACAAGAAAGATGAACTGGTCCATGATCCCGTCCCGGATATGCAGGAGGAGATGTTTAAGTAAGGAACGGTGAGCAAAGATGATCCTAACAGAAAAGAATTATTACAGTCTGGAAGCTGGGGAGCAGTATTTTTCTGTTTCCCAGTATAAGGACTTCATGAAGTGTGAAGCCATGGCAATGGCAAAGCTCCATGGAGAGTATGAGCAGAGGACAACCCGTGCGCTTCTTGTAGGCTCTTTTGTGGACTCCTACTTCGAAGGGACTCTTCCACAATTCATGCAGGATAACCCGGAGATATTCACAAGAAAGAACGAGCTGAAGAGTGAATTCCGGAAGGCGAATGAGATCATAAGCCGAGTGAAATCAGATAAGACTTTTGCCCGGTTCATGAGCGGAGAGAAGCAGCGGATCATGACCTTTGAGATGTTTGGGGTTCCGTGGAAGATGAAGATGGACAGCTATCTTCCGGGTATCTGCATTACAGACTTAAAGATCGTGGCAAACTTTAAGTCTCTTCCGCTGTGGAGATACGACCTACAAGGGGCAGTTTATCAGGCCGGCGTCGAAGCGGTCACTGGAGAGAGGCTTCCCTTTTATCTGGCGACAGCCACAAAGGAGCGGGTGGTGGACCTGGATGTATTCCAGATACCGCAGACCACCTTGAACCTGGCAATGGATGAGATTGGATTTAGTATTGAGCATTATGCAGAGGTTAAAGCCGGACTGGTGCCGCCAAAGGCCTGCGGACACTGCGATTACTGCAAGTCAGTGAAACAGGCAGCAATCCGGAATTACAATGAACTTTTAGGGGTATAAAGAAATGAAACTTGTGAAGATTTTAAGCGACAGCGTCCAGATCCGGACGAACCTGTCAGAATTTAAGGATATCCGTATCAATGACCTTCTGATGGTATCGGACAGAACGGCATCCTTGGTGACGATGGTCACAGGCCTTGTGGATACGGATGCGGAGGAGCGGATCGGGGAACAGGATTTTCTGGGAGAGATTACCGGAATCAAGTCCATTGATTGCTCCATTATCGGCAGCATAAAGGATGGACGGTTTGTGAAGGCCATTGATACATATCCGACCACATGTGTGGAAATCAGCCGGATTACCAGCATGGAATTCTCCAATATGATCACGCCGGATGCGTCAGCGTGCTTTGAGATTGGTAAATATGCAGCGTATGACTGCCCGGCCTATGTAAATGGAAACAAGTTTTTCCAGCGTCATGCCTGCATCGTAGGAAATACCGGTTCCGGAAAGTCAGAGACCGTGGCGAAGATTCTGGAGGAAACAGCAAAGCTTCCCGGTGCCAATATCGTGGTGTTTGATATCCACGGAGAATACAGCAAGCTGTCCTATGCATCCAACGTGCAAATCGGACAGAACTTCCCGTTCCCGATCTGGCTGTTTGGTTTCAATGATATCGTGACAAATATCTTAAAGATTCGTGAAGAGTCGGCAACAACGGTTATGACAGCGCTTCGGAAGGCTTATTACAGTGTCTGTCCGAATGGCAAGGAAAATAAGCCGGTGTATTTCGATTATAAGGCACTGATCACAGAGCTGGAGGAGATGGATAGTCAGATTGCCTGGACCGGGGAGTTTTATAAGACCGGTGATAAATCCGGACAGCCCAAAACCACAAAAGGCGAATACAACGGTAAGCTTACCAGTACAGTAAACCTGTTAAAGGACCGGATGGCGGACAGTCGGTACAGCTTCCTTTTCGGAGATGAGAAGCAGCCATACCTTTACGAGGTTGTAGAAGCTGTTCTCGGTGCGGAAAAGCCGATCAAGAACATTGACCTATCCGGTGTCCCACACGATGTGGCTCTTCCGATCATTGGGGTCCTGACCCGCCTGATCTTCGCCGTCCAGCGGGAACAGGACATGGACCACATCCGGCCGGTGGTGGTCGTGTGTGATGAGGCACACGTTTACATCCCGGATAACTTCCAGTTGTCAGCCAGTCAGCGCCGCATGGTGGAGGTATTTGAGGATATCGCAAAAGAGGGCCGTAAGTTCGGGATCACGTTGTTCCCGGCCACACAGAGGCCATCAGAGCTTAATAAAACAATCATTGCCCAGTGCGCGAACATCATCGTCGGAAAGCTCAACAACGAAAATGACAAGACTCTGATCAAAGGGATGTTGCCGGATGGAAATGAGAAGATCATCGATTCAGTGACGATGTTTAATCCGGGTGAGGTACTCATTGTTGGTGATGCGGTGCCGATTCCTTTAAAGATTAAGGTGAAGCTTGCAAGGGAGCGTCCGGTATCCCGTACGGTTGATTTTTGGGATGTTTGGAGGCGTGACGGTTTCTGGGATATCATGGAGCTGGTGGACAAATATCTGCAGATAATGCAGCCAGGAAAGGAGGTAGAAGTATATGCCGATCACGTTTGACAACATCGCCGGAGGAGAGCTGGCGGAAAAGTTTTCCATGGCCCTGGCCCAGATTGGGCGGAATATCATAGATCCCAACATGGATCCGGAGGCCGCCCGTGGGATGACCATAAATCTCAAATTTAAGCCCTCAAAAGCCGGGACGATCCAGGTTGCATTTAACATCAAGACAAAGCTGGCCGGGATCGCAAAGACAGAAACAGTATTCCTGATCGGACAGGATGCCCGTACCGGGCGGGTGGAAATGTCCGAGTATGGAAATAACCGTCCGGCCGTGACAGGAGCCTATGATGCGGTCCCTGCGGATCCTGGGGTACATGAAAAATCGTTTGACCCGGATACAGGAGAGATTTTAGAAGAGGAGCGGCGGGGGCCCATTGACCTCCGGTCAGCCAGATAACTGAATAACCAGATAACAGAGAGGAGAATCAGATATGTTAGAAGGATTAAAGGAAGCATTACAGTATGTGGTGGGGCTGGGAAACAGCTCCGAGAAGGTACAGGTCGTGGAGATCTGCGGGGAGACGTATGCCAACCGGCGCCTGGAGCGCTACGGGGCTCCGAAGCGGGCGGAAGCTGTGGAGGCATCCACTCTGTCTTCGATGGTAGAGTATATTTTACGCTGCTCTGAGGAGTTTAAGGACAAGAAGATGATCATCCATGTGGAGAGCCCGAAGCTGGTCAGCCTGGTCTCCTTCCTGGACGGGGAGAGAAAAAGGGAATACCTTTTCTCTTCAAAAGCAGAAACATCCGAATTCCAGTTCGGAAGATGGTATGACCAGGAGGAGTTCATGATCGCGCTGCAGTCCAACTTCCAGATGACCCCGGACCTGGAGGCCATCATGAAATTTGCCGGCAACGTGGAAAGAAAAAATGAGCAGACGTATTCGGATGACGGCAGGACACAGGTGGCTACGATGAACGTGGGTGTGGCATCGAAGGCGGATGTGATCGTGCCGAATCCGGTGGAGCTGATCCCGTTCCGCACATTCCAGGAAGTGAAGCAGCCGCGCAGCCAGTTTGTGTTCCGGATCAGCGACAAAGGGGCCCCGGCCTTTAAGATCGTGGAGGCAGAGGGAGGTATCTGGAAAAACGAAGCAGTCCGGAATATCAAGGAATACTTTGAAAACGAACTCGGAGACGCGCCGAAGGAGATCCTGGAGCATATCACGATCATCGGATAATAAGTAAAAAATAAAAACGGCCGTGCTTCCTTAGGAATATGTCACAGATCCGCCAGGAAGCGGATGAGATACAGGGGGAACGGCCGGTCCCCCTGGAAGGCAGGTGGAATGATATGCCAAGGCCGCAAAAGGAAGGGCTGGACTACTTTCCCCTGGATGTTACCTTTTTTTCTGACCCAAAGATAAAGATTCTGAAGGCCCGTTACGGAGTAGATGGGATTGCGGTATATATTTACCTGCTGTGTGAGATCTACCGTTCGGGATATTATCTCCAGCTCAACGATGACAGCATCTATATTTTTTCGGATGACTTAAAAATGAGCCCGGAGAAGGTGATGCAGGTCTTGAACTTCTTGCTGGAACGGTCACTGTTTGATCACACACTTTTTCAGTCGGACAAGGTCTTGACCTCAGCCGGAATACAGAAGCGGTTCCAGCTGGCCGTAAAGGAACGTGCCAAAAAGAACCCGGTTCATATAGAGGGGTTCTGGATTTTAAAACCAGAAAATACGGAACCCTTTATTAAAGTGAACTCTTTTTTAAATATTTCCCGGAATAACGAGGATAATTCCGGGAAAAACGGAGGTAATTCCCGGGAAAAATCCCTAAAGGAAAGTAAAGAAAAGGAAAGTAAAGAAAATAAAAGAAAAGATGGAAGCCCGGAGCAGCCGGGAAGCCCCATATATGAACTTCCCATGCTCGATGGCAGCATGTATCCGGTTCCCAGGAGCTTAGTTGAAGAATACAGATCTTTATATCCGTCTGTTGATGTCACTCTGGAATTCCGGAAAATGATCAAATGGCTGGATGTACACCCCAAGAAAAGGAAGACATCCGAAGACATCGAAAAGTTTATCAATGGCTGGTTAGGCAGATCCCAGGATTCGGCCAGACCGCAGCCTTCGGGCGGAAGCGGGAGCAAAAACCGTTTCAAGAACTTTGATGAGAGGGACCAGGATTATGAATCCATCATCTGGGAAGAGATGAGAAGGAAGAATGAGAAGGGGGAGGGGTAGATGGAAGGAAGGGAATTAGCCTATTACGAAATGGTGGATCTGGAGCAGGCGGATCAGAGCATTAAGGCCTGTCTGCTGGATGCCGGAAGAAATGTGATCGCTGTCGGATATTATCTCAAGGTGATCCGGGACCGGGAGCTCTTCCGGGATGCGGGTTATGAGACCATCTGGGATTATGCCAGAGAGACGTATGGATTCAGTA
>OLRK01002695.1_pt1 | contig 10603 bp, 9 predicted proteins | sample 1672911 | NCBI WGS metagenome assembly OLRK01 (sample SAMEA3136736, study PRJEB25190) | human gut metagenome | biome: human gut; feature: human-associated habitat; material: faeces | place: Austria | collected 2013
CCATCCACAACGGTGTCATCACCGTGCCGGAAAAGCCCGGAATCGGCACTGAACTAGATTGGGAGTTGATTGAAAAAAGCTGCCACAGCTACCGCTTTCAGGAAATTTAAGAAAGGAGATTTATCATGAAAGCCTTGGAAGGACGTATCGGCATCGTTACCGGAGGAAGCAGCGGAATTGGGTATGCCATATCCAATGTACTGGCAGAGGCGGGCGCAACCGTGTATGCGGTAAGCCGTACCGGAAAAGTAAAGGACGGAATGCCTGCCAGCGCGCTGGGGGTAATCCATGTGCAGGGTGATGTCACGAACGATGCGCGCATGCGCGAGATCGTCGAGCAAGCCAGCGGAAAACAGTCGTTGGATTTTCTGGTCAACAACGCAGGCATCACAAAAAAATGCCGGGCCGAGGATTTCCCAGCAGAGGATTTTGCACATATCCTGCAGGTGAACATCCACAGCGTCTTCCGTCTCTGCCAGTTATGCTACCCGTATTTGAAAAACAGCCGGCATAAGGGGCGCATCGTGAGCATCAGCAGCATGGCCGCGCATCTTGGCTTTACCGAAGTGGTCCCTTACTGCACAAGTAAGGCAGCAGTATGCGGCATGACCCGCGGTCTCGCGGTAGAATGGGCGAATGACAACCTCTGTGTGAACAGCATTGCCCCGGGCTGGTTCCCCAGCGAAATGAGCAAGCAGGTCATGACACCGGAACGGAAAGCCGCCATCCTGGGCCGAATGCCGGTGCATGCGTTTGGCGATACCAGAGATTTAGGCGAAATGACCAAATTCCTGCTGAGTGATGGCGCAAAATATATCACAGGACAGGATTTTGCTGTGGATGGCGGCGCGCTGGCATACGGATTCTGATGCAAGGCACAGGTTGCCATCTATCTGTGTCTTTATCCTCCGCAAAAATAAATGAGAGCGCCGCTCCAGCCCTTAGAACTGGAGCGGCGCTTTTTGTATTTGCGTAAGTTTCCAAGGCAGAACAGGTCAAAAGCCATGTGCATGTGCAGCCGGACGGCAACATCTTGCCAGCCGTTCATTCCATCGCGGCGGTTTGCTCCGCGCCGCTGGCCAGAAACGCTGCGACCCGCCGGCCGACCCGCCGCATCAGCACCAATGCGCAGACCAGCGCTGCGCCCTCGGCGATTGGAAACGCAGACCATACCAGCAACTCCGCGTTCGGCAAGCGAGTGAGCAGCCACGCAAGAGGAAGCGCGACCACGATCAGGCGGATGAGCGACAGCAAAAGCGACTGCACGCCGCAGCCAAACGCCTGGAATATCCCTTGGAACGCGATGTTCGCCCCCGCAAACAGATAGCCGGGCGTGATAATGCGGATGGCATAAATACAAAGCTGCCGCGCCTCCTCGGATACCGCAAAAATCCCGATCAGTTGATGCGCGAACACCTGCAACGCGACAGCGCCCGCGCCCAGAATCACCAGTGTATACAGCATGCCGTACCGTATCCCACTGTCCACCCGCATTTTGTCCCGCCGACCAAAGTTGTAGCTGATGATCGGGATCATCGCGTTGTTCATACCGAACGCCGCAAAAAAGACAAACTGCTGGATCTTATAATAAATTCCATAGGCAGTCACCGCGGCGGTCGAAAGCGACCCCAGGACAATATTCACTCCGTAGGTCATAAAAGACATCAAAGCCTGCATGATGATGGCCGGAATGCCGATTTTATAGATCTCCTGAATAATGGAACGCTGCGGCGCCAGATACCGCAAGCTGGTGTCAAAATACTTCCGGTTCGCCGCGGTGTGAAAGAGGAAGCCCAGCATAAGCGATACGAACTGCCCGATAACCGTCGCATACGCGGCGCCATCCACACCCATGGCCGGACAGCCGAACCAACCGAAGATCATAATCGGATCAAGGATGATATTAACGACCACACCGGACATCTGTGCAATCGTGGCTAACATGGTGCAGCCGGTCGCCTGTAGCAGCTTTTCATAAATCATGTAGACCACGCAGCCGAACGACAGAACCGAGCAGATGCGCAGATAGCTGCTTGCCAGTTCTATCACCAGCGCATCTGACGTTTGCGACCGGATATAGACCCCCACGCCGAGCAGTCCGAACAGCAGGAACACCGCATAGGTACAGCAGCTCAGGAAAATGGAATTGCCGGATATACGGCTGCTTTTCTCGCGGTTCCCCTCCCCCAGGGTACGGGAGAGCAGCGCATTGGTGCCGACGCCAGTACCGACGCCGATCGCCACGATCAGCATTTGGATCGGGAACGCCAGCGTCAGCGCATTGACCGCGTAATCGCCCAGGTTCGGCACCGCCGGATCGGTCATGCAGCTTACGAAATAGCTGTCCACAATGTTATAAAAGGCCTGTAGCACCATGGACAGGATCATCGGCACCCCCATCGTGAACACCAGGCGGTTCATCGGAACGCTCCCCATTTTGTTACTCACGTTTTCTGTTGTTTTCATGGTTCCTCCTTTTTCTTCCAAGGGAGACTTTTGGGGGAAAGCTGCCATAACCCGTTTTTTTGATTGCACCGCACAAAAAAAGTGTAAACCCGATCCGGATTTACACTTTGCAGCCACTCGATTGATATAATTATAGCAATCTTTTTCTATTCTGTCAAGCGCACAAAAGGGGCTTCTCATGTAGTGATTGGTGATTATCTCTATATTTCCTTTTGTTTTTTCGTCACTTTCACAACCACTTATCAGCCACAACAAAAACTTCAACCAATTTTACATATATTATGGTTCTTTTATTGTTTTATTCCGGTTATTTTGCTGATTGACGCGGCATATTGGGTATGGTATATTGGTTTTTGCAAGCAAGAAATAACAATTATATAACCAAGATATTACACATTTTAACCCGCAACCATTTTGTTTTCCGCTTGCCCGAACGTGCAGACAAACCGTTCCCGATCCCCGAACCGGCCGGAGATCGACCCTTGTCCTGCTGTTCGGTATAGACACAGGCTGAACGCCGGCGCTCCGTCGGCATGGCAATAAACATCAAACCAGAAGGAGACTTGAACATGGATTTCCAGTTGACCCGTGAGCAGCAATTGGTTCGCCAGATGATGCGTGACTTCACTGAAAACGAAGTAAAGCCCATCGCCGCCGAAACCGATAAAACCAGCACCTATCCGCGCGACACCATCGAAAAGCTTTTCGATATCGGCGTAATGGGTATGATCGTTCCCGAACAGTACGGCGGCGCCGGTGCGGACGACACCTGCTCCGCTATCGCGATTGAGGAGTTATCCAAGCAGTGTGCTTCGACCGGCGATATCCTGGCCACCCACAACGGTCTGTGCTGCGGCCCGATCATGGCGAACGGCACTGAGGAGCAGAAGCAGAAGTACCTCCGCATGCTGACCAAGGGCCACAAGGTCGGCGCGTTCGCACTTACCGAGCCAGATGCCGGTTCGGATGCCGCCAAGGGTACCTGTGTTGCCGAACTGCAGGGGGATCACTATGTACTCAACGGCTCCAAAATCTTTATCACCAACGGCTATGTAGCGGATGTGTTTGTCGTTTTCGCCATGACCGACCGGAGTAAGGGAACAAAGGGTATCTCCGCTTTTATTGTGGAAAGCTCGTTCCCCGGCTTCTCCGTCGGCAAGCATGAGGAAAAGCTCGGCCTGCACGGTTCGCCCACGGCGGAGATCGTGTTCACCGACTGCATCGTCCCTAAGGAAAACCTGCTCGGTGCAGAGGGTAAGGGCTTCAAGATCGCGATGCAGACGCTGGACGGCGGCCGTATCGGCATCGCTGCACAGGCGCTCGGCATTGCGGAGGGGGCCATGGAGGAATCCATCAAGTTTGCCAAGACGCGCGAGCAGTTCGGGCGCCCGATCGCCAAATTCCAGAATACCCAGTTTGTTTTTGCCGACATGCACGTCGCCATTGAAGCCGCCCGTCTCCTCACCTACAAGGCGGCTGCGGTCAAGGCATCGGGCGCGCGCTTCGCGCTGGAGGCGGCGACCGCCAAGCTGTTCGCCTCGGAAGCGGCAATGAAGATCACCACCAAGGCGGTCCAAATCCATGGCGGCTACGGCTATACCAAGGATTACCCTGTCGAGCGCATGATGCGCGACGCCAAGATCACCGAAATTTACGAGGGAACGAGCGAGATCCAGCGCGTCGTAATCTCTGGCAACATTCTCGGCAAGTAAGAAAAGGAGGAGAACAGAACTATGAAAGCAATCGTATGTGTAAAGCAGGTTCCGGATACCTCCGGCAAGGTAGCGGTGAATCCGGACGGGACGCTGAACCGAGCGTCGATGGAAACGATCACGAATCCGGACGACCTGAACGCGGTAGAAGCGGCGCTGAAGCTGAAGGATGAGACGGGCTGCAAGGTAGTTGTAATCACGATGGGTCCCCCGCCGGCGGAAGGCATGCTGCGTGAGCTGCTGGCGCGCGGCGCGGACGAGGCGGTGCTGGTATCGGCCCGTGAGTTCGGCGGATCGGACACCTTCGCGACCTCGCAGATCCTCGCGGCGGCAGTGAAGAAGGTGGGCCTAGAGGACGACGATATCGTATTCTGCGGACGGCAGGCGATCGACGGCGATACGGCGCAGGTAGGCTCGCAGATCGCGGAGAAGCTGGGCGTACCCCAGATTTCGTACGCGGCGGACATCAAGAAGGAAGGCAACACGGTAACCGTCAAGCGCATGCTGGAGGACGGGTACATGACCATCCAGGCGAAGACGCCGTGCCTGCTGACGTGCATCAAGGAGCTGAACGCACCGCGCTATATGTCGCTGAGCGGGATCATGGACTGCTACGCCAAGCCGGTGGCGGTATATGATTACAACACCCTGAAGGATGATCCGCTGATCGATCCCACCACGATCGGTCTGAAGGGGTCGCCGACGAACATCTTCAAGTCGTTTACGCCGCCGCAGAAGGGCAAGGGCAAGATGCTTGAGGGCGCGGACAAGGCGACGTGCGAGACCCTCGCGGCGGAGCTTCTGAAGAAGCACATCATCTGAAGGAAAGGGGAATAATGAACAATGGCTGAATTTAACAACACCAATCTGGCCGATTTCAGCGGGGTTTGGGTATTCTGTGAGCAGCGCCAGGGCAAGCTGCAGCCGACGGTGCTTGAGCTGATGAGCGAGGGGCGCAAACTGGCGGACGACATGGGCGTAGAGCTGTGCGGCCTGCTGCTGGGCAAGGACGTAGACGGAATGGCCAAGGAGCTTGGCGCATACGGAGCGGACAAGGTATACATCGCGGATTCGCCGCTGCTGGAGACCTACACGACGGACGCATACGCGAAAGTAATCTGCGACACGGTAATGGAGAAGAAGCCGGAGATCATGCTGATCGCGGCGACGAACATCGGCCGAGACCTGGGTCCGCGCTGCGCTGCGCGTCTGCACACGGGCCTGACCGCAGACTGCACGCATCTGGACGTAGATGTGGAGAAGTACGCGGCGTTCCTGAAGGAAGCGTCGACGCTGCCGGAGGCGCAGATCGACGCGCTGGACCGCTCTGACCGCAACCTGAAGATGACGCGTCCCGCGTTCGGCGGACACCTGATGGCGACGATCATCTGCCCGCGTTTCCGTCCGCAGATGGCGACGGTTCGCCCGGGCGTGCTGAAGAAGAGCGAGTACGACGAAGCGAAGGCGAATGCGGTAGTGGTAGAGAAGCTGAGCATCAGCCTGAGCGAAGCGGACATCGAGACCAAGGTGCTTGAGGTCGTAAAGGAAGCCAAGGAGCTGGTAGACCTGACGGGTGCAGAGGTAGTGGTATCGGTAGGCCGCGGCATCTCGAAGGATGTAGAGACGGGCATCAAGCTGGCGGAAGAGCTGGCGTCGGAGTTTGGCGGCGTAGTAGGCGGCAGCCGTGCGGCGATCGACTCGGGCTGGCTGACGGCGGACCACCAGGTAGGCCAGACGGGCAAGACGGTACATCCGAAGCTGTACATTGCGCTGGGCATTTCGGGAGCGATCCAGCACAAGGCCGGCATGCAGGATTCCGAGTGCATTATCGCGGTGAACAAGGCTGATGGCGCGCCGATCTTTGACGTTGCCGACTACGGCATCTGCGGCGACCTGTTCAAGGTCGTTCCCATGATGATCGACGCTATCAAGGCTGCTAAAGCTGCTAAGTAAAAAACAGAGCTTAAGCGAAAGCCCCTGTCCAATGGACAGGGGCTTTTTTACTACTTATTTATGATTTTTGGGGTAGGGCGCACGCACATCGGTTTCTCCGAGCAGATAGTCCACGCTGGTATGATAAAAATTCGCCAGCTTAATGAGAACGTCGGTGGGGATATCGCGTTTCCCCATCTCATAGTTGGAGTAGCAAACCTGTGTGCAGTTTAATATTTGTGCAATGTCCCTTTGCAGCAGGTCGGCATCCTCGCGTAAATTTCTGATTCGTGCGTACATAGTTGCTCCTCTTTTAGAAGAAATGGCTATATTCAAGTGTACGCAAAACGAATTGTTATATTGATTTATAAAACAAAATGTTATATAATAAGCAAGGAACAAAGGGGGAGTCGTTTAATGGGGAGCGTATCGGTTATTCTCAGCCTGCTTGTGTTTGGGGTATTAAACATCGTGCTTATTTTGGTGGAAAAACGCTGATGAGACAGCAATAGCGATTCGCAGGGTAGTTTTTACGCAAAAAAATCCCGATCCATATTGGATCGGGATTTTTTAGTCAGGGGTTATTCGTCCTTTGCGCTTTCGCTGGGATTTGATTCGGCAGGAGCCTGCTGCGCCAGCGTCAGCCTGTCATCCGCGACGTCCAGCGTTACATGGTCGCCCGCCTTGATGCGGCCCTCAAGGGACTGCTCGGCAACGAGATCCTCCACCTCGTTTGTGACCGCGCGGCGCAGCGGCCGCGCGCCATATATCGGATCGAAGCCGGCCTTGGCAAGATGCTTTTTCGCGGCGTCGGTCCAGTCCATGACGATCTGCATATCCTGCATGCGTTCGGCGACCTGCCGCAGCATACCGTCCGCAATCTGAGCGATCTCCTCCTCGGTCAGGCGGTTGAACACGATGATGTCGTCGATACGGTTGAGGAATTCCGGCCGGACCGCGTTCTTCAGCTCACCGAGCACATCCTCCCTAATCTGTTCGAAGGTGCGTTCGGCATCGCTCGCGCCGTCCGCGGCAAAACCGAGCGACTTGCGGGTATGGCCTGTGATCTTCTGCGCGCCGATGTTCGACGTCATGATGATGATGGTATTCTTAAAGTCAATGTGCCGGCCCTGGCCGTCCGTCAATACGCCATCCTCCAGAATCTGTAGCAGAATATTGAACACATCCGGATGTGCCTTTTCGATCTCGTCGAACAGCACGACCGAGTACGGGTGGCGGCGCACCTTCTCCGAGAGCTGGCCGCCCTCGTCGTAGCCCACATAGCCCGGAGGCGAACCGATCATGCGGGAAACCGCATGCTTTTCCATATATTCGGACATATCAATGCGGATCATGGCGTTTTCGTCGCCGAACATGGCTTCGGCCAACGCCTTGGAAAGCTCGGTCTTGCCGACGCCGGTGGGGCCGAGGAACAGGAACGAGCCGATCGGGCGCTTGGGGTCACGCAGACCGACACGGCTGCGCCGGATGGCCTTTGCGACCGCGGTAACGGCCTCGTCCTGGCCGATCACGCGCTGGTGCAGCGTGTCCTCCAAGTGCAGCAGGCGCTGGCCCTCGTCCTCCGTAAGCTGGGCGACGGGGACACCTGTCCAGCCGGAGATCACAGCGGCGATATCATCCGCCGTGACCGCGCCGTGCGTTTTGGTCTGCTGTTCAGACCATTCCTTTTTGCGTGCTTCGAGCGCTTCGCGCTTTTGCTTTTCTTCATCACGCAGCTTGGCGGCGTTTTCGAAGTCCTGGCTCTTGACAGCCTCCTCCTTTTTCGCGGCGACGGCGGCGATTTCGTCCTCCAGCGCTTTCAGGTCGGGCGGCGCGGTCAACGTGGACAGGCGCACACGCGAGCATGCCTCATCGATCACGTCGATCGCCTTGTCCGGCAGATAGCGGCCGGTCACATAACGCACGGACAGCTTGACCGCGGCATCGATCGCCTCGTCCGGTATCTTGATGCGGTGGTGTGCTTCATACCGGTCGCGCAGGCCCTTGAGGATCTCGACCGCGTCCTCCGGCGTCGGCTCGTCGATCTGCACGGGCTGGAAGCGGCGCTCGAGCGCGGCGTCCTTTTCGATGTTTTTACGGTACTCATCCAGCGTGGTCGCGCCGATGACCTGCACCTCGCCCCGGGATAGTGCGGGCTTGAGGATGTTTGCCGCGTCCGCCGCGCCCTCGGCGGCGCCCGCGCCCATCAGCATGTGCATCTCATCGACAAACAGGATGGTGTCTTTCTTGGCGGTCAGCTCCTCGATAACCTTTTTGATGCGCTCCTCGAACTCGCCGCGGTACTTGGTGCCAGCGATCATGCCGGTCAGGTCGAGCGAGATCACGCGCTTGTTTTTGAGCGTTTCCGGCACGTCGCCCGCCACAATCTTCTGCGCGAGGCCCTCGACAACGGCGGTCTTGCCAACGCCCGGATCGCCAATCAACGCCGGATTATTTTTGGTGCGGCGGGACAGGATCTGGATCACGCGCTGGATTTCCTTGGCGCGGCCGATGACCGGATCGAGCTTGCCCTCCCTGGCGGCGGCAGTCAGGTCGCGGCCGAACTGGGTAAGAGCGTCCTTATCCGAAGCGCCGCCAGTCGCGCCTGCTTCCGCAAAGCCGCCCTGCTGTGCGCCGCCGAGCGTCTCGCTCAGCTTTTCTGCCAGCGTCTGCGGCGTGACCTTGAGGTTGGCCAGCGCGGTCAACGCCACGTTCTGCCCTTCGCGCAGGATGCCGAGCAGCAGGTGCTCGGTGCCGACGTAATTGGTCCCCATCTGGCCCGCAGACTGCAGCGACAGCTCGATGATGCGCTTGGTGCGCGGGGTCATGCCCTGCGGCGCGGCGCTGTCGGGTGCGCCGCGGCCGGACAGGTCCTCGATCTGCTTCACCAGTGCATCCTCGGTCACGCCCGCCGCGGCAAGCGCTTTGGCGGCAGGGCCGCCGCCCTCACGCAGCAGGCCGAGCAGCAGATGCTCCGAGCCGATATAACTGTGGCCGAAAGAGCCGGCGGCTTCCTGCGCCAGCGTCAGGGCTTTCTGGGCACGTTCGGTGAAACGGTTTTGATAAAACATAAGTCAACACTCCTTTCAGGGGGTGGGAAATGGAAAGTGAATAAGGAAAGCTCACGCGAAGCGCAGGCTTTGCGCGGTCTCGCGCAGCAGGGCGGCGCGCTTCTGGTCGCGCTCCTGCGGCGCGCCGGTCAGCATGGCCGGCCGGATGCGCTGTTCCAGCCCGTAAAGTACCTGCGGCTCCACGCCGGACAGCAGACCCATCTGCAGGCCGACCAGTACGTCCGAAATACATTGGATGGCTTCGCCTGTATCGATCAGGTAAGCCGAACGCAGCGTGCCGGCGGCGCGGCAGACGCGGTCCCGCAGCGCGGCTTCGTTCTGGCTGCGCACCTGTTCGCGCGCCTTCTTTTCCGCGTCGATGATCGCGGTCGCGGTCTCAACCAGTTTATCGGTCAGCTCGGCTGCGGAAGCGCCCAGCGTGATCTGGTTGGAAATCTGATAAAAACCGCCGACCGCTTGGGAGCCTTCGCCGTAGGCACCGCGTATCGCGCATCCGCGGCTGCCGGCATAGCCGGCCAACTGGTTGATGCCGCCGGTGGCGGTCAGCATGGGCAGATGCAGCATGATAGAGGCGCGCAGGCCGGTGCCGACATTGGTCGGGCAGGCGGTCAGGTAGCCCAGCCGCTCGTCATAGGCGAATGGCAGGGTGGCTTCGATCAGCGCCGCGATGCGGTTGGCGGTTTCCAGGCACTCCTTGGGACACAGGCCCGTGCCGATGACCTGCAAGCGGAGATGGTCTTCCTCCCCGACCATGATGGACACGCCGCCATCACGGGAGACGATCAGCCATCCGCCGTTTCGCGCCAGCTCGGGGGAGATCAGATGCTCCTCGACGAGCTGGGACGCTTCGGTCGAGCGGGGAATGATCTGCTTTTTTTCGAATTCCGGCCCAATGGTGGGGTTGCCGCGCAGCGCGGAAAACACCTTGTCCGCGATCTCGCTGTGCTGCGCCGGCGTCAGCCGGAACGGGTACCCCTTGAGGTTGCGCGCCAGCCTGACACGGCTGGAGGCGGCCAAACCGGTGAAGCCGCCGTGTAATGAAAACAGGCTCATTTCTGCTCGCCCTCCATTCTGCGGATCTCGTCGCGCAGGCGCGCGGCCTGCTCATAATCCTCGCTTTCCACCGCCGCCTTGAGCTGCGCGCGCAGGGCTTCGACCGGATCGGCCTGCGGCTGCTCCGGTGCGGCCGGAGCCGTGCCAATGTGGCGGTCCGCGCCGTGGAGCTTGCGCACATACGGGTTCAGGATATCCGCGAACGTGCTGTAGCAATCCGGACAGCCCACACGGCCGGTCTGCCGCAGCTCGCTTTCGGTCATGCCGCAGGTCGGGCATTTGCGCTCGGTGCCGAGCAGGGTGGAGGTGGGTGCCGCCGTGCCGAGCATATCGTTCCACAGGCTGCCGAAGCCGCCGCCAAGGAACGAA